>JAEIGA010009970.1_pt1 | contig 14394 bp, 10 predicted proteins | sample 9270691 | NCBI WGS metagenome assembly JAEIGA01 (sample SAMN17057246, study PRJNA624740) | gut metagenome | biome: biome; isolation source: fecal sample | host: Bos grunniens | place: China: Xizang | collected 2019 | reverse complement strand
GTATCAAACACAAAATATGGAATTATAGAATACAGAAAATTTTTGCAAAAATTGCCAAATTTATGCATTTGGATTTCTTAAATCCTAGCTTGCATATGTAGATGTTTGCGATGATTGATAAAGGTGCTTTCAACAAAGCAAAACCTTCTCAAAAAGTATTAAGAGAATTCTATAAAGCATATGGAGAAGAAGGATTGTATTACTATATTCCTGGTTTGGATAAAGAAGATTACGATAAAGTTCCACACATCAGTGATGCTAATACTTTCTATAATACTGTGCAATCTCTTTCATTTGCCTCATTGCAAGCACTGAACATTAGAACAAAAGAAGATTTGCAAAAAGGTCTTAGTTTGAATGTGTTGTTTAAACAATTAGAAGACAATTTGAACAATGGTTTCTTGGATGAAATATATGAACCAATTGCAACAGATGTTTTACTTAATCGACCATTGTTTGAAAAGTATATCAAACTTTATCTTCAAGATTTGGATGTAGATAAATACATTGCAGATCAGCGTGCAAACGAAAAAGACGATGCTCTAAGGTTAAAGACTGAAACAGGTGAAATAAACGATAACGTCTGGGACCAAAATCAAGGTGATCATAGTAAGAAGGACAATGCATCAAAGAATGCTAAATTATTTTTCTTTTCTATTCCAGATACCAAATGGGTTATCGTAAAGAATGAAGAAACAGGTGAACTTACTAGAGAAGTAGAAGAAATAACAGATCCTATTTTCGGTCTATCTCAACCTGTGCCATTCTCTATTGCTTGGAATAAGGTGTTAGAAAATCTTTGGGATATTGATAACATGGACCAAATGATTTCCAGATGTGCTACTTTGGGGGAAACAGACTCATTCTTTAAACAAATTCATCAACGACTAACTGATCCAGATAATCCGTTGCCAGAACAAGTTCTTACTCAATTAGAAAACACAATTAAGTCAAGTAAGAACGCAATGAATACAATTAACATTAGTCAAGACAAACCTCAAATATATGAAGGAATGTCTGATGAACAAATGCAAGAAGAAAGAAAAGCTGCTCAAAAACGTAGTATTTGGGAAGTTTTGGATAGTGACAATCTTAGAAAGATTCAAAGATATCCTAAGAATTGGTCATTGGCATTCTTCGCATCGGATAATGTTATTGTTAATTCTGACGGTACTCGTTCAATCAATCATACTGCTTGGGAATATATTCAAACAAAAGTAAAGGGTATTAATGCTGCATTGGCATCATCCCTTAAAAAAGGTGCGGATAAATTGGAACAGTACAACATTGCAAAGCAGTTATTTATTGAATTGTGCAATACCATGTCTATTCCATTTGATGCTGCATCGTTCGATTATATGATAAGTGGTATTCAAACAGTTAGCAAAACAGGTCAACCTATGTCCGATTTATCTAAATTTAGAGCATTTTGGACAAATAACAAGAAAGGTTCTTTCCAGTCAATTCTTGCAAACATTGCCGCACATACTACCGCTAAAAACAAGAAGGGGTTACGTCAATTGGATAGAATGTTCACTACCGGTAATAAAGATGCTCATATTAATTTAATGGCGGCCGCATACGGTAAAACACACCCTTCTCCAGAAGAATTTAGTGTAACAGGTGCAGACGGTGCTCTTATTTACCCAATCAGCGAAAACAATTATATGTCAGATCAAGTTAGATGGTTAAATCAAGATTTGCACGGAAAACGACAGAATATATTAAATACCGCATATGGTCGAAGTTCTCTACTTGCCGCAAATGCAGGTGATATCAAACTTAGAACATTAATTGCTTTGCAAGACCAGGCATCTGATATTAGTAGAGATTATTTTGGAATATCTCCAATTGAAGATTATATTGCAAAATTGGTACTTACTGAAAACGATCAATTGACATTACCGACAATGTCAGATAAGAAAACTTGGTATAGTATATCTGGATTGCAATTATTACACGAGAATATGACCAGAGTAAGAACTGTTCAAATAACTGATCCTACTACAGGTTTAGTTCAATCGGTAACACAACTAAGTAACAGACAATTTAGTGATAGAGCAATAGAAATATTTTCTAATTATTTCTTATCTGAACTTGATGCAGTAATAGAATATTATCAAAATAAAGATTTCGTTGGTAAAAATCCAGAATACTGGCGTAAAAATTATCATGGTAAAGTAAAAGACGGTAAAGTTCAACCTGGTGGTAATGGAGGTAAATTTAGGTATTTTAGCACTATCGAATATGACGGTAAAATCGTCTATTTGAATCGTGATTTGGATAAGTTAGAAAGAAATCATTCTGATAAAGATGTAATGAATTATTTAACCACGTTAAAACAAACATTACAGAATGACGAAAATGCTTTGTTGAAACAAGCGATCTCTAATTATATGTTCAACACGATAGATAGAGAAATCAATTATATGATTAATTTAGGTATTTTGAACCGAGATGGTAGTGGTGCAATTACCAATAAATTAATTCCTCACAATATTATCAAAAAGTACAGAGATCAATTTAAAAATATTAAAACATCTGATAACTATAAAGGTACAGATAAAAATACAGATGTCATATATTCAATCGTGGCTTCTCATGTTTTGAATACTCAAATTTCAATTCAAGAAGTAGAAAAATGCTTTGTCGGTGACCCAGCTTTCTATAAATGGGCTACCGTTCAAATGATTTATAAACCAAATGATGCTTCATTTAAAGAGATACCTGGAAAGTTGGAAGATTATTTGAAACTACATCCAGAAGAAAAACGAGCAGATTTTGCAACATACGATATGATTGTTGGTAGAGATGTTGATAAAATCAAACGTCTTTCATCGGTACTGTCAACGGGTACAGATTTGCGTACATATTGGGGAGAAGGTGAAGAACATACTGAAGAAAATGACACATCTTATACGGTATTGAATCTTAAAGATAATGAAGTATCTATTCCTTATTATGAAACATTAAGGTCTATTTTTAGATCATCTTTGATTCGTGAAACGTATAGCAAATATCATCCAGATATAACTGATGATGAATTGTTTGAAAAGGTTACACCGAAAAACGAAAATACGGTGATGCAAGAATTCACAGAAAGCGAAAGAGAATTCATCGAAAAACAATCAAAACTTAGTGCAAAAGCATATGAACCAGGCGGTATTAATCAAGCAGATGCCGCAGTATACATGCGACCAGCAATGTGGCGTAAAGTAATGAAAGCTTTGGGTAAGTGGAATGACGAGATTGAAGAAGCTTACAATATAATGGAAAGTAATGATGCTTGGATGGATAATCCGAGTCTCTATAAAAAAGCTACTGCGCTTATCCTAAATGTTCAGAAGATGGTGTACATGGGGGATACTTATGAATCAAAACTCGGATTAGATATTCCAGTGTTCAATAAGATGGCAATTTTCCCATTGTTTAAAACAATCGCAAAAGCAGATAATAGACATTTGTACGATCGTATGAACAATGAAGATTTAGGGGTTATCGATATGTTGGTATTTGAATCATCTGTTAAAGTTGGTTTGGGTAATGCTGTTAGTATTTATGATGATGCTGAAAACACCAAGTTAAATATTGAAGAGCTCAATAAACCATCATTCACCAAGTATGCACAAAAAGGCAATCTTCCTACTCTTAAGCAAGATATCAAGAATCTTCGTTTGCAGTTAAATACTGATCCGCACGAACACACCGAACGTGCAATGGGTACACAGGCCGTAAAGATGTTCTTATCTAATATCCTTGATGATAGAACATACGGTTAGAACAAAGGAATGTCTATCAAAGGTAATGATTTGAAATCGACCATAATGGATTGTATCAATGAACTTACTTATAGAGGATTTACAGAAATTAGAAATAAATTCTTTAGTAAGAATGAAAAAGGTACATGGCAAGTGGACAATAAGAAGCTTTCAAAAGAACTAGTTAAAGAAGCAATGACATCTGGTATGTCTCAAGAAGTCATTTATGGTCTTGGTTTGGATGAAAACGGTGAATTCAGAATGCCTATATCTGCATTAAGTTCTAGAAATTGGATAGAAAGTCGTATTATTTCTCTTGTAAACAAACTTTGTGTAGATATTAATACAAAGGGTGGTGCGGCTATTCAGATGCCTGATTTTGGTTTTAAAAAGACTTCTGTAGTAGAATTAGGCGATATGGAAATGTCTGGATTTGGTGATGGCAAACCATTATCTTTCCTAAGAAAAGATGGTTCAATGGAAGTAATGCTTACAACCAACTTCTTTAGACATATTGTTCCTATTGAACACCAAAGTAGTTTTGGAGCGATGCGTAAATGGTTATTGGATAACGAAATCATTGGTCCGAAAGCTAAACCATTGGGTCTTGGTTATCGTATCCCTACACAGGGTTCATCATCTACTTTCTCATTTGTGGTAAAAGACGTATTACCTAAAACAATGGCGGATACTATTGTTGTTCCAGATGGGTTTACTGCTATGACTGGTTCTGACTTCGATATTGATAAATTGTACATTGCTACATTTGATTTTGAAAATGGTAAAAAAGTTGAATGGGATGATTCTAAGTCAGTTAATCAACAAAGCAAAGCAGCATTAATCAATAGAATGATCGAATATCAACAGATATGTATATCTGACGATAAGAATATGGCAGAAACAAGAGCATCTATTGATACTCTTACTACTGTATTAAAAAAGGATATATTGAATGCGGTTCAACCTAAACAATTGTCAGAAGCATTACCTGGATATGAATTATTACCTTCATTCCAATTGGGTAGAAAAGTAGAATATACTAGTGGTAAAGCTGGTATTGCACCATTTGCGTTGAATTCTACCAATCACGCATTGACCCAATTTGCACATTTGAACATGTATTATTCAAAAGGCAATAAGTATAAATTAGGTTCATTGGATGCTATTTATGGTGAAGATGGATTTAGAATACTCGATTGGTTGTCTGCAATGATCAATGCTCACGTAGACGTTGCGAAAGATCCGTACATCATCGCATTGAATGTAAACCAGGTTACTTATAACATGACCAATTTATTACTTAGAGGTGGAAAAGGTCAAGCAACATTCTATTTCTTGGCACAAGACATACTTAAATTATACGCAAGCGAGCAAATAGCTAACAAGGGTATATATGGTGTAGACCCTACTGTTACAGAAGGTCAAGTATTGAATAAATACTATACACAATATGAAATGAACTTGTATAAGTCAATTTTAAGTATGCCTGAAGGTGAAGAAAAAGAATATTTTAAAAAGCTGTATAACGGTTGGGTAAGAATAAGACCCGTTCGTAAAAACAGAAAACATTTTGGCGATACGTTGACAGATTTGAATTCAATAGCTCCTGATACAACTCAAGCGTTGGATATTACAAAGCTTACCAAAGCATTAAAAGTACCAAACAGTCAACGATTGAATGATCCAAATTTCCTATATCAGCAATTATTAGTTCTTAAGGCTTATTCAGAATTGAACCAAGATGCAAAACGACTTGCTAAATTGGTTAAACGATCTTAGATTGATACTAAAAAATTTGGTAATAACCTTGCATTACAAATGAACTTTAGAAATTCTGTAAACACATTCTTCAATGAAGAAAAAGAAGGATTCTATTTAACAAATCAAACTGTCCCAGAAGGTGAAGATGTTGGTACATATGCGTTAAACGCATATTTTAATAAGACTTTCTTAAATAAGAAATTGCAATATGCAACATCAATGCCTAGAAAAATTCTAAGAAATCAATCATTCGTTGCTACTGTTACTTATGAAAATCTTTATAATAACATTATGAGAATATTCTCTGGTGAAATTGATGAAGATTTGACTACGTATAAGAATACAACTGATCAAGATTTCGTGACAGAAATGAATAAAGCAATTGAGTCTGTGGTTAGAGCAAGAGTATCAAGCAATCTTGACGTATTCAATAAATCAAATGAAGAATTGTATTCGATGCTTACTGGACAAAATAGCATGTGTTATAGATTGACCAAAGTTAAACAATATTTATTGGAAAACTCAGATAAATTCCCATTTATGGTGAATAAAGACACTGCTACCATAACAAATGCATTGTTAAATTATATGCAAGAATATCCGGCAGATAATGAAAAACGAAGTCTCGATAGAATCATTTTATTCAATTCATCTATGAACAATGATATACAAACTGAAGAAAGATTAATTTCTGCGTTTGATGATTTGTTGACAAGCGAGGATGAATATATCAGACAGTTTGCAGAAGACCTTGCTGTATATGCATATTTAACATCTTATGATAATCCTGGAGTAAATAGTTTCTTCAATTTAGTTCCGTTATCTTGGAAAATCAAAGTAGGATATACAGACCAAATGAAACAAGCTCTTAGTGAGTTTGCCAACCTTTACGGTCATGGTGGTCAAATGGTTGCTGAAAAATCAGACAATCCTGCCATTGACAATTATCCGTCAATTGCATTGACCATCGCAAGAAACCTTTGGAGAAACAATTCAATAGTACAACCATATAATTTTAATATGGCCGATGGGGACCAAGTATTATTGTATGGTGGAACACCTAGAATACCTGTTGTATTAAGTGCCAAAAATACCAATAAGCGATTCATCAAAATCGGAAATGGTGAAGATGCCAAGTTATATCGAAAAGTTGGTACATCAATAATAAAAGATACTACTACAGATAAAACTCTTAACTGGACAGAAAGAAGCGTATATGTTCTTACACCAAAACTAGGTGTTAATGATAACGGTACCAAGGTTTATGAATTCATAAACAGTTCTACTAGAGAATCAATATTCCCAGAAAATGCATTAAACAATGACCAAATCATTGATTCAAAGACCCTATTGGAAACTATAAATACTCAAAAAGATCAGTTAGTTAAACAATAGACTAATAAATACGGTAAAGATGATGAAGGTAAATATGAATATATGTTTACCCAAACAGATGATACTATTATAGAATCAATGATTTTGGAAGACAATAAAGAAGTGTTTATGGATCCTTCTTTCACAGAATATTCACCATTTGACAATACAATTACTGACTATACTGGCATTACAGAAGATCCAACAATGGTAGATAATTCTACGTTAACAGTAGAAGAAACACCTGTTTCATTTGAATCTGAAGCTAGCATTTTCAATGATATGGGTGCAATGTTAGAACAAATGATGACCTAGATAGAAGAAACACCACTTATGGATGATGTTCAAAATGATATTTTTACTCAAGCTGAAATTGCATCTAACCTTGGTGAGCAAATTAAAAAACAATGTAAATGAGATTGATTATGGCAGCATTTTGTCCAAATTTTAGTAACAAACAGGTAAAAAGAGAATTCAACTAGTTGGTTGAAACAGTCGGAGAAAATATTGCATATTATCTCTGGGATAAATACGAAGGTGATTATAACTAGGCTTCTTAGGAAGCTTAGTTATATACCGATAATGGTAATTTGTTAACAGAAGAAACCAGAATGCGATTGCTTTCTGATGGATTGGAAAACATTAGATTCTTCTTTAAAGGTAGATTACAAAGAAATGTAAATGAAATTATTCAGTTTTTAAAAAATCGTTCTGATTTTTTTGTTGACGATGATATAAAACAAGTTATTGATTTATTCAATGAATCTTTTTTAAATGGTGTGGAAGCAGAACTTATTTCTAGACCAAATAAACCAAATATGAGTTTTAATCCCGAAACACATCGCATCCAAATACCTGTTGAAGGATTAAAACAATTTACAAGAAGATCATTAGGTAGAAGCATTGTACATGAAATTGTACACGCATATACTGCTAACCAATATGCATCGAATCCTGAATTTAAAAAACTGATCAACGAAGGTTTAAAAATAGGTAGAAATAAATATCCATCTGAAGAATACACTGGTGATTTGTATGGATTAAAAGATCCACAAGAATTCATTGCTGAATTTATGACAAAGCCCTCTTTTAGAGAAAAGATGAAAGCTGAAATGAATTGGTGGCAAAAAATATTAAACTGGATTGGTAGTAAATTAAATATAACTTCTCTAAAATATGAAGTTGATATTGATTCTATAATTTCTAATATTGAAAACGTAATAGAAATTCAAAATCAAGTACCAGATCACTCTTTAGTAAATTTAAATGAATTATTTACAAACAACGGCATTAATCAAAATTACCAACAACATTCTCAACAGGCACAACAAGAACTGCAGCGTCAAATTGATAACTTTAAAACAAGAGGTTATAGTTTAGATAAGCAAGAAACAGTTGAAAAAGAATTGTCAGCAATTCGTAAAAAAATGTTGTCCGGTATGAAATCAATTCTTAAAGTGGTTGATCAAATTGGTGCAAACAAATCAGACGAATTTAAGGCAAATTTAAAATATCAAATAACAAATCTTCAAGATAACACAATAAGTGACATAGAGAATATTGTTTACTTTATCAAAACATTATCACAAGATTTAGTTCCTGTTGCATAGGAAATACTTAATGCAGTAAAATCAAATAATGTGCTTACTGATGAAAGAATACATAGTCTTGATAGAAATTATTTTGGTTTCTATAATCCTGTGATAAAGGATATTAAAGATATATATACACAATTGGAACCTTTTTCAGAAATAATTGATAAAGATACATATCGTTCTATTGGTGATCTTCTTAATTCATGTAACAATATATTAGAGTTTTCAAGATATAATCTTAGACGAATGCAGGTAGAAAATTATAAACAAATACTTGCAGAAAAAGCAATCAATACAAATAGTGAATATATCGAAGAAATGGTCGATTACTTAAAAGGTGATGTAATGTCTACTGATAAAGACATCTGGTCTATTACAAGGTTATTTATGTCGCCCGATAAAGTAAATGATAAGGCTCTTAAGACACTGTATCAACTGGTTCAGGAAGCTGAAAACAATAAAGCATTAAGAGTATATGAAAAAGCAATAAAATTAAATGAAATAGCAAAAGGTATATCTTCTTTTAAAGATCTTTATGAAGTAGATGATAACGGTAAAACCACTGGATATTTGGTAAGAGATAAACAATACGGTAAATTCCATAAACAATACAATGATTTTTTGAACAAATTACGCATCCAATTTGGTATGACACCAAATGATTAGATGCTGTCCGAAGACCCAGAAATACGAAAGGAATTTGCAAAAGCCAAAAATGAATGGTTATCACATAGAGTAGAAAGAAAATATACTAAAGAATTTTATGAATTGTTTGACAGTCTTTCTACTGAAGCGCAATATGCTAGAGAACAAATAGAAATTAAAATAAGAACCATTCAAGATAAGTATAAGGACACTAATGGATTTACCGATAAATCAAAAATAACAAAAGAAGATCAAGAAAAACTAAATGAACTAAGAGTTGAAAAGAGATTATTATCTAGTATATATAATCCAGACGGTACAGAAAAAACCGGAATAGAACGTCAAATTGCTGATGAATTATCTACATTAGAATCAAAATTGGCAGAAGGGTATGTTACAGTAAAAGATGTTAAAAAGTTCAATAAAATCGTTGAAGAAAAGCGTAGATCTTTATCAAAAGATGCGTTTGATGCATGGTATGAAGCTAACACTCGTGTTCAATACAGTGAAGAATTCAGAGAAGAATTAAGAAAGATAGATAAACAAAGATTTGGGGCAAGATATGCTGAGTTATCAGAACAAAGAAATCAATTACTTTCGCCTTACAGAAACCCACAAACAAATGAACCAATGGTTGATCTTATACCAATGGTAACGAAACGTGCAATCAATCGACTAGAAATCGAAATGATGAATGAACGTAAAAAATCAAAAGGTAAAAAGGCGGATGTTAGTGGGCTATATTCAGTAGTGCCTACTAGCGAATATCAGCGCAAACGTAGAGAAGCAGAAAGGAAAGCCGAAGAGGCTGCAACTATAAATAACGTAGTTGATCCAATTTTATTTGAGCAAATGATGGAATCAATGTTTTATTTGCAGACTTCTCACAGAACGATGAAAGGATGGGAACCTAACTCATACTATACAAAGATCGTTCCAGTAAACCCTGATCATTTAGAAATTGTACCAAATGATAACTTTAACATGTTGTCACCAGATTCAAAATTCTACAATAAGAATTATGACTATAATTCAAATGAATTTTATCAACCAAAATCATTTGCTACAGAAGACTTTATTGACGATAACGGTAAGAAGGTGAAGAAAGGTCAACGCCTTTACGATAATAGCGATGCATACAAAAGAATTCAGTCTAATGATAAAAAGAAAGCTTTTTATGATGAAATTCTTTCAATAATGGAAGAATCTAACAATTATTATTCAAATAGAACCTTTATGAATAAGTACAAACTACCACAAATAGATGGTTCTACTTTGCGCTACATGAAAGGTAAAGGTGTTCTTTCTGGATTATGGTCTAAAATTTCGTCATATTTTGGTAGAAGAGTAGATGATGTCGGTATAAAAGAAGAAGCATCTACTGCTCCAGACGGTCAAAAACTTAGCATGATTCCTCAATATTTTACACAAGATTTAGACGATCCTAGCACAATTAGTGCCGATTTAATCGGCATTGTTATGGAATACTATCAATCAGCTGTAAATTTTGATGAAAAAAATAAAGTAAAAGCAAAAGCTGAGACAATAAAATCAATATTAAGTAGAAGAACTTATAAGAAAACAAGTTTTGGTAAGCAGGAAAACGTACAAGGTGTTGAAACGCAAATCTATAAAATGGCAGATTCTTTTATGGACATGCATATTTATGGAATGCAAAGTAAAGCGATCAAATGGAACTTGTTTGGACGAGAAGTAGATGTAACCAAAACAATAAAATTATTAGGATCGTTTGCTACTGCTGTCAATTTGATGATGAATTATGCCGTTGCTGCAACAGGTATGTTTACAAGTGGTTATCAAATGTTAGTACAATCGGTTGTGGGTCGTTATTGGGATGGACATGATACTTTAAATGCCATGAAATTCTTTGTAACAGACATGTTCTGGACAGGCATTAGAAACATCGGTAATCGTCATTATAAGAGTAAACAATGGGCATTGATGGATTTATTCGGTATCGGTAGTGAATTAAATACATTGTGGAAAAACAGTAATCACAACGGATTTGTATCCGCTCTCGTCAGACGTTTGGGTTGGTGGGGTATGACTATATCTGATTATTGTACAAAAGGTCAAATATTGGATGCGATATTATTTAATTTTAAATACGTAAACGGTGAATTCATAAGTAAAGAAGATTACTTTGATAAATACGGTAGAACTGATAAAACCAAATCAAAATGGCGTACCTATAAAAGTGCAATGGATAGTATTGAATTCAAAAACGGAAAAGTTAGAACAATAGACCCTTCTATGCAATCTGCTTGGGAAAAGGCGATGCCTGTAATTGGCGATACGGCTAGATCACTTGCGTATGCTTCAGATGGTCAGTTAACACCTTTGCAAAAGGCACAATTTACTATGAACGCCTTTGGTGGATTAGTTATGATGCACCGTCAATATCTTCCTGTTGTTTTGTCAGAACGATTTACTTTAGAACATCAATATGATCCAAATCTTCGCAGATATCGAGAAGCTATTTTGAAAAGTATTTGGCGATATGTTTCTTCAATTTATTCAGATAGAAAGGAATTAGGTTTGCTTAACTCACTAAAAAGTAATTGGGGTAAGTTTAAAGGAGACAAAGTTGCAAAATACAACTCAAAGCAGTTACTTTTTGAAGCGGTAATGTTGTCTCAAGTACTGCCTTGGTTAACACAGATGATGTTGACAGCATCTGAAGAAGATGATGAATCATGGTGGAAACGATTCTTTGCATATGTGATGATGCGTGTTCAATTTGAATCTGGTTCACCATACAATCCAATGGACCTATACAATACTATAAAAACTCCTACTCCAGCATATGGACCATTTGATAATTTAAATAATTTATTTTCATTATCATATGAAACCGTAAGAAAAATAATTGCAGGAGAAGATTTGTCAGAAGATGAAATTAAAAAAGGTGCATATAAAGATAAATCACAATTGTTTAAAACAATTATGAAGGTAACACCTTTAAAAAATCCATATGAACAAATTATGGGTATTGAAGATAAGATTAGATATTATGAAAATCAAATCATGAAAGAAGAATTTGAAGAATTGGATTAAAAATAAAAGCCTAGGAGTAATTTCCTAGGCTTTCTTTGTTTAGAGTTTTCGCAAATGTAATAACATCCAATATATTGTTGAAAGTATTACCAATATAAGTATTATAATGTATAGCTATCTGACATATTAAATTCTTACTTAGCGCTTTACTACCAAGTACTTTTAATAAGTCAAATTCGGTTTTAAATTTTTTATCAATTTTGATAAAATAAATAGTATATAATATATTGTCAATTATTTGATAATCTTTAAATCCTACAAAATTTTCAAATTCTTCATCTCTTTGATTATCAATGTTTTTAAAAACAACATATATACCATTAGCTCTTTTAGATAAATTATCTAATTCCGAATTAGTAAAAATGTCAATAAAATCTTTTTTAAACAAATTTGATGGAAGTTTAAAGAGCGCAGCTAATACTAGCCACGCTTCTTTTATTTCCTTATTCATTTACAGTATCAAATTGTTCACTGACAATTACACGATTATGTGTTACTGCTTCTATAGGAAATTCTTCTACACACTGATTTGTCATTAATTCTACTAACATATCTTTTTCATTTTTAGCTATAAAGTTCTTCAATTCCATCTTGTTCATAGTACTCTTGGGTATGTTCCCATTGGTCTGTACTGATATGCCATGAAATTCGTTTGAGAATGTTTGAAATAAGTCCAATGCGATTATTCAACATTGTGTCTTCTTTCATATTAAAGACTCTAATTTCATTATTAGAATCTTTTCCTATGGCTATGATGTATGCTTCAAAATCATAATCTTCAGAATTAAGATTTAATATTTCTTGCATATACCATTGGATTGCTAAGCCATAATAAGCAATTTGTCTATAATAATCGTATTCTTCTACACTGTGTGCAAAATTATATACGTTTTGTGTCGTTTTTAAGTCAATAAGAATAATTTTCTTATTTACATGATCGAAGCATACTCTATCTAATAGAGATTTACATTGAATATTGAACTTTTCTACTTCCCAGTTAATATGGAATTCATTGTGTTCCTCAAATGTTCCTGGTAATTGATAGAGAAGTTCATTTGCTTTTTTATGAGCTTTAATGTTTGCTTCAATCTTTTTAAGCATATTTAAATCTGCAAAAGATATAACTTTCTTATTATCTTTTACTTTTAAGTATTCGATATACTGAGAATACTTGTCACATAGCTCTGTAGCCTCTTTTAAGGCTGTTTGCCAAGGTTTTGAGTTATTATATGAAGATTTATATGCTTTAATCTTTTTCTCGTCTTCTAGGAGCTCTAATGAGCTTGCATAAGCTTCACAGAAATCCTTTTGTTGTTTTACTTTAGGTACTTCAAAGTCAAGAATAATATAATCTTTCCAGAATTCTTCTGGTTGAAGTATATATTCATGAATCATCGTACCTTTATCTAAGAAAGAACCTTCTAAACGATTTCCACCACCGTTCTTATAATCTTTCAAAGATTTTGGACCATACTTAAGAAAATAACCTATATCACTGTTAGAATAGCGTGACATATCTTCATAGTACGGAGTATCGATTATCATCTCCTTCATATCATCAATCATTAAAATCTGTAATTATCGAGGATTCTAAAAACTCTTCTTCGGTTAAATAACCATCGTTTTTGAGTAAATCAATAATCTTTTTATTATGATTTGCAATATCATTGGATTGTGGACACTTAAACAATGTACTTTCTTCCAACTTTTTAATTACTTTGGCAATTGCTTCTTTTTCTGTCATAATATCAATAATTACACATTTAAACTTCTTTTTACGATTGTACATATCATCTAATATGGAACAATTAAATCGACCCAATAGAGAATTATCTTCTCCTTCATGCCAATGTCCAAATAAATGATACGGTGCTGTAGTGTTACTTACTTCGATATAAGAATTTTCAACTGGATTATCGTGAGTAAGTAATACATCACAATTTGGTATTTCTACAGGATTTTCATTGAAATCATTTTCAAATGCCCATCGTCCTTCTTGGAATGAAATAGGATTAATCCAAGGAGTTCCATAGAAATGAATATCTTCATAATAGAATGATTCATCTATTAAGAATTCAAGTTTTTTGTTACTAAGTCTTCGCATACGGTCTTTAAACCATCCCCAGCATTCTGTATACATTCTCTCTAAAAAGAAATCATGATTACCAGGTATTACTATTACT
>JAEIGA010009969.1_pt1 | contig 14394 bp, 9 predicted proteins | sample 9270691 | NCBI WGS metagenome assembly JAEIGA01 (sample SAMN17057246, study PRJNA624740) | gut metagenome | biome: biome; isolation source: fecal sample | host: Bos grunniens | place: China: Xizang | collected 2019 | reverse complement strand
TGGCGGTAAGGCTGCTATCAAGGTGTTGACCCGTAGCTCACGCGACTCTATGAAGGACTATTTGAACACTAGCATCGAAAGCTGTTTCTCAATGGCTGGTATGGAAGTGGTTCGCTCGGGTAGCTACTCTGGTTGGGAACCAAATGTGAACTCACCGATTTTGAAGGCGATGAAGGAATCTTACAAGGCTCAGTTCGGTACAGAACCTGCAGTGAAGGTTATCCACGCTGGTTTGGAATGCGGTATCATCGGTGCAGTCATGCCAGGTTTGGACATGATTTCATTCGGTCCTACACTCCGTTCTCCTCACTCACCAGACGAACGTTGCTTGATTCCTACCGTACAGAAGTTCTATGACTTCCTCGTGGCTACATTGGCTAACGCACCGGTAAAGGAATAATTTTGAGTATCAATAAAATAGAAGGAGCTTGATCTTCAAGCTCCTTTTTTGTGTTTGGGATAATTAACATGAAGTATGAATCACTATTGGCAAAGAATCCGTATATTTGTAAATCACCAAACTACACAAAAAAATGAAGACTCGAATATGGTTGCTCGTGTTGGCGTGGATGCTTGCCTGGAACATGCAGGCGCAAAGCTATGCCGTGCTTTGGAAGAACGTGGAACAGATGGAAAAGAAAGACTTACCGAAATCAGTAATTGACGAATCCCGACGGATATACGACAAGGCGAAAGCGGAACGTAATGTACCGCAGATGATGAAGGCTTATCTCACCATGATGACTTGGCGAGGAAATATCTCGCCCGATAGTTTGACCATGGACATCCAAGGCTTGGAAGCTTGGTTGCAAGAACCGGGCTTGGCTTTGCAGGACAAGGCGGTGCTGAACTCCATTCTTGGGGGAGTCTTTATCCGTGAGGATTTCGAGAAAGGTAACCGCTATCTGAATCTTTCATTAAAGGATAGCTTGAAGTTGGTGGACTATCCGGCAGATAAGCTTGTGCCGATGGTGAAGTCGGGTAAGACCAGCCAGCAGTATTTCGACAATAATCTGTATGACCTTTTGGCTCGTCGAGCCATCCGGCTTTGGGGAGAAAACAGATGGGGTGCCCAGCGTGAAAGAGTCGAAAGGTCCATTCAAGAAACCTATCAGTCCCTATTATATATATATAAGGTAAGAGGTATGCGTTCCGCATGGCTCTTGACTGCTCTCGATGCCTATCCGCAAGCCAGTGAAAAGCAGCTTCGCGAATGGATGAAGGAGTTCGGAGACTTGGAGGTATGTGCGGGTGTGTATTTGCGCTTGGCTACCATATTGAAATGGGAGGAAAGATTGGTAGAAAGCTTGTCAACACTTCGAGAGGGTATCGGTCGTTATCCACATTACGAGGGTATCAGTTTCTTGAAGAACATGGAGCAGGAAATTCAGAAACCTGGGCTGAGCTTGTCGGTGACATACGTCTATCCGGGTAAGCCGATGGATGTAAAAGTGAACCATCGTAACTTGAAAGGCTTCTCAATTGCCCTTTATCGCATCAATCTCCCTGCTGAGTCGGCTTTACTTTCGGAAGTGGACCTTGAAAATATCAAGCGGTTTGGTACCTTCCTTCGTCGGGAACATTTCGAGGTGCCGCCTACTCCTGATTATCGAGAAAGGACGGATACGGTTCAGATGACTATCGACGAGGCGGGCATCTATTATTTAGTGACCGAGCCGGACGGATATCCCAAAGTGCGCCAAGGTATTCAGGTCAATGTGTCGTCATTGCTCTTGATCGGAAGAGGATTGCCTGGAGACAAACAGGAATTGGTGGTGCTGGACAAGCAGAGCGGACATCCAGTGCCGGGTGCGGTCGTTGGTATTTACAAGAGAGATGGTAATGGGTTTGACAAGATTATCAGTTATAAGTCTAATGCCGAGGGGATGGTTTTGCTCAAGGATGCAGGCGATCGGAATGTATTCACTCAGGCTTTTACGTACGATGATGAGGCGATGTCCATTCATTGGAGACGTTTTACTAAAGTGAGGGAACGGTTGAATGTTAGAAAAGAAGAACTGGTGCAGATGTTTACCGACCGTTCCATTTATCGTCCGGGACAGAAGGTGTATTTTTCGGGGATTGCCTATAGTCAGCGTGGGGATGAAAAACAAACCGAGGAAGGTGTGGCTTATAACATTGTCTTGAAGGATGCAGACTATCAGGAGGTGGCTAAGCAAGAAGTAAAGACCGATGCATTCGGTACTTTCCATGGGACATTCGATTTGCCAAAGACAGGCAAGATGGGTGTTTATCATTTGGAAACCCGGAAGGGTAGCGTCTCCTTCCGAGTGGAAGAGTACAAGCGCCCGACCTTTGAAGTGACTTTCGATACGGTGCGTACTTCCTATCAAGCAGGAGATTCTATCCTTGCGACGGGAGTGGCACGTACCTTTGCCGGTGCACCGGTTCAAGGGGCTAAGGTCAGTTATCAGGTGCTCCGATTGGAGAATGGCTTATGGCGCATGAGAGGTGTGGAGACTCATCGGGTAGCGGGAGAGACCGTGACCGATGCCGAAGGGCGTTTCGAAGTGCCGGTGAAGTTCCTGCCTGTTGCAGAGAGCGAACATAGCTGGTTCCATACTTACGAGGTGGTCGCAGATGTGACAAGCATGGCCGGAGAAACGCAAGAGGGTACACTCAGCTTGCCGTTGGGCAGCTCGTTGTTGCGGATATGGATATCGGGATTGGATAATGAAACCTTGGTCAAGGAACAACCTAAGGAGTTGACTATCAGTGTGGCCAATTTGAAAGGCGTGCCGGTGGATGCCGAAGTGGAAGGAAAGATTTATACCCTATTGGAAGGTGGAAAGTTGGGCGCTTGCGTGTGGCAGGGGCCGTTGGTGGCCAATCGGTCTACGGTGCCCGAGGCCTTGTATGCTTTGCCTTCGGGGCGTTATCAGTTGCAGGTAAGTGGGAAGGATGAGGCTGGACATGAAAGCGGTCACAAGGCTGATTTTGTTCTGTTCTCTTTGGAAGACAAGCACTTGCCTTATCCTACGGATGTTTGGTGTCATCAGGTGTCTGTGGAAACCGATGGTACAACCACCATCTATTTCGGTAGCAAGGAGAAGGACGTATGTCTCTTCTTCGATGCTTATACAGAGAACGGAAGGGTAGAGAGCAAGCGTATTCATTTCTCCGATTCATTACTTGCCTTCCGATATACTTATAAGGAAGAATATGGCAGTGGCTTGCGTCTTTCGTTTGCCTTTGCCAAGAACGGAGAAGTATATGCCCGCTATTTTGAGCTTCCTAAGCCGAAGCCCGACAAGCGCTTGCTCTTGAAGTGGAAGACCTTCCGCGACAAGTTGTTGCCGGGTAGCCAGGAAACGTGGACGTTGAGCATTTTCCGCCCCGATGGGAACCCGGCGGATGCCCAATTGTTGGCAACGATGTACGATGCCTCGTTGGATCAATTGGCACCGCATCATTGGCACATGGCATTGGAGTTCGGTCGTTTCATTCCTACTTATTATTGGAATGCGAATCAGTCGTCCCAGATTTATTGGGGATGTTCGTTTCCTGTCAAGAGTTTGAAGCTTAATCCGTTGGCGTATAGCCAGTTGGATATTCCTGGTGGCTTTGCAGCCGAAGAGCAGGCCTTGCGGATGTACAAGGCTGGTGTGGCCTTGGGTGGTGTAAGGAATACTAACGGAGTGGTTTATGAATCGAAATTTGTGTCAACGGCCGATGCTTTGAATGTTGCAGAAGAAATGACAACGGAAGAATCGGTTTTGGGAAGCACGGACAAAGTCCAGCTTCGCACGAACTTTGCCGAAACGGCCTTCTTCTATCCCAATCTCCGCACGAATGCCAGTGGTGAAGTGAGCATCGAGTTCACCTTGCCCGAAAACTTGACTGAATGGAAGTTCATGGGCTTGGCGCATACTCGTGAGATGGATTACGGAATGATTACGGACAAGGTGGTGGCTACCAAGGACTTCATGTTGCAGCCCAATCTTCCCCGTTTCGTCCGTGTGGGCGATCGGGTGAATGTGGCAGCCTCCCTCATCAACCTTTCCGACAAGGAGGTGAAGGGAATTGTCCGAATGGAAATATTTGTACCCGAAACGGAGAAAATCGTGGTAAAACAGAAGCGCTCCTTCGTGGTGAAGGCCGGCGAGACGGGCAAGGCCTCTTTCGACTTCGAAGTGACGGACAAGTACGAAGGACTGGCCGTTCGCATGGTGGCGGATGGAGATACCTTCGGCGATGGCGAACAACGTTTCTTGCCTGTACTGAGCAATAAGCAGAAACTTACAGAAAGTATCTTGCTGAATGTCAACGGAAAAGGTACTTATACTTATTCGTTGGAAACCTTGTTTAACCATCATAGCAAGTCGGTGAGTCATCCGAAGATGGTGGTCGAGTTTACAGGCAACCCGATGTGGTATGCCGTTCAAGCCTTGAAGGTGGTAAGCAATCCCGAGACCGACAATGCTCTCTCGTGGGCGTCGGCCTACTATGCCAATGCACTCTTGGCGCACCTGGTGGAGACAGAACCTCGCATCGCCGATTCCTTGAAGGTGGAAGGTTTGGATGTCAAGCTCGCCGAAGCCGTGCTGAAATTGAAGGACTTGCAGCTGGAGGATGGCTCGTGGAGCTGGTACAAAGGCATGTCCGGCAGTGTTTATATGACTACCGCCATCACCCAACTCTTGGCACGCTTACAGCAGATGACGGGGACACCTTTGCAGGGGGATGTCATGCAGATGTATCGCAAAGCGGCCGATTGTCTCTACAAGCAAGTGGAGGCAGATGTACAACGGATAGATGAGGCACTGAAACAGGGAGCCGTCCACATCTTGCCGAGTGAAACGACCATGCAATACCTATATATGCATGCCTTGGACAAGAATCTGCCAATGTTGCAACGTATTCAACTGAAATTGATGACATTGATGACGGAGCATCCGGAGGCATTCACCATCTATGGCAAGGCCTTGTCTGCCATTATCTTCCAGGAGTCGGGCAAGAAGGCCGAGGCGAAGGAGTTCCTGGAATCGCTGATGCAATATTCGGTGATGACCGAGGATATGGGCCGGTACTTCGATACCCCTAAGGCTCACTATTCATGGCTCAGCTACAAGATTCCGACTCAGGTAGCGGCTATCGAGGCAGTCAAGCGGGTGACGAACGAAGAGAAGACGCAGGAAGAGATGAAGCAATGGCTCTTGAAACAGAAGCAGGCTCAGGCGTGGGACACACCGATAGCTACTACTGATGCCGTTTATGTCCTTCTCACTACGGGTGCGGATGTGTTGGCATCTGTGGGCGAAAACGAAATCCAAATTCGCGCTGGCGAAATCATGATTCGTGAAGACGGTTCGGAAAATCGCGAAGGCGAATCTATGGGTTACATCAGCCGGCAGATTCAAGGCGATGTAATGAAGTTCCGTAAGGTGACGGTGAAACGTGAATCGGCTGGTATCGCTTGGGGTGCCGTATATGCTGAGTTTGAGGAAGATATGGACAAGGTAATTGCCCAGGGCAATGCCTTGAAGGTAGCACGCGTTCTCTACAAAGATGGTAAGCCATTGGCAGAAGGGGGTGCCTTGGAGGTGGGCGAAAAGCTGACCGTCCGTTTGACCGTTGTAGCCGACCGCGATATGGACTTCGTGCAAGTGAAGGACGAGCGTGCCGCCTGTCTCGAACCTGTAGACGCCTTGTCGGGCTATCGATGGAACGGACAGGTAGGTTATTATCAGGAAACGAAGGATGCTTCGACCTCATTCTATCTTGACCGGATGCGGAAGGGTGCTTATGAACTGACGTACGATGTGTATGTCACCTCGTCGGGTGTGTATCAGCAGGGCATTGCCACGGCTCGTTCGGTGTATGCACCGGAGTTTGGCGGACATTCGTCCTCTTCTACTCTTGTCATTCAGAACACGATGGGGAAAGAGAATGCCAAATAATCGGAAAACGAAAAAGGATTCCCAAAATAAATATGTATCTTTGTCCTCTAAACCTTATGAAAACAGAAAAATGAAGCAGATATTTACATCTATACTCCTTTGGGCGGCGGCATGCTTGGTAGGCTATGCGCAGCCCAAGGCAACGTTCGACAAGGACATACACGATTTCGGCGTGGTGCTTTGGAAGCATCCGGCTACCGCTACTTTCAAGATTAAGAATGATGGCGACAAGCCTCTGGTCATCTCCAATGTGACCACTTCGTGCGGCTGTACAGTGGCCGATTGGACCAAGGAACCTATCGCTCCGGGTGCTACCGGCGAGGTTTCTTCTACCTTCGATGCCAAGGCGTTAGGTCATTTCTACAAGGACATCGGCGTGTATTGCAATGCTTCCGACCGTCCCATTTACCTCATGCTCCGTGGCGAAGTGAGTGCCGATCCGAAGAATTATACCCTGACACATCCGTACGAAATCGGTGCCATCCGCTTGGACAAGGAAGCCATAGAGTTCGATGATACGCACAAGGGCGACAAACCGACTATGACCATTCAGGTAGCGAACACTACGGGCGATGTCTATACTCCGGTGTTGATGCATTTGCCTCCTTACCTCGAAGCGGTGGCGGTGCCCGAACGTATCGGACGCAAGGCAACTGGTAAGATTAAGGTGACACTCGATACAGACAAGCTTCCGAAGTTCGGCTTGACTACAGCTACGGTCTATCTTGCTCGCTTCCCGGGCGATAAGGTGAGCGATGAAAATGCCATCCCGGTTTCGGCGGTCTTGTTGCCCGATTTCAGCAACATGACTCAGCAGCAACGTTTGAATCCGCCGGCAGTCGAACTCTCGGCTACCGAACTCTCGCTGCCTCCTCTGGAAGAAAAGGCCAAGAAGAAACTGACGGTCATCGTGAAGAACGTGGGCAAGAGTGACTTGGAAATCACCGACTTGCAGGTGTTCAATCCTGCCTTGGGCGTGCAGCTCAAGAAGCGTGTGTTGAAGCCCGGCATGCAGACGAAGATGAAGATTACGGCATACGGCAAATATTTGAAGAAGGTAAAGGGTACACCTCGTGTGCTGATGATTACCAACGACCCGAATTGTCCGAAGGTCATCATTCGAGTAAATGTAGAAAAATAAGAAAACCTTGAATACTATGATGGAACACCCCGAAAACAGTGAAGAATACAAGGGATTGACCGTGAATGCAGGTATCGAACAACCTTCGACCATCAATCCTTACTTGAAGTTGCGCAAGAAACCGCGTCGCCGTGAATATACGGTGGACGAGTTTGTGGACGGCATTGTAAAAGGCAATGTCACCGTGCTGAGCCAGGCGGTCACCATGGTGGAGAGCTTGAAGCCTGAACATCAGGCCATTGCTCAAGAAGTGATTGAGAAGTGCTTGCCTTATTCGGGCAACTCGGTACGTATCGGTATCAGTGGGGTGCCGGGGGCAGGCAAGAGTACGTCCATCGATGTCTTCGGCCTACATGTGCTGGAGAAAGGGGGCAAGTTGGCAGTCCTGGCCATCGACCCGAGTAGTGAACGTACCAAGGGCAGTATCCTCGGCGACAAGACCCGTATGGAGAAGCTTTCCGTACATCCCAATGCTTTCATCCGTCCCAGTCCATCGGCAGGTTCGTTGGGTGGGGTAGCCCGAAAGACGCGCGAGACCATCATCCTTTGCGAGGCGGCAGGGTTTGACAAGATATTTGTAGAAACCGTAGGGGTAGGACAGAGCGAGACAGCTGTTCACTCTATGGTCGATTTCTTCCTGCTCATCCAGTTGGCAGGTACAGGCGACGAGCTTCAAGGCATCAAGCGTGGTATCATGGAAATGGCGGATGGCATTGTCATCAACAAGGCGGACGGAAGCAACATCGAGAAAGCGAAGCTGGCAGCAGCCCATTTCCGCAATGCGTTGCACCTGTTCCCTACACCCGATTCGGGCTGGACACCGAAAGTCCTTACCTATTCAGGATTCTATGGATTGGGCATCAAGGAGATTTGGGAGATGATAGACGAATACTTCGAGTTCGTGAAGAAGAACGGCTATTTTGATTTCCGCCGCAATGAGCAGGCCAAATATTGGATGTACGAAACCATCAACGAGCATCTTCGCGACAGCTTCTATAACAACCCGACCATCGACACCATGTTGGCAGCCAAGGAGCAAGCCGTGCTGAATGGTAGTCAGACTTCGTTTGTGGCAGCCAAACAGTTATTGGATACGTATTATCAGTTGTTGAAATAAAAAAGATGGTGTCGTGAAACGCGACACCATCTCTGTTTTTTTAGATTGACAATTCTGCCAACACATTCACCAGTTCCTTGTCGATAGGCTTGTCATTCTTGATAGCCTTGGCGAATGGTACATACACAATCTTGTCGTTTTCGATACCGATCATCACGTTGCGCTGGCCTTCCATGAGGGCTTGGATACTGGCCACACCCATACGGCTGGCGATGATACGGTCGTGAGCCGTCGGGCGACCACCGCGTTGCAAGTGTCCGAGGATGGTTACACGCACGTCGTATTGCGGATATTCGTTCTTCACGCGTTCGGCATAATGCATGGCACCGCCAGTCAGTTCGCTTTCGGCTACGAGGACGATACTACTGCTCTTCGACTTCTTGAAACCGTGTTCGATGAATTGTTCCAATTGGTCCACTTCGGTACTGAATTCCGGGATAATCGCAGCTTCGGCACCGGCAGCGATGGCACCGTTCAAGGCGAGGAAGCCGGCATCGCGTCCCATCACTTCCACGAAGAAGAGGCGTTCGTGCGAGGTCGCTGTATCGCGAATCTTATCGACAGCATCGAGGATGGTGTTCAAGGCAGTGTCGTAACCGATGGTGGTATCTGTACCATAGAGGTCGTTGTCGATGGTACCTGGAAGGCCGATACATGGGATGTCGTATTCCTGAGCCAGGATGCGCGCACCGGTGAGCGAACCGTCACCACCGATTACTACCAAGGCATCGATGCCATGCTTCTTCATGTTTTCGTATGCTTGGGCGCGGCCTTCGGCTGTCTTGAATTCCATACAGCGGGCAGTCTTCAGGATGGTACCACCCATCTGAATGATGTTGCTGACATTCTGCGACTTGAATTCCACGATTTCGTCTGTTACCAAGCCTTTGTAGCCACGGTAGATACCGAATACCTTCAAACCATTGTAGATAGCCGAGCGTGTCACCGCGCGGATGGCTGCGTTCATACCGGGAGCATCGCCTCCGGAGGTCAAAATACCGATAGAGTTTATTTTTGCCATAAGCTTATATATTTTTAATGCGTATATTAATTAGGATGTTTCCAAAATCACTTTCTTGCACTCTTCCATCAGCCACTTGGGGGTAGAGGTCGCCCCACAGATACCGATGGACTGTACTCCCTCAAGCAAGGTACGGTCTATCTCGCCCGGTTGGTCGATGAGGTAGGAGTTTCCGTTCACCTTCTTGCACTCGTGGAAGAGAATCTTGCCGTTCGAGCTCTTGCGTCCGCACACGAAGAACACCAAGTCATGGCTGGCGGCAAAGGTGCGGATGTTCGGCATACGGTTGGCTACCTGCCGGCAGATGGTGTCATGGTACTCGAAAGTCGCTTCCGGTGAGATGTGCGCTTGGATGTATTCCACGATTTGTCGGAATTCGTCCAGCGATTTGGTGGTCTGCGAGTACAGGCGGATGTCCTTGCTGAAGTCCAGTCGGTCCACCTCCTTCATGCCCTCGATGACGATGGCTGTTCCGTTCGTCTGTCCCACCAGACCCAGCACCTCGGCATGTCCGTTCTTGCCGTAGATGACGATTTGTGCGTCGGACGACTTGTCGTACTCCTGCTTGATGCGTTTCTGCAGGCGGAGCACCACGGGGCAGGTGGCGTCGATAATCTCGATATGGTTCTTCCGGGCCAGTTCATAAGTGGCTGGCGGTTCGCCATGTGCGCGGAGCAGTACCTTCACGTCGTGCAGTTGGGCAAATTCCTCGTGGTTGATGGTGATGAGCCCCATCTTCTTGAGTCGTTCGCACTCCTGTCCGTTGTGCACGATATCGCCCAGACAATAGAGCGTATTGCCCTTTGCCAATTCTTCTTCTGCCTTTTGGATAGCGGTTGTCACTCCGAAGCAGAAGCCCGATCCGTTGTCTATTTCGATGTTAACCATTGATTGCTTTTTCAAATTCAGCAGCCAGCCATTGCTTCTGTTCTTCGATGGTCAAGTTGCTGTTGTCCAATAAGATAGCGTCTTCAGCCTTGCGTAGCGGACTTACTTCGCGGTTCTGGTCGATGTAGTCGCGTTCCTTCACATTCGCCAGGATTTCGTCGAACGAAGCGTCTTGTCCTTTGGCCTTCAGTTCATCGTAGCGTCGCTGGGCGCGGACTTCGGCCGAGGCGGTCACGAAGATTTTCAGTTCGGCATCGGGGAATACGGTGGTGCCGATGTCGCGTCCGTCCATCACGATGCCCTTTTCCTTGCCCATGTCCTGCTGCAGCTTCACCAGCGCTTCGCGTACGAAGGGGAGGGCAGCTACCGGGCTCACTCGGTTCGATACTTCCATGGTACGGATGCGGTCCTCCACGTTCGCGCCGTTCAGGAAGGTCATGGGGCGGCCTGTCTCGGGGTTCAGCTGGAACGAAATCTGAATGCCGGGCATGGCAGCTTCCAGTTTTTCAGTGTCGATGCCGGTTTCGGTAAACAACTGGTTTTCCAAACAATATAGAGTGACGGCACGGTACATGGCACCGCTGTCAATGTAGATATAACCCACTTCACGGGCCAAGTCCTTGGCCATGGTGCTCTTTCCGCACGATGAATAGCCGTCGATGGCGATTGTTATTTTCTTCATATTTATGTAAGATATTAAAATTTCATTCCTGTTGCTCCGCCTTCCTTGGGGTCAATCGAGGATAGGAGCACTACAAAGATAGCAAAAACAACTGCTCGTACACTATATTCCAAGGAAAAATCCACATTTTAGCATATTTTTTATCTGGAAATGCTTTTTGTTTGAAATAAAAGTGTTACATTTGCCCGAGAAACTGAGAAACACTAATCATTTTTAAATAATAATTTATGGAAGTTAAAAAATCCCCTCAGGCAGACTTGGAAGGTAAGAAGACCACCAACCTGTTGATCGGTGCAATCTTGACTTTGTCAATATTGTTTATCGGGTTCGAATGGAGTGAACGCGATAAGAAGGTGACTACAGACTCAGGTATTGAACAGATCGTATTCGAAGAAGAAATTATTCCTATCACAGAACAGGAACAACCTAAGCAAGCACCTCCTCCACCAGAAGCTCCGAAGGTAGAAGAAGTGTTGGAAATCATGGACAATGAATCTGACGTAGAAGAATCTACTATCCAGGCATCAGACGACACTCAGGCTGCAGTAGAAGTGAAGTATACTCCGGTTGAAGTGGAAGAAGAAGAAGTAGAAGAACAACAGATCTTCCAGGTAGTAGAAGAACAACCAGAATTCCCAGGCGGTATGGGCGAATGTATGAAGTGGTTGGCTAAGAACATGAAGTATCCGCAAATCGCTCAGGAAAACGGTGTTCAGGGTCGTGTAATCGTACAGTTCGTGGTTAACAAGGATGGTTCTATCGTAGACGCAGTGGTTGCTCGTGGTGTTGACCCACAGTTGGACAAGGAAGCGCTCCGCGTAGTAGGTCAGATGCCGAAGTGGAAGCCAGGTAAGCAACGTGGTAAGGAAGTACGCGTACGCTATACTTTGCCGGTAGTGTTCCGCTTGCAGTAATCTGATAAATGAAATAAAGGGAGGTTGCCATTTAGGCAGCCTCTTTTTTGTTAACTGAAATTGATGACATTGATGACATTGAAGACTATGAAACAATACACAGCTCCCCAATTGTTAGACAAGGTGAACGCTTACCTCAAGCAGATGCCTTATTCCCGTCCTCCGAAAGGACTCTACGAACCCATTGCCTACGAACTCTCGCTTGGAGGCAAGCGCGTACGCCCCGTGCTGATGCTCATGGCATACAATTTGTACAAGGAAGATGTAGATGCCATCCTGTCGCAAGCCGCAGGACTCGAAACCTACCACAACCATACCCTTCTGCATGATGACGTGATGGACAAAGCGGACATGCGACGCAACAAGCCCACCGTACACAATGTGTGGAACGAGAATATTGCCATCCTCTCCGGCGATGCCATGCTCATCCTGGCCTACCGCCTCATGGCCCAGTGCCCCAAGGACAAGCTCGCCGAAGTGCTGCATATCTTCACCGAAACCACCATGGAAATCTGCGAAGGACAGCAGTGGGACATGGAGTTCGAAACCCGTATGGACGTGCGGGTAGAAGAGTACATCGAGATGATCCGCCTCAAGACATCGGTGCTCCTCGCGGCTGCCCTTCAGATAGGTGCCGTGCTGGCAGGTGCATCGGATGAAGACGCCCGCAAGCTCTACGACTTCGGTGTGAAGGTGGGGCTCGCCTTCCAGTTGCAGGACGACTGGCTCGACGTGTACGGTGACCCGAAGGTGTTCGGCAAGAACATCGGTGGCGACATCCTGTGCAACAAGAAGACCTTCATGCTCATCACCGCCCTCGAAAAGGCCGATGCCCGTCAGCGCGAGGAACTGGAGAAGTGGATTGGCGCACGAACTTACAATCCCGCCGAAAAGATTGCAGCAATCACTGCCCTCTATAATGAAATAGGTGTAGGCAAGCTTTGTCAGGCGAAGGCCGAAGCGCTCCATACCGAAGGCTTTGCTATCCTGGACAGCATCGCACTGCCCGAAGAACGCAAGCAAGTGTTGCGGAAATATGCTTGTAGTATGTTGAATAGAAATGTATGATAGACACCCATTCGCATATCTTTTCTGAAGAGTTCAATGACGACCTTCCCGAAGTCATTGCCCGGGCGCGCGAAGTAGGCGTGACCCATATCTTCATGCCGAACATCGACGATACCTCCGTCGGTGCCATGCTCGGTGTGTGCCGTCAGTACCCCGGCTACTGCTTCCCTATGCTCGGATTCCACCCCACATCGGTGGACGGCGAGACCTCTATATATAAGGTTAGGGAAATGAAGAAGCTCCTCGTGCCGGGACACCCCTACATCGCCATCGGCGAAGTGGGAGTGGACCTCTATTGGGACAAGACCTGGCTCAAGCAACAGCAGCAGGTGCTCGACGAGCAAATCCAGTGGGCGCTGGAGTGGGACCTCCCTCTGGTCATCCATTGCCGCGAAGCCTTCCCCGAACTCTTCCAGGTGCTCGCACCCTATAAGGACACGGCGCTGCGGGGAGTTTTCCACAGTTTCACCGGTACGGCAAGCGAGGCAGCACAGCTGATGGAATACGAACATTTCCTCATCGGCATCAACGGGGTGGTAACGTTCAAAAAAAGCACCTTGCCCGAGGCGCTGGCCGGAGTTCCGCTCACCAAAGTGGTGCTCGAAACCGACTCGCCCTACCTGGCTCCCGTACCCTTCCGGGGCAAGCGTAACGAGACTTCGTACGTGAAAAGAGTGGCAGTCAGACTGGCCGAACTTTACGGAACGGAAATCGGAGAAGTGGAACGGCAGACTACCGTAAATGCCTTAAAACTCTTCAAAAACTGTGAATAAGTGTTTAAAACCAAATATTTTTAGGGGGTAAACGAAGAATATTTCTCAGAAAAGTGGCTAAGATGAAAAAAAAAGCTACATTTGTACTCGAAATCGCTTGCTATTCCCGAAATTCTTCGTAATTTGCACCCGATTTCAGAAGAGAAGCCTTGAAAGGGGTGCTCAGGGAGAGATGCTCGAGTGGTTGAAGAGGCACGCCTGGAAAGCGTGTAAACGCCAAAAGCGTTTCGCGGGTTCGAATCCCGCTCTCTCCGCAAGGACTATGAAAGACCAGTCTTGAAAGTGGAAAAATAAAATGATGTATAAAATAAATTAATTAATTAATCTTAAAAAATTACACACAATGAAAAAGTTATTTGCAATGCTTGCATTGATGGGAGCTATGACATTCGCTCCAGTATCTGTAATGGCTCAGGACGCTGCTGCTGAAGCTGCTGTTGTAGAAGAAGGTGGTATCCACAAGGAATTGAAGACTAAGTACATCGAAGGTGGTGCTGACTTTATGTCATTGCCAGCTATCGCATTGGTTTTGGGTTTGGCTTTCTGTATTGAACGTATCGTTTACTTGTCATTGGCTGAAGTTAACGCTAAGAAGTTGATGGGTAAGATCGAAGGTGCTTTGGAAAAGGGTGATGTAGAAGGTGCTAAGGCTATCGCACGTAACACTCGCGGTCCTGTTGCTTCTATCTGCTACCAAGGTTTGATGCGTATCGACGAAGGTTTGGACGTAGTAGAACGTTCAGTAGTATCTTACGGTGGTGTTCAGGCTGGTTACTTGGAAAAGGGCTGCTCTTGGATTACATTGTTCATCGCGATGGCTCCGTCACTCGGATTTATCGGTACCGTAGTAGGTATGGTTATGGCGTTCG
>JAEIGA010009968.1_pt1 | contig 14395 bp, 10 predicted proteins | sample 9270691 | NCBI WGS metagenome assembly JAEIGA01 (sample SAMN17057246, study PRJNA624740) | gut metagenome | biome: biome; isolation source: fecal sample | host: Bos grunniens | place: China: Xizang | collected 2019 | reverse complement strand
GTCCTCATTATCTGCGCAATATCGTATAGATGACGAGACATTCGTTCCGCACGAATCAATTCGGTCGGTTTGGAAAACTCCTCGTGAAGCAAGAATATTTTTTCAAGGAAAGTTCTTTCCGGTACGACAGCACGCACATTGAACTTAGGCTCTGCAAAAGGAGCATTTGTAAAAACATCATCAATGAACGAAGATAACTCAACAGGAACAACCGGTTCATTCATAGAACGTCCGCTAACTTCTATAATAACTTTTGAACGGATATATGGCAAGGTGTTAAGTACAGACTGATATTCCACCTCTATTATTTCAGGATCTGTTGTAGTAACAGGAGTAATATTCACATTGACCTTAAACCTGGTTGTCTGTATGCCATTTTCAATAAGTTTATTTGTCAAGTCAAATTGCAATTTTTCACGAACAAAAGAGCAGGCAGCACGTCGCAACTTGTCACTTATCTGCGTTTTTGAAAGCACACCCCCAAAGCCAAGATATTCACGATCAATAGCAATGTCAACATCTTCCGAAAAGCGTTCTATCAAGTTCCAACATTTACTTAAATTTGTTCCGCCTTTGAAAGAGATATGCTCAGCATATGGTAACGAAAACAGCGCTCTTAAAATCTCTGTCACCCACCAATCCTTTTCGATAATCTGTAACTGCAGTCGCTTTTCGGCCTGCACTCGTTGAATTATCTCTCTTTGTTCACTTGCTATCAAATCTGTAAATTTCATATACTATTCAACAGTTTACGCACCCATACAGGAGCTAATTGAACATCTTGACTAAAGTCCTCTTGTGTCACTTTTGATAAATGCTCACCCAGTATCCTCATATGCTCATCAGTTACATTACCCTCGCCTATTTCTCTCATGGCTGTAACAATCAACTGCATAAAATGGGACTTATATGCAAAAAGGCGCATTTCAGAGGTATGCTTAAACAAAATACCCTTGCCTTTGCCTATCTTTATACGACGCTGGGAGCCATCAGTAACATAGACTACATTAGCCGGCACCTGAGTGGATAGACCCAATACATTCAGAACGTAAGCACCTGTAGGAGCTATTCTCACCCTATCGCGTTTGGCAATACCATTCGCAATATCCTCTATGGAGGGAGGTATTATTCCACTCCCCCATTTTGCATCAATCTTAGGATAACAATAAATACCCTGCGCAACCCTGACAAGTATTTCATTCTTACAAAGACGCACCAAAGCCGACCTTACGGCATCGGACGAACCACATGTCGCAAAATCATCAGGAAAGAACAATGTACCTCTCGCAGAGGCTTCAATTTTATTCTTTATTGCAGTATATGAGCTATTCAATGCCATACAAACCTCAAATTCTGCCACAAATATACAATAAATTTGTGACAAAACAACGATATATAAAAGTTTAAAGAATCAATTGGGGTAAAACAACATTTTTGTAAAAGCCAAAATTCAATTACCCTCGCCCTCGAAAAAAGGCCAGCCACTACCTTGAAATGTTAAGACAGGAAGGGCTTGGCGACCTGTGCAAATAAAAAAATAACAAAGTTTTGCATTTGTTATGTTTTTTTCTTTATATTTGCGTATTGACTACATTGCATCCATGCGCACAACATTGCCAATGGATTGATAAACAAACCATTAAATCATTTCAAGGCATAAAAAATATAATTTAACAATATGAAAAGAATTCTATCACTTGCATTGTTTTTCTTTCTAAGCATCAGTGTTTTTGCGCAAGAGGAAATTGAATTTGCGCAGAAAACTCGCTACATATATCTTTGGGATGTAACCTACTCCACAGTGGATTATGGCATAACTATCGGCAGTGAGGAGATATGCAATTTCCTTATAAAAGACATTACCAACAAGCAGAATAGTGAGGATGAAATCATCGTTATTCCATTCCACGACAGCATACTCAAAGACAGCATAATTAAACACACGGCAAAAGATTTCAACAATAAATACTCTGGGCAAAGAGACTCCATAAGAGTCTACGGGCATAATTGGGCAACAGGTCACACTAAAAAGGGAATGACCAATGTCGTTGCAGCCTTGAAGTATGCAAGAACGGAATATGCCAACAACACCGATTACAACAACATTATCATACTGCTCACAGATGGTATGAACGAGTATGCCGATGACGGGATAACTATAGTAAAGGACAAAGATAAAGGAAGAGAATATCTAAGAAAAGAGATAGAGAAGTTGGATAGTGTCATAACAGAGAATGTCAATTCCGGAAAGTACTTCAGCACACTCTTCTACGTAGTGTTCTATGACAGAAGAAAGGATCTAAAGACTGGAGAAATCATAACCAGCACAGACACCCCCAGCACGGGTGCAAAGAAGGGTTGGATGGAATCATTAAGCAACACACACTTCATAATGCCCGACCAGAACAGTATCAATCTGCAATTTGTAGGACTCACACCAAAAATCAAATCATCGGAGAAAGGTGACGGATATCACATGAACCTGCGAGATTCTGAATTTTATATCCGCTTTGAGCCGGAACACAAGATTGACATTCTAAAGAATTCAGGCAAGACATTGAAAGTGAAAGTTACAAGCCTCAGCGAAAAGTTCTTGAACTATGAGAAGATTTGTGAAATAAACTACGATGACCGCTCAATCAAGGTCAATGGCATCAAATTCAACAATGATTCGATTAATGCTGATTGCGAAATAGACATAAAATTGGAGATTACCAACTGCAATGAATTTGAGGACGTCAAAGGTTCTGACGATTACATAAAGGTATGGTTGGAAAAGCAGGAACTGCAACTGAAGGTAACAAGAAACTTTAAGCCACAAATAACAATCAAAGTGAAAGAATGAATATGAACAAGATTTCAAGCATAATTCTGTTTCTGACAATTGCGCTCACAACCGTTTCTTGTGGCGACAAAGAGGAACCACAGGGAAAAAATTGGGGACATACAAAGTATTACAAGGACTTCGCACTCAAGAAATACACTCCGGTAATAATGTCAAACACACTGGAGGTGGAACTGAATAACGATGCGGCAAGATTCTTCTACGATGATAACGCATTCATAAAATTGTGTATAAGTTCCAGCCCCAACGAGTTCAAAAAACCGGAAAATTTAGTTGTATACTTCAACAACGAAAAGTGCGAGAATTACACATTTGACCTCAAGCCTAAAGAACAGATTAAGGGTCAGGATGAGACACTGATGAAGGACACTTACACTATAAGCGGTGAATTGGGCATAGAGTTGAAGGATGAAGCGACAGATGGGGAGCATAGATTCTACGTTTTGTACTCTTGCTGTGACGGAAGGGAGAATTTCTCTCTGAAAGATTCTAATGACGAAATACAAGGCAGACCAGAGGATGTAGAAAAGAATTGTCTGTATGAAGGCTCAATAGAGAATGGTTTATACCTGACAAAGGAGACCATAATGAACCCTGCAAAAAAATGGACAATAATTATCATTACATCACTGACAGCACTCTACCTATTGTGGTTGTTGATACTGCGCCCGGCCATGTACCCTCACTTCAGACACAAGGAACTTTGCATCAAGTATCCATCATCAAGGGAGGAGAGATATGTAAAGATTAGAGGATACTGCAGCCTCATCCTTACCAACAAGGAAGTTAAGCAAAGCGCGTTGAAGAAACTGTTCAGGACATGCGATGTCGTTGAGGTCAATAAGGTCTGGACTTCTACTGTTGTCATCAAGCCTAAAGGCAGAAATGACTTGAAGGTTACCGGAGATATAAGATGCAGCACCGATGACCCGATATTTGGAGAGATGTTCAAGATAAAGACAAACGAAGGTGCAGAAATTACAATTGAATAATTAAACCGAAACACAAATTATTAACTAAATATTAAATACTATGAGACCTACTATTTACGTTGGTTTAGGCGGAACAGGTATCCGCGCAATATCTCAAGCAAAGAAGATGTATGAGGATGTTTATGGCGAAGGCAAAATTCCAAAGTGTATTGCTTTCCTGGCCGTAGATTTTAACCTCAAGGACATTGACAGTCCAAACCTGGCTACTCCTATGGGTGCTGACGCAGTACCCCTCCAGTACAACGGTAGCCCACGCGAGCACTACGAGACTCGTTCAAAGAAAGGTGCATACAAGTGGATGTTCGATGGTAACACCGGCAGCCTTCAGAACAAGATTACTGACGGTGCAGGACAGGTGCGTACAACAGGACGTTTCTACACAGAGTATATCATGTCATCCATTGAGCCTGCTATGCAAAGATGCTGGCAGCAGGTATCAAACATAACCTACGTAAACGATGAAGGTTTTACTGTTCCTTGTGAGGAGATTGACATACACGTTGTAATGTCTGTAGCAGGTGGTACAGGTGCCGGTTCATTCATCAACGTAGCAGAAATGATCCATCGCAATTATGGCAAGCGCGCACACATCATCGGTTATGGTGTTCTACATGGCGTATTCCGCACAATGGACCCAATGGGCAACCAGACAAGACGAGTTCGTGAAAATGCATACGCAGCAATCATGGACTTGGACTATCTTATGTCGGCAGAGATCAACAACCCTGTAACATTTGAGATCAACGGTGCTATGCGCACTTTCACTCAGCCAATCTTCCATGAGTTCTTTGTTATTGACAACACTACCGCCCATGGTAACATAATTGGCAATGTAGATGCTCTGTGCGAGGCTATCGGTACTTGCTTGTTCTCAAGCAGTGGTGATATGGGTACCAAGATACAGGGGGGCCAAAGCAATAACCGCTGGACTCAAGGAAACTACGGTATTCTCCACAAGAAGGGTTGGGTTCAGGCATTAGGTGGTTGCCAGGTTGTATATAAAGGCGAACTGATGGCAGAAATCTACGCCAAGAAGACAGCCGCAGAACTCATACGCAAAATGTGTCAGGAGGGTGCAAATGCACAGCAACTGGCAACAAAATGGACTGAGACAGCTAAAGTACGCGAGGACGGCGATACATACAACATGCTCATTGACAGCATCTTTGATTCTCAGAAAATCGAGGCTATCAAGTTGCCAAGAACAGACATCAGCGATACTATTGTTGAGACAAATGCAAAGATTGAGACATACACAAACAATTTGGCAGACTTCCCAACTGACGAGACAATCACTGCATTGAAGGAAGAGAAAGTCAACATGCTCAACAATGAGATTGAAGAGATCCTACGTAGAGAGGGCGGTGTCGGCGACGCAAAACAATTCCTTGAGTCACTCAAGCCTATCCTTGAGGGATACAGCAAAGAAATGACAGGCGAAGCATCTGAATTTAGCAGAAGCCAAGCAAATGCATCGGAAGCGCTCTCCAAGAAGCAGAAAGAATACGAGGTTTACCGCAACAGATTGATTACCTTTGACAAGAAAAAACAGGAACTTCTTGACGAGGTTAACCGCAAGGCTAAGGATAAACTGAAAAATGCATATGAGATCAAGCGCCGTCAGGTTGCAAATGAGGTCTTTATCATGCTCACAAATGCTGTTGCTGTACGCCTGCAGAGAATCTGCGAGATTATCCAGATGCTTGATGAGTTGCGCAGCAAGTACAATAGAGAGGCTAACGAGAACCAGAACCTTAACGGCAATGCACACGTGTTTGAGTATGACCTTTCTACAGCAGAAAGAGCTAATATTCAAATCAACGATGAGGACATCAACCTTGCAACATTCAACTCGACTCTCGATAAATCGTTGCTCGAGATTGACATCAACAGCGAGCTTGAGCCTGCGATCTACAACTATGCGAAGTCACGTCCACAGGCCGAGACTTACCGTACGAAGCGTCTTATTGATATCATCAACGCTCTCAGCGATGATGCATACGCACGTCTGAAAGATGCGATACAGACCAAGTCAAGCACATTGTTGCGCATAAACAACCGCGGTCAGGAGAATGACGATGGCATGCCAACAGAACTCATGGTTCGCGAATATATGTTCTCATTGTACAGCGACGCCGAGGAGTCTTGCCGTCTGCAGGGCGATGACAGCTTTATCCGCTCAGCTACAGGTGCTGCCGGTTGCCAGTTTGTACCAAACAACCTTGAACAGCTCCGTCAGAAGATGTATGTCTTCAGGGCCGACTATGCAGTTATTCCTTACTGTATAGACTCTTTGGATGAAACAGTTCAGGATGCTTACGAGAAACAGGTTAGAAATTCAAGCAGCGGACAGGTTGGTTTCAATCCGCACTTTGACAAGACCCTTTTTGATGAGATGCGTCTAAAGAACTTCAAACTTGAGCCAGAATTGCCAAACGAGGCTATGTTCTACTGGATATGCGGTCAGATATTCGGTTACACAGAAGTTACTGAGACCTCATACAGCATGGAGAAGGACAAGGACAACACACCTATCAAGATTGCATCAAAAGTTGATGTTACACACCCTAAGTATATCTGCTGCCGCAAGGGCAAGTACTATTTCTGGGAGGCTAAGAAGAGAGAGAACGGTGCTGACAAGAAGTGGTATCCTATTGGTGGTCTCTCAACCGGTGACCGTATGAAGGCTTATGAAAACTTCAAGGCTATCACATTGGCAGAGTACAAGTCCGACCTGCATGATTTCATCACAAAGGTTATCACAGACAAGGGTAACGCTCGTTTGACTGCAGAGATTGAACAGTTGAAACAGATGGGCAAGGAGGATTACATCGACACAATCCTGTGTACCGACAAGAGCAGTGCTACATACTACGCTCAACGTAAACACGAGCTCACCCAGATTGAGGACGAGTGGGATTACATTGAAAATGAATTCATGAATGCTATAAAAAACTTTAAATAAACATGTTAATCTTTGCACATATATTTATTGGCAAGGAGTTTAAAGATTTAGTATCAAGCATTGGCCGTGCAACGTTCAAATATGGCGGTAGCACGGCTAATGCCAATATTAACTACTTGATTGCCGACTGTAACAAGGGAAATATCTCATTCAGCAGGCTCAAAGTTTCATCGACGGCAAACAATCCGGAATTTGAAAGTTTTGACAAGTTCATAAATACTGAATGGGAAGACAATGCATACTCAGTTCCGTTGTCTGATTTTAGTACAAAATGGACTGAAATGTACGGAGACCTTATAAACGATGGAGACAATGCTGAGAACTTGAATGTGATCCTTCATTTTCCCATCTACAAAAAAGGAGCTTTTGAGACATTGAAAAGCATTCATGAAGTTGTATGCAATTCAAACCTGCCTACAGAAATAGATTTCTTCGGATACAGCGAAGACCTGGCAAAGTGCATCTGTGAAAAAGAAAAGAGTGATGAGACTGCCAAGAATTTTGCTATTGAATACACCCAGTTCCGCAAGGAGAGGGAACTTTCCGATTCAACACACCTGATATTGCTGCAGAACTGCAACCGTCTTGGCATACCCAAGAAATTCGACAAGGAGATGCTGGCCGAAGTGATATCGCAATTTGCGATGTCATGCACTCAATACTACAAGCAATTGTTCCCTAATGTGGTCAATTACAGCGACGTGGTAGCATTCGGTATATCCACATTACAGGTAGACCGTTTCTTGATGGCGAATTACTTGATTCACCGTTCTATTCTGAACACAATGAACAAGGCCTCAGTCAGAAACGATAAGGTTGATGTGAATTTGGCCAACAAGAAAGCATCGGAAATATTGAAGGACAAGAAAACATTGTTCTCAGAATTCCTAAAGCAGAACAGTTCTTGCGACATGGATAAGGTTCATGATTATTTCAAGAATGAGGCCGACAAGATCGTTGAGAACTGTAACGAAGTAATTAAGAGAGAAAAGGACATAACAATGAAGGCAGCGGTTCTTGCGTCGCTGCTCTCAAAGACAGATTGTCCATTATACTCGGAATCGGTATATGACACCAATACCGAGAGAGTGTACGACTTGTTCTCCGAGGGTATTGACTACTTCCTGGAGAATGACTATGGCATGTACCTAACTGATGACGAGACGCCTTTGACAAATCCTATTCCCATACTTAAAGAGATTGATTCAAAGGTAATCAATACCGAAACTGAAATCAGGCATCTTGAAAAAGAGCATGAGATGCTCTCCAGCCAAATTGAAACAACCAAAAAGGTAGAGTCTTGTTTCATTGAGGATGGAATATTCCATTTCAACAATCAGGAATACCGTCTGATGCCAAGTCACAAGGAAGAGCTTCTTGAAGAGACATATCAGGCAAAGGAAGAAAGCATAGTATTACCTGAGAGTGTTGACTTGAGGGGCAGTTTCAGACCTGCACAGAACCAAGGCACACAATGCTCATGCCTTTCATTTGCTATGACATCGGTTTTCGAGTATGCTATGAAAAACAACTCGTCAGAAGAGATTGACCTTAGTGAAGCATTCTTGTATTACAATTCACGCCTCAAAGATGAGTGTGACGACGTATCGACATCCTTGGATTCTGGTTCACGCTTCAAGCCGACAGTGGAGGCCTTATACGAATATGGTATTGCCCGCGAGGAGCTCTGCCAATATGACGAGAATGAATTCACCACAAAACCAAGCAACGATGCGTACACTGACGCTGCCACACGCAAGCTCATCAAGGCTCTAAACGTAACAAAGAATGTCAGGGACATCAAATCGGCATTGTCCGAGGGATATCCAGTTGTGACATCTTTTGAACTATGCGATAGTTTTGCTGACGCGTCGGGCAATGGTTATGTACAGTTGCCCACAGACGAGGAAATTGAGAAGCACTTCAATGGAGAGCAGGCAGAAACAAAACACTCTTCGCATGCAATGGTGATTACTGGATACAGCGACCAGCTGCAACGTTTCATTGTGCGCAACTCCTGGGGAAAAGATTGGGGAGACAACGGATATTGCTATATTCCGTATTCGTACATCAATGACAGACTCATAAATATGGCATGTATTCTCACCGAGATACAGTCTTTTGAGAAAGTCAAGATGGTAGATGTACCAAGTCTTACAATCGACAACCACGATTTGACAATAAGATATTACATTAATCAGGCATTGCTGGATTCAAACAGCAAGGAACTTGTCTCTTTCAAGCAGAAGAGAAAGGATCTGATGATATATTTTGAAACACTTATCAACCGTTTGGCATCGGCACCTAACGACAGGGATGCCTATATCCAAAGTGGAGTGAATGCCATTCAGACACAAGTTGATACTATTGATGAGCAACTGAAAGATGTAAAGAAAGAGACAGAGGAGAACAAGAAGGACATGAAGAAATTCAATTTAAAAGTTACTCTTATTTCTGCAGTTGTCGCTATTATAACGATTCTTTTGCTATACATCTGGAACAGATTCACATCAGAAGAGATGCACATTGGTTACATCAAGTCACTTTATGTAATTGTTCCGGCCCTGCTGTTCATCCTATTCAAGGCAAACTCAAGATGGAAAGAGTTCAGAGAACTCTTCTACGGTCTTGAAATCAAGCAGAAACGCTTGGAGAAGGAGAAAGCAGAAAAAGAAGAAATCATAAAGAACTTCAAGTTCAGGACATTTGTGGCGTGGTACAGCCTACGTGAAGCAAATAGAGTAAGGTCTGTCATCAGCGAGCTATATACCAAGTTCCTGTCATTGATCAATAACCTTAGGGCCTGGTACACTGAATTGGAGAACGAAGACAACAGTATCACGGTAGAATTGGAGCAGCCAAACACCTCTTTGATTGAGAAAGAGAGACTTGATGTCTTCTATGAGAATGTCATAAGCAAGGATGCTGCCTTTGAGGTTGATTTCAGCAAGGACATGAACGAATATAGAATTGACGAAGAGTATCTGAAGACTTACAAAGAGAAGTTGATAAGCACAATACTACTGAAGATATTGACACATCCTGACATCACGAATTTCAACCTTACAAGGCATACCGTGGGAGATGGTCTAAACGTCGATTGGGTTAAGGATATTGACCGTAAGGTAACCTCCTCGTGGATGAAGATGGCAGATATCTTTATTCAGTTGAGCAAGAGCACCGACCCATCAATGCAGTGTTCACAGTATCTTCTGGCACCAAGTGTAAGCGATTATACCAATGCCGTGCATAACAAGATCAACGGTTTCTACAGAGACCTTGAAATCAGCAACAAGTATCTTATGGTATATATCAACATTGCCACCCTCAGGGTCGAGGATTGTGCAATGTTCGTAAATTAACCATTAATCACTACATCCAAGGGACCGGCTTTTATAGTCGGTCCCTTTTGTTGTGACCAAATATCAGGAAACATCCCTTTTTTCTATAAAATAGCCATACGTTTGTGATTCAGCATGCACATGGAAGGATGTATTCAACACACTCCTCAAGAAGAAATAAGTGACTAAGAGGATAAAAAAACATATTCACCGACAACTTATGCTTTGCCTCAAATCTCAAGGCTACAAGAAATAATTTGTCAAGCAAGTTGAACAACCTTGATATCTCATCGTTCGGAGAATGTGACGACAGATACAAGATTACTTTAGTACGTGTTGCAACTTTGGCTTTTGAAGAGTGCGTAGCATTCCAAGAAGGAAAGACCACGAATAAAGAGAAGAAGAAGTAATTATTAATTGGTTTTATCCAAGGGACCGGCTTTTATAGTCGGTCCCTTTTGTTATAATAAAATGCAGAATAGGATTTCTTTTTTTTGTAAAAAATCATATATTTGCGATTATTGTAAGTTTATTAACAGACATAAAAAATAACACTATGAAACCGACTATCTATATTGGCCTGGGCGGAACCGGTATCTATGCCATATCACATGTAAAGAAAATGTACGAGGATACTTTTGGAGTGGGTAACATTCCACCGCAAATTGCATTTGTTGTATTGGATTATGATTACTGCGTATACACATCGCAATCCCTTGCAACACCAATGAAGGATGATGCTGTACCTCTAAAATACAATGGAGATTCGCGCGATTATTATAGGGCACATGTAGAAAATGGTGCATTCAATTGGATGTTTGAAGGCAACACAAACAGTTTGATAACCAACAGAGTTTGCTTTGTGCGCACTACCGGACGCTTCTACACAGAATTCCAGAGAAGAACAATAGAACAGGTCCTGCAACTACGATGGCAACAGGTTACAAATTTCATACACGGAGTTGCAAACGTAGACATACATATTGTTACATCGCTATGTGGAGGTACCGGAGCGGGCTCGTTTATCAACGTAGCAGAGATGATTCAGCGCAATTTCGGCAATCGCGCAAATATCATTGGTTATGGTGTTCTGCATGGCATTTTCCGTGCAATGAATCCATGCCCAACCAGGCGGCCGTTTCAGCATTTAAACGCATACTCAGCAATCTTGGATTTGGACTACCTGATGTCAGCCAGCATGGATAACCCAATTACATTTGAAATAAATGGTGCTGAGCGTACACTTACAAGACCCATTTTCGACGAATTCTTTGCAATAGACAACGCTACTCAAAACGGATATATCTTTGTAGATATCGATGAGCTTTGCGAAAACATAGGCAGATACATTTATGCAAGCAATTTTGTTAACACGCCACAGCATCCTATTTGTAATCAAGGACAATTTGACATACTCGACAAGAAAGGTTGGGTACAGTCATTTGGTGCATGTCAGATTGTATACAAAGGCGAAGAATTGTCAGACATATATGCCAACAGATATGCAGCAAAGTTAATTGAAAAAATGCTACAGGGAAGTAGCGATGCGCATGGTATGACCATGGAATGGATTACAAACGTTGGTTTGGAAAAGGAATTACTAATTAATCGCATATCTGACATATCGCGTATTGATAGACTTAGAGAACCAAACACTGATATACAAGACACTATTGATGTAACAAAAGATATTATAAATAGCTATGTAAACAACTTGAATGAAATAAATAGAGAAGAAGTTATTGCATCACTCATAGAGGAGATGAAGCGCCAGCTTAAACATAAAATTGAAGAGTTGCTATGCGAGGGTAAAGTTGAAGATGGCAAACAGTTCCTTGAATATTTAAGACTAACACTTAAGAATTTCTGTTACGAAATGAGAGCGGAAGCCGATGCTTTAACGAACTATGAACTTGCGCGTATTTCACGGATTCTCAACCATGTATTGAATGAGTATGAAACTTATAGTTCCAGTTTACGCCGCATTTTATTTAAACATAGGAGTCAAGCATTTTTTAATGAGATAAACGACGTTGCCCAAAAGAAGTTGAAGATTGCATATGAAATAAAGTTCCATGAAATTGCTACTGAAGCATTGACAGCCTTTATTGAACATATAACTGCAGAACTTAGAAGGATTGATGAGTTTACCCACATGCTGCATTTTTTGCGCGACGAATACATAAGAAAAGCAAACGAGTGCATGCATACAAAAGAGAATGCTTTTGAGTATGACCTTTCTGCCGCAGAACGTGCAGGCATAAATATACGTAACGAAGAGATTGACATGCCGTCATTCTGCGCAATGCTTAACAGGCCATTATTGGAAATGGATAGCGAGCAAGCAAAGTCGGCTATATATGATTTTGCGAAATCGCGTCCACAAGCCGTTGAGTACCGTCAAAAATGTATAAATGACATTATCAACAATCTTAACGACGATGATTATGAAAGGCTGAAAAACGAAATACACAAGACTGGTACACTTCTACGTATCAACGACCGTGGCCAAAGGAACAATTATGGTGTACCTTCGGAGCTCATGGTACGCGAATGCATATTTTTATGTGACAACAGTCGTTTGCAACGCGATGAGAGTTTATCTTTTGGAATTGGAGGGGCGGATTGTGTATTTGTTACAAACGGAGATTTTGAAAACTTACATCAGAAAATGTTTGTGTTGAGAAAAGATGTTGCCATTATCCCCTATTGCATTGATTCATTGAATGAAAGACTTCAGGATCTATACGAGATAGAGGTTAGAAGTTCCATGAATGGGATGTGTTGTAATCCACACTTTGACAAGACTCTCTTTGAGGAAATGAGAAAGAAGGATTTCAAGCTAAAGCCTGAGCTTCCATGAGGATTCAGAAGACAACCGAACACATAGACACAAACACACATGTCAATATTCAATTGGTTAAAAGGACTTTTTCTGTGGCAAAACTGTAGAGGGTAACTACGCTGCGGACACAAAAAAGGCAGTTCTACAACAAGCAAGAGTCTAAATTTCAAGTATGGCACATATGATTTGGACAAAACCATTAACGTGAAGGTTGCTCCATGGTAATGACATTATGCACAGGTTCGACTATGAACTCTACAACCTTTGGATTGACGAGTTCACGGCGTGGTGTGCGTGTGGGTCTGAGCGACACTTGGAAAGAGGAGTTTGAGATATTCCTACAAAACAAATGAGTGCAAAACTGTGAACGGAAATAGAAAAAAACATATTCACCGACAAAAAAGGCACTAAACCTTTTACATTTCGCAAAAATCTTCTAAATTTGCGGAAAATCACAAACTAAGAAATCTGTTTGTGAAAAGTTTGTTGCACTATGATTGGGGAAGACAGAACAGTTATGACCGCTTTTGAGGAGAAGCTCCACCGCCTTGTATATGAGTACAAGCAGCTGAAGGAGCGCAACCGTGAGCTGTCATGCGCCATTGAGGAGAAGGAGAATACTCTCGTGGAACTTCAAAAGCACTGTGCTGCACTCGAAAGCAGTTACAACAACCTGAAACAAGCCAAGATAATCAGCCTGAGCGAAAACGGTATCGAGGGAGCGAAGGAGAGGATATCGAAGCTGGTGCGTGAAATCGACCGATGCATTGAGTCGCTAAAGAAACAGCCGGAATAAACTGCATATGGAAGATAGAGAACTGGGAATAAACCTGATAATAGACGGTACATCATACCCGTTGACAGTGAAGGCAAGCGAAGAGCCGTCGTACAGGCAGGCTGCAAAACTTGTCAACAGCACGCTGTCAAGATACAAGAGCTCTTTCTCGGAAGAGGAAGGAGTGAAAGTGATGACAATGGTTGCATTAGACATCGCTTTTTATGCAGTGAGCGGTTCCGATGGAATTGCCTCTATTGAGATGAGACGCAAGATTGACGAGCTCACACGCCTGGTAGATGAGACATTGAAGGGCAAGGAATAAAAAACAGTTTTTTTACAGAAGTTTCACGCATTGCAATATTCACCTGCACCGGCACAAAATGCCGGCAAAGGGATATGGCGGTGCGTTTTATTATATATTAAAAATTTATAACTATTATGGATGTTACAACATTAATCATCGGACTGGCAGCCGGATTGGCATTAGGCTTCCTGGTCCAACTTTTGATAAACAAGACAGCCTTGAAGGCCAAGCAGCAGCGCATAATTGACGATGCACACAAAGAGGCCGAGGTAATCAAGAAGAACAAACTGCTTGAGGTGAAGGAGAAGTTCCTGAACAAGAAGGC
>JAEIGA010009967.1_pt1 | contig 14398 bp, 16 predicted proteins | sample 9270691 | NCBI WGS metagenome assembly JAEIGA01 (sample SAMN17057246, study PRJNA624740) | gut metagenome | biome: biome; isolation source: fecal sample | host: Bos grunniens | place: China: Xizang | collected 2019 | reverse complement strand
GAAACATTTCAACATCGGCTTTGATGTAGAAAGTCAGTCTATTACAATTCCAATCTATGATGAGCTTGGTCGACTTCTCGGTGTTAAATGTAGACGAAACTGCGACGACTGTGAGCAAAAGTATTGGTTTGATGTGCCTTGTTTAGAAAGTATGACATTGTATGGATATAGTCATAACTATCAATACTTAGAAAGTGGAACAGTGTTCGTATTGGAGGCGGAAAAGTCAGTTATGCAATTACACAGCCTTGGTTATTATAATGCTGTTGCACTTGGCAGCAGTTCAATCAGCAAGAAGCAGTGCCAAATGATATTGAGTCTTAACCCGGAAAAGGTCGTATTTCTTTTAGATAAAGATTTGCCCGAAGAAGCGTTGTATAAGAATATAAAAGCCTTAAAAACTTATGGTAAGATGAAAGAATTTACTATACAGTATTGGAAGCCGGGTGATGATGTGCCTAGTAAGAGTTCTCCGAGTGACTTAGGCGCATCTAGATTTGCAAAAGTATTAAGAGAGGAACTAGTGACATATGAAGAATGAGAAAGTAATAAACGCAAGAATTTGCTTTCCAGTGTTTAAGGTGGACGCAGAAGGTAATATAATTGAGGAGGAAGATGTGAATGAAGAAGATAGTGAACGTGAAGAATGATTGTAGAAATATGTTTACAGAAGAAATTATTCAGACAATTTTGGAGTCGCGAGGCATTAAAGATTCTGAGCATTTTCTGAATCCGACGGAAGAAGATATGCTGCCTTTGGACGCTTTATACAGAATTGATGAAGCTGCACAAATTGTTATTGATGGATTGACAAGCGGCAAAACGTTTTGTATTTTGGCCGACAACGACCAAGATGGATGTGGAGCCACTGCTATTATTGTTAGATATTTAAAGTCTTTAGGAATTAAACCCCAATGGATTTCGAATAAAGGTAAAATTCATGGATGCAATAAGGATATTGTAACGAAGATTAAAACGATGATGCCCGATATTTTTATTATTGTTGACTCTTTAGATGGAACAATTGATTATTATAAAGAAATCAGTGAATTAGGAATCAAGATAATTATTCTTGACCATCATGATATTAATCCAAAAATTGAAAGTGAATACGATAAATATGCTGTTTTGGTCAGTTCTAATCGTAGATATGCAAATAGTGAATTATCTGGAGCCGGAGTATGTTTAAAATTTGCACTATATATGGATTCGCTTTTAGGAATGGTAGAAGCAGAAAATCTATATGATCTTGGGTGTTGCGGCATTCTTGCGGATGTCATGGATGTTGGCGAGGAACATATGGAAAATAGATATATTATTAAAAGAGGATTAGACAATCCAGTTAATCCTTTTATTAAAAAAGTTATTGGTTCATATCAATTTGATTCTCAAACTGTATTATTTAGTATTGCACCATTAATTAATAGCGCAATGAGATTTAATCAGAGCGAATCTGCTATTGAAGCTATGTTAGCAGATGATAACAAAGAAGTTTTAAAACATCTTAAAGTTCTTAAAGGTTGCAAAGAAAGACAAGCTGAAGAGATGGCCAAATTACTACCAGATTTAATTGAACAGGCGGAGAATCAGAAAGATAATAAATTATTATTTTGTGTAGTAGAAACGGATAACGGAATTTCTGGATTATTAGCAACCAAGCTATGCGACATGTATAAAAAGCAAGCCATCGTAGTTAAAGAAACAAACACAGGATACGTAGGAAGTTTAAGAGGTATGGGAGTTGATTTAAGGGCAATATGTGAATCAACTGAGTGTGGCGAATTTAAAGGGCATCCTCAAGCAGCAGGAGTTTCAATTCCGTATTATAAATATGATGAATTTAGAGAGAAGATTGAGGATTTGCTATCTAATATCGAAATAAAACAAGAAATAGAAGTAGATATTGAACTTGAAATTGGTGATATTAGTAAGGATTTAGTTGAAAAAATTAAAGCTATGTGTAGAATCTCAGGTAACGGCTTCAAGCCAATTAGAGGGTTGATTAAAGTTGATACCTATGAAGCAAGCACAATGTCGCAAGGGAAACACTTAGTTATTAGTCCTAATTCATGGTTTAAATTTATTAAATGGAATAGCGGGGCATCCATGTTAGAATTAATGGAAGACCATGCGATGTTTGCCGATGAGTTAAGTTTTGTTGGTACATTTGATGTAGGATTTTTAGGACGAGACTTTAGCATTAGAATGATTGTTGATGATATTATTGAAACTAATTAAAATTATAAGAAAGACGGTGAAGTATGACGGATAAAAATTATACAGTAATCCATTTGCATAGCGATCTTAGTAATGGTGTAACTAATATTGATAGTGTTACAAAATACAACGAATACATAGACTATGCGGCTTCTTTAGGGATGAAAGCTATGGGATTTGGAGAGCATGGATCGGTGTTTCAGTTCATAAAGAAAAAAGAGGCAATTGAAAAATATGGTATGAAATACATTCATGCCGAAGAGTTTTATCTTACTGAAAGATTATATGATGATGAAGGTAAAAAAGTTCGTGACAATTATCACTGTTTATTAATTGCTACTAACGAAAAATCATTTCATGAATTAAACGCGCTATCATCTTTAGCTTTTGATGACGATCATAAATATTATGTTCCTAGAATTACTTTTGACGAATTGTTTAGTACGAGTGATGATATTATTATTAGTACTGCTTGTATTGGCGGAGCATTATATTCTGGAACTGAAACAGCAAAGAAAAAATTCTTAGATTTTTTAATACAAAACAAGCACAGATGTTATTTGGAAATACAACATCATTGCGATACTAAACAAGGAGATTATAACAAATACTTATATAAACTCAGCCAACAATATAATATTCCCCTTGTAGCAATGACTGATACTCACGCTTTAAATGCAGAGCACATTAGAGGTAGAACTATTTTGCAAAAAGCAAAGAATATCCATTTTTCTTCAGAAGATGGATGGGACTTAACCTTTAAAAGTTATGATGAATTAGTAGAAGCATATAAAAAACAAGACGCGTTGCCAATGGATGTTGTCTTAGAAGCTATTAAAAATACAAATAAAATTGCTGACAGAGTACAACCATTTACAATAACAAAAGAATATAAGTACCCCCATTTGTGGGACGACCCTGAAAAATTATTAAAAAAGAAAATTGATGAAGGCGCCAAAAAAAGAGGTATATTTAAGAAATCGAATGTTAAAGAGTATAAAGATAGGGTAAAACATGAATTAAAAGCATACAAGCATAACGGAGCCATTGACTTCATGCTTTTAATGGAAGATATTATTGCTTGGTGTAATACCCAAGATATTAAAGTTGGTTACGGAAGAGGATCTGTTAACGGTAGTGTTGTAGCATATTTATTGGGCATTACTGAAATGGACAGCATTAAACATAATCTCAACTTTGAACGATTTATGAATACTGAACGCGTATCATTAAGTGATATTGATACCGACTTCCCTCCTTCCAGAAGAGAAGAAGTGAAAGATTATATCATCAGTAAAGAGGGGTTGTATTGTTGTGATATTATTACATTTAATACTATTGCCTTAAAGGGTGCAATTCGAGATGTTGGTAGAGCTTTAGAGATTGATTTAGATGTTGTGGGGAAAATCTGCGACGCAGTAGATACCGACGAAAGTAGATTGAGAAAAGAATACCCAGAATTATTTGAATATGTTGACATTGTAAACGGAACTATTGTTTCTGTTGGATCGCATCCATGCGGTATGGTATGCTCTCCTCACGATGTTAATCCTGCTTTTGGCACATTCAGAACAAGCACATCAAAGTATCCTATTAGTCAAATTAATATGAAAGAAATTGACAGCTTGAATTATGTAAAATTAGACTTGTTAAATTTAGATACAATCGAGCTTATCAATGAAACATGTAAATTGGCTGGGATAGAAAGATTGACGCCAGACAACGTAGATATTAGTGATGTTAATGTTTGGAATTCAATGAGAGATGATACGACTCAGATATTCCAATGGGAAGGTCAAACTGGAGATAGATATATTAAAAAATTACTATCAGATGAAAACATTAAAAAATTCCAAGAGCTTGATGAACACGTTGATAGAATGACATTGTTGAGTATAGGGAATAGTGCAATCAGACCAGCAGGAGCATCATATAGAGACGATTTAGGTAGTGGAGTTGTTAGAAAAAGTGGTTCAGATGCCATTGACGAATTCCTAAAGCCTACATTTGGATATTTAGTATTCCAATGTCAAATCATTGATTTCTTGCATCAATATTGCGGATTTACAATGGGAGAGGCTGATATTGTGCGTCGTCACTTTGCCAAAAAAATGGGAACCGATAAGGATATACCAATTATTAAAGATGGCGGATATATGACTGAAGGTGGACATTATATCAAAGGGTTCATTCAAACAATGAAAGAAAAATATAACATGTCTAAAGAAGAGGCAGAAAAAACAATAGCTGCTTTCTTACAAGTCATTATTGATGCCAGTTCATATTTATTTTCACTTAATCACTCACAGCCTTATTCATATGAGGGTTATGTGTCAGGCTGGTTGAGATATTATTATCCAGCTGAATTTATTACAACAGCCTTAAATATCAATAAAGATAAGGAAGAAAAAACGATTGCGATTACAAACTATGCAAATAAAAACGGCATAAATATAAGTCCAATTAAGTTTAGATATTCTAGAGCAGATTACTCTTGTGATCCATCTACAAAAACAGTCTACAAAGGAATGCAGTCATTAAAATATATGAATGCTAAAGTTGCAGAAGAATTATATTCAATTCGAGATGAACAATTTGATTCATTTATAGATTTATTGGTTCGTTTGCAAGACTTCAGCATTGATAGTCGTCAGCTAGAAATTCTGATCAAATTATCGTTTTTTGAAACATTTGGAGAGCCAAACGAACTGCTATGTCAAACACTTCAATTTGACAAATTGCACAATAAGAAGCAAATCAAAAAAGAAAAAATGCAAGAATTGCATTTGACTGAAGAATTAATACGCAAGTATGCTCAGAAAGAAACGGACAAAATGTTTACTGGCGTCGATTCGTTAGGATTATTAAAAGAACTAACCAGCACATTCAAATATCCTAAAACAACCGTTCTAGATAAAATTCGCTATGAACAACAATGCCTTGGGTACATTCAAACATACGACCCAAATATTAACAAACGTTTATATTACGTAACTAATATCAATGTAGGTAAAAGCATTGTTAATGTTGATATATACGAATTATATTCAGGCAGAACGCATCAAGTTCGTATGTGGACAAGCAGTTACAACAAAAATCCGTTCTGCATTGGCAATATATTAAATATCAGTCGTGTTGCTAAAAAGAATAAACGCAGACCAAGTGGGCAAGTTGATCCAAAAACAGGCAAGGCTGTGTGGGTGGCTATCCCAGACGAGTTTGAATACTGGTTAGAAAGTTATGGTCTATCTCTTGGGGAGGATATGTATGATAGCTCTATATAAATATACAGACAAAGAGTTAAAAGAATTGCTCGATTCTATTGTGATTCTTGTAGATACGCGTGAAAAACAGTCGCATATAGCGGAATGGTTTGATAAGAAAAAAGTTCCTTGGAAAAGCAAGGCGTTGTCCAAAGGAGACTATAGCTTCTATATACCAGCAAATGAAGCCCTAGGCATACCTAAAGACCTTTATTTTGATCGAGAAATTGTTGTTGAAAGAAAAGCGAGTCTAGAAGAAATTAGCGGCAACCTAACTCAAAACCGAGAGCGCTTTGAGCATGAATTATCTTTAGCGCCAAAGCACAAGGTGTTATTAATAGAGAATGCTAATTTCGAAGATATTGTAGAAGGCAATTATGACACTGGTTACAACCGGAAGTCGTTTCTAGCTAGTCTATTTGCTTTCTGGCACAGATATGACTGTCCTATATTCTTTATGCCAGACAATAAATATTCAGGACTTTTTATTAAGATGTATTTCGAATATTATTTAAGAAACTACCTTAAGTAGTATTGAATACTATATAGATAAAACAAAGGAGAAATATATGACAAAAACACCGGAAGAAATTTTAGAAGAGAATGGATTTGATATTGAAATTTTAGGACAAGACGGAACTATATTATTCCGCAACCCAGACTATGCTGATAGCATTTGCGGAATAACATATAACAATGAGATTGTTTATGATTTTGAGAGAATGGTTGAACATTTAATTTCCAATTCCATAGCAGAAAACTACGACGAAGCAGTTGATTTTATTTTATACAATGCATCTTTTGGAATATCAGGTTGTGAAAAAATGCCGATTATTATGTATCCAATTGAGCAAAGAATACAATAGTTGTAGGAAGATTGAAAATATGCGAAAAAAAACAAACGAAGAATATATAAAAGAAGTAGAAGAAAAAAATCCAAATGTAGAAGTTGTTGGAGAATATATCGACTCAAAGACAAAAATAGATTATCGTTGTAAAAAATGTGGAGATATATTTTCATCTTTTCCTTCCAATATTTTAAAAGGACATGGTTGTAAAAAATGTAGCGTAATAGAAAATTCTCAAAAACGCATGATGACTTTGGAAGAATATAAAATGAAGGTAGCTCAAAATCATCCCAATGTTCAGGTGCTAGGTGACTATATAAATAGTAAAACAAAAATTGAGCATCAATGTAAAAAATGCGGACATATTTGGAATGCTGTGCCTGCTAGTATTATTAGTGGAAGAGGTTGCCCTGTTTGTGCTATCAAAAGTGCGGCTGAAAAGAAAACAAAAAAGCATGATGAGTATATTAGAGAAATATCACAAATACATCCAAATGTTCAAGTTTTAGGTCAATATATTGATGCTAAAACAAAAATATTACACAAATGTTTAATAGATGGGTATGAATGGTTCTCAGCTCCTGCAAATATGTTAAAAACCAAAGGATGTCCTGTTTGTACTGGCAAGGCTGTTTTACAAGGATATAACGATTTGATGACTACGCATCCACACATAGCGTTGGAATGGGATTTTGAAAAAAACGATAAATTATCACCAACAATGGTTTCGTATGGATGTAACAAAAAGGCTTATTGGAAATGCCCTATGTGCGGACATTCATATTTATCACAAATATGTAAAAGAACTAGTGGTAGAAATTGTCCAATGTGTGCGAAAGAAAATAAAATAAGTAATGCAGAATTACGAGTATATTATTATATTAAAAAATATTTTTCAGACACTATATCATCTTATAAAAACGAAGATAAAGGATTATCTGAAATAGATGTTTTTATACCAAGTTTACATGTGGGAATTGAATATGATGGAGGACTTTATCATCAAGACGTTGAAAGAGATAAAAAGAAAGATGAAATTTGTGACAGTTTAGGCATTAAACTAATAAGAATTCGTGAACCAGAATGCCCTCAATACCAAAGTAATTGTATCTGTATTGATTTACAAAATCATTCAGCTAATGATTTGATGAGAGTAATAGAGTATGTATTGCAAGAATTAAAAATAAAGAATCCAGTAGTAAATTTTAATAATGATATGGCCGACATTAATAATTTAGTAATTCGCAAACATAAAGACGCTTCTTTGGCAATGAAATTCCCTAAAATAGCCGCAGAATGGCATCCAACAAAAAATGGGAGTTTAAAGCCAAATAATGTTAGTTACGGATCAAAAATGAGGATATGGTGGCTATGTTCTCAGTGCGGTCATGAATGGATAACGACGGTTACAGACCGTACTCGAGCAAAAGGGTCTGGATGTCCTGAATGTGGCAAAGAAAAAGCTGCAAAATCAAAATGCAAACCTGTTTATTGTTTAGAATTAAATCAAATATTTGAAGGGGCTATAGAAGCCGATAGGGAGTTAGGAATTGACAGGCAAGCTATATATGATTGTTTATCTGGAAATACAGGTGCCGCAGGAAGACATCCGACAACAAATGAAAAGTTGCATTGGTATTATGTTTATGATCAACGCCGGAAAAATGGTGTTACAATCAAAGGGGCAATTAATCTTGGATTAATTACAGAGGAACAAATTGATAATTTAAAAACTAGCTAAAATAATGTATCCAATTAAGCAAGATTAATTTCTTGCTTTTATATTGACAAATATTGTAAAAGTGCTATTATGTGCTTGAAAAAGGAGGAATGTAAATGACAGATATATTAAATATGATATTAAACTCTACAACCGTATATTTTTTATCTATCTTATTTTTAAATATTTTCAGCAGCTGTCTGGGCACTTTGAAGTCCATATACACAGCAAAACAGGCTGGTAATATTACATACTTGCTTGTGTTAATTGATGCAACAGTGTACTCGCTAGTGCTTAAAAGCTTCTCTTCTGAAGGCTCGCTATCTATTATAGCATTTATCATAGGTAAATTAGTAGGAACAGTGTTAGCTGATGTGCTTGAGAAGAAGATAGCCATTGGTATTAATGATGTGTATATTTATGTGAGCAGTTACGACCAGATGTTAGCAGCGCAAAGACAATTGTTTGCTGATGGATTTAGCACGACAGCATCAATTGGCTTAGTAGATGAATATAAGCATCGACATCAACTACATGTGCACGTTGCAAGAAAGAACATGTCGGGATTACTTGAGTCTTTAAATAAGGCTGGAATTGAAAATCCTACTATGACTATTAAAGAATTAAAATCTGTTAGCGGAAAAATTGCAAAAAGAATTTGACAATAAAAGGAAATGTGATATTATATACACATAAACTAGTTAAAATTATAGGTGGAGATAACCTTGATATTACAAACATCTGCTGCGCGCCAGATCCACACATGGAGCTGGCGGCGCAGTTCAACTTCCTCGGACACGCATGCGCAGAGATAGTCCTCGTCGTTGAACGACACATTAAAGAAATATCTCTATTGATGGACGTAGTATCAACTAAAAGAAAAGGAGAAAACAAATGAAAAAGATTATTAGAAACGGTGTGTTTGAAAGTAATTCCTCATCAACACATTCGCTTACAATGTGTATGAAAAGTGATTATGAGAAATGGTGTCGCGGAGAATTGCTTTTAGCTGAGGATGCTTGGGGATTTAGTCCTAAAATTGAAAAGAAATTTGTAACTAAAGAAGAGGCAATTCATTTACTTCAAACCAGTTATAAATATTTACCTGAAGATATGGACTGGGATGACGAAGAAATGGTGAACGAGGTCTTACGTGAAGCAGGATTTAGAGATTCTGAATATGAAAATGAATATCTTGAAGAGTATTATGGTGAGTTTACAACTCCAAATGGCGAAACAATTGTGGCGTTTGGTGAATATGGAAATGATTATTAGGAGAAATAAATATGAAAAAAATTATTAGAAAAAATGTATTTGAATCAAACTCATCTTCTACGCATTCATTTAGCTATAGTAATAGCACATACAATGACTTAAAAGTGGATTATGACAATTATTACGATAACTATATTCATACCAGTCTTGGAGAATTTGGTTGGGAAATCGAAGATTATTTTAGTTCTTCTGAGAAATTGGCGTATATTTTATTGGTTGCTGCATGTTTTACCAATCACAGCTTTTGGTATACTGATGATGTCCAAGCAGAATTCGAATCATTTAAAGAAACTGATTTATTCAAAGATATTGAGTTAGCTGTAAAACAATATGTGGATTGTGACGGCATTATTATTGATGTTGATAGCGAGGGGTATATTGACCATCAAAGTTTAGAATACAGTACGTTTGAAGACTGGTTGGCGAATACCGGCGCATCAAGTATTGAAAGTTTTATTTTCGGAAATATTGTCTTGCATACAGACAATGATAATCATTGGTAAGGAGAAAGATATATGAAACACATTACTAGAAGTAAAACGTTTGAAACTAATTCATCATCGACTCATAGTTTAGTATTTTCAAAACGAAATTTACAACCTAATAACATTCCAATTGACAGCAATGGTAATTTATTGGTTACATTTGGTGAATTTGACGGCGAAGAACTAATTGAAAGTCAGATAGGTAAATTAACATATGTCTTAACTTTTATGTATTGCAAAACATATTTTTGGTACGATGAATTTGAAGATAGTTATGAGTACAAAGACGTGAAAAAGGCTTTATGTGAATATACTGGCGCCAAAGATGTGGTAATTAGCAAAGATATTGAGCCATATTTAAATCATCAATTATACAATGACAGATGTTTAGTTAACTATAACAATGAAGATGAAGTTATTAATTTTGTCTTTAATGCAGATATTAAATTGTTAATTGATCACGACTAGGAGAAAACTTATGAAGAAAATTATTAGAAAAGGCGTGTTCGAGTCGAACAGCAGCTCAAGTCATTCGATTAGTATTATGAATGAGCCGCAAGAATGGACATTGCCAAGAGTGCTGCACTTTAGAATTCATACGTTCCACAACTTCCCTGAAGATGATGATTGGATGGGTGAAGTGAGTGGCAGAGCAAATTATATTTATTCTATTGCGACTGCAAGAGAGCTTAGAGAAGAATTTATTGAGCGCGTAAAGACGTTATTAAAAGATAAAAATATTAAGTTAATCTTTGATAACGAGCCTAAATGGTGGCAAGATGAATATGAAACAACTCAGTGGGATTGTCGCTGGGATTTAATTAATCATCAAGCCTATGATGTATCGAACAAATTGTTTAATGCTGTTATGGAAGATGATACGTTATTGATGAATTATTTATTTGATGATAAGACAGATATTGAAATCTGCGGTGACTGGATGATTCAAGGCGTCGAAGATGGCGAAGACAGATGGATTGCTGGTTATGGCCGTAAACAAGTGGAGGAATGGGACAATGAGTGGTAAGATTAGTGTTAGATCAAGGAATTTTATTAACGCTCCATTTCTATCATACAACGTTATGTTCCAAAAACATCCAGCAAATTATATCAAGGCTTGTATGGGTGAAAGATATGGCAGATTAATTATTATAGAAGATTTAGGATACTATCTTAAAAATGGACATAAAAGACCAGACCATTATGTTAGATGTATATGTTCATGCGGCAATATTGTAGAAGAAGTTAGTTTCAGAAAAGTAAAAAATGGACAAACACAGTCTTGTGGTTGTTTACAAAAAGAAAGAACCAGTGTGGCAACGAAAAAACACGGTTTGAGCTCTGATAAATTATATTATATTCGTAACACAATGATCAATCGATGTTATGATAAAAATTTGCCAAAATATAAAAATTATGGCGCTAGAGGTATTAAGGTTTGTGATGAGTGGTTGAATAAAGAGAATGGCTTTATAAATTTTTACAATTGGGCAGTAGATAATGGATATCAAGAAGGACTTACACTTGAACGCAAAGATGTTAACGGAAATTATTGTCCTGAAAATTGCTGCTGGATACCAGCTCAAGAACAAGCTAAAAATAAAACAACAACTATATATTTAACCTACAAGGGAGAAACCAAAACGCTGGCTGATTGGGCGAGAGAATTGAATATAGATTGGGGCACATTATATTATAGATATTCAAAAGGTTGGGATTCTAATAAAATTATTGAAACTCCAGTCAGAGGAAGAAAGGAATTAAATGAAAATGAATGAAGAAATTTTATATCAGTATACAAATGGCAATAGCTTAGTTACAATTAAAACTAATGGTACGCGTGAAATTGAAACACAAGATGATGATTTCGCATTCCATTATCCTCTAAATATCGATTTAAAGGTTACTAATAAATGTTTGGTTGGTAATTGTGCATTCTGTCATGAAGCTAGTTCGCCTACGGGTTTAGAGGCTCCGTTTAAAAACTTTGAATTTTTAAAAAGTTGGAAAACTAATGGAGAAGTAGCATTAGGTGGAGGACAGCTTACTTCATATGATAAATTAGATGAATTATTGCAACTCATCAAAGATTGCAAATTAATAGCCAATGCAACATTTCACGACAAAGAAATTCTAAATGACTTTGATCGAATTAAAAAATATCAAGAAGATGGCTTATTGCATGGAATTGGAGTTTCATTACACAACCCTTCTGATAAATTAGCTGAATATATTAATAGTTTAGATAATGTTGTTATTCATATTATTAACGGCATCTTTACAGAAAATCATTTAAATTGGATTAAAGAAAACATTAAGAAACCGAAGTTATTAATCCTTGCCTATAAACACTTCCGTAAAGGAAATGACTATTATGACGTAATGAATAAAACAGTTGATAAAAATCAAAAATGGCTATACGATAGATTGCCTAGATTGATTCATGAAATGTATGTAGTGTCCTTCGACAATGCCGCGATTGAGCAATTAGATGTTAAAAGGTTGTTAACTGATAAAGAATTTGAAGAATTTTATCAAGGAGATGAAACTGTTGGGTCATTCTATGTTGATGCGGTAAATGGTTTATTTGCGCCAAATTCCACACATACAAGCAGAGAACCAATTATGGATGATATTCATGATATGTTTATGAGAGCTAAAGAGCTATATAAAAATTCCATCCGCTAAAGGATGTTAATATAAACTAATTAAAATTACAAAGGAGAAAAAGGAAAATGTTTTTATTACAAGGATTATTATTATTTATTTTTGCAATATTATTAGTGTTAGGATTTATTCAATTTGATCAGTATTGGGAAATTACTGGCATTAAGCCAAACAAGTGGTTGGCCGTAGCTATTTTACCGCTAATCTTATTCATCGGAACATTATGTATTACTTTTGTTCCAGCTAATGAAGTAGGTATTAAATATAGCGCATTTACAGGAGTAAGTGAAGACACATTAAATGAAGGTATGGCGTTTAAATCACCAGTAGATAAAGTGTATACTATTTCTACAACAGTACAAGAAAAGACTATTGAAAATTTGTCAGTGCAAACTAAAGATGCTCAATGGGTATCTATGACATTAAATGTTAAATACCAAGTTAATAGCAGCAATGCTTATAAAGTATTTAAGAGCTATAAAACACTTGACAATTTATCAGCTAATTTAATTGCTAATGCAGCACAACGTTCTATTGAAGAAGTTACAACAAAGTATAACGTAATTGAAGTTTTAGGAGAATCTCGCAATGCTATGTACACAGAGATCGAAAATCAATTAAAAGAACGTTTGGCTGTTGAAGGTGTAGATTTAAAATTTGTTACTCTTGTAGATACAGATGCTGGTAGCACAATTGAAAATGCTATTCAACAAGAAGCAGTAGCTAAGAAGGCTGTTGAGACTGCTTTACAAAACCAAGAAAAAGCTAAGATTGAAGCAGAAACTAAATTAATTGAAGCTAAAGGTGAAGCTGAAGCAAATGCTGTAAAAACAAAAGCATTAACAGATGAAGTATTGCTTGAAATGTGGATTAACAAATGGAATGGCCAACAACCAATTGTTTCTGGATCTAATGGTACAATGATTGACATTAGTTCTTTGTTAGGTAAATAGTATGAAATATTATAACTTTACAGTAAAAATGGAATGCTTTAGCCGTGGATATGTAGAGGCTGATTCATTAGAAGAAGCAAAACAAAAAATTCTAGATTGTGAATATGACGATCTAACTGATATGATGGATTATGAAATTGTAGAAATCGTTGATATTGAAGAGGATGAAGAATAGTATGGAAATGTTGGCAATCATGGTTATCTTATTTATGTTCATGAGCTTTGTGAGTACATTCCTTGCTGTTCATTATAAAGAGAAATTGACAACTTATGAATCAGAATATAAAGCATTAGAACGCGATCATTATTCGCTTTCTGGTAATGTGGAAGTATTAACGGAATCACGACGTAATTTGCAAGACAAGTATACAAACTTACTTGAACAAAATGATATTCATCAGACTGAAGTTGTAGCTTTATTGGCTCAACTAGCAAAACTTCGCTCAGATCTATTTATTAAAAGTAGACTAGATGTAGATGGTTTTCCACCAGATGAAAATGCATTTTATTTATATATGTGCGTGCCAGTGGATGATGTTGGTAATTATTATGGTTGGAAACTTAAGATGGCGTATTGGGACGTGTTTAATGTACCTGTGGCTATAAATTATACCGTTGAAGAGTGCGAATTACCAGAATTCTTCCAAACATGTCTATTCAAAAAAATAAACTAATTAAAATTATATATTGTCACAAAACGACAAATATGTTACAATAAAGGGGCAATAGAGATATTGTCCTTTTTTGCAAAAGACTTAAACTAATTAAAATTATATGAAAGGAGGAAGTTTATGCCTACAAAGAAAGAGGATTTAGAAAAAACATTTCTAGAAGCCAAAGAACAAGGGTTAGATGTGTGCGTTGAGGTCACAGTGCCCGGTCAACGAGCTGCCGAGTTAATCATCAACAGATGCGAAAGCATTGATAATAAGTTGGCGTATTATTTGGCTACGTACAATGATGATTTGGT
>JAEIGA010009966.1_pt1 | contig 14398 bp, 17 predicted proteins | sample 9270691 | NCBI WGS metagenome assembly JAEIGA01 (sample SAMN17057246, study PRJNA624740) | gut metagenome | biome: biome; isolation source: fecal sample | host: Bos grunniens | place: China: Xizang | collected 2019 | reverse complement strand
CCATTCCCTAGACAATAGGGAAGGAAGAGTGTTCATTTTTATATGGAGAGTGTTCAGATTTGAACAGACTGTGAAATTTAAGCCCCAGTGGCCGGATTATGACTCACACCTTGATCCAAATCCGTAAATACGAATTACAAACGGATGTCTTAACACCTATTGATTACCTTCCTGATCCGTGCTATGCTGAACTTCCAGGGACCTGGGTAAGAGGGACCAGGCCCTGAGACTTACGCGTTTCCCCTCAGCCTCAGTCCGGAGCGATCAAGCCCTGCTCGCTATAACTGGAGTTCGACTCTCCAGCTGAGGCCTGGGCAGCAGCCCGTCGATATCATAAATTGAAAGGAGATAATAAGATGAAAGAAATCGGCAGAACTGCAAACGTAACCAAGGACATGACAGACAAAATCTTTGAGGATGGCCACAAGGGTATTGATATCAAAGATAATGTCGGAGTAACAGTTGAAGTGACTGACTTCACTCTCTACCAGAAGGAACAGGAAAAGGATAACTCAACTGATCTGTCTCTCAAGTTCTGGGATAAGGAAGGAAATGACTGGTACACTGGTAGCCAGGTATTCATCAAGAGCTTCATGAGAATGATCAAGATGGTATTTGATGATAAAACAGGCAACCTCAGCCAGAACCTCTTCGTTACAGTGAAGAAAGAGAAGTCTAAGAATGGGCGCGACTACTATGATATAGAAGAAGCTCCTAAGAAGCAGCCATCCAATGCATGGAAAAACATGGAGTGGTAAGTAAACAAGCCCGGCTCCGGCCGGGCATTATTAGAAAGGCAGGGCAAAGATATGAAGTTAAGTGATGTAAATGAGAGCTTCAAGCTTTCAATGGTGAGAGCTGAGACTCAGATCAAGATGCGAAATCAATATGTAGATGAAGTTATGAAGCGAGTGATAGTGGATGCTGATATGGAAGATCATTTCAGAAATATGATCAGCGATGCGTACAGCAAAGGTGCGATAGATTGTCTTACTATTATAATGGTATCAGATCAGGCCATGCAGGAAGGCGGTGATCAGGATGTTTGATAATGATAATGTAAGAGCATACAGCAAAGGCCGCCGGGATGGTGAGATGGCTGTACTTGGTATGATCAACTATATTCTTGATCAGGGTGTCAATGATAAATGGTCAGATTTACAGACTTACTATGAAGGAAGTCTCAGGACATTATTAGAGGTGTACAACTATGGCAAAGAAGAGAAAGAAGAAAACTAACACTCCATCCGCCAGAAGGCAGAAGCAGCTGCTGGCAACTAAGAAGGGTGCTAACGGTAACCTCTATAAAGTCACAGCTTCCAATGTCAAGGCCTCTGAGGTCAAGTGGATGGCTACAACCATCAACAGAAGGCTCCGGGCCATAGAGAAGGCCGGGCTTCAGGAATCATCTAATGAGTATAACATCATTCAGAAGTATGCAACTGGAGAGCCTAATGGCAAGGGCAGCATCTATAATGTGAACTGGGAAACAGGTGCTATAAGGATAACCTCTTCTACCAGAGGCATGACAGGAGAAGAAAAAGCCTATCTGATCACAACCATGAGAAACATCCTGAAGTCAAAAACTTCCACTGTCAGAGGAACCAAACAGGCCAAGATGAAAGCCTGGAAAACATTCCTGAGGACAGCCGATCTTGATCAGGAACAACTCTCATTTGATAAGTATAACGAAATGTGGAAGCTGTTCCGTCAGAATGTTGACCCGGACAGAAAAGATCACATGGCATCACAGGCAGTAGTCAGAATACTGAAGGATACTAACTTCTATGAAATGACTCTTAATGATATGGAGCGATCCTTCCAATATCTGGCAACTTCAGAATCACCTTCAGAGTGGATTGACTCGCCATTTGGAGAAGAAAAGATAAAACTGGAGTATATTTAATTAGGAGAAGCAGGGCATGTTTTTTAGAAAGAGATACAGATCAAAGATATGTTATGCATCTGAGGCCATCTACTTAGATATAGAAACCTCTAACAATCATGTCTCTGATCCTAGAAAACTTCGGACCTGGATCACTTCGATTCAGGTCCGTTTTGATAAACAATACTATTTATTCAGGAAGCCGACGGAGCTGACTGACTGGCTTAATTCCCTGATCAAGAAGTATCAGCTTGATCCAGAGAAGAAAATAATGATATTTATCCATAACGCTGCCTACGATCTCAGCTATCTGGTGCCGTGGCTGCAGCAGGAACTGCCAGCAGAACCAAGACGCGGTATCTATGAAGGAAGCAGCAAGATCATAATGTATGAACAATACTGTTTTGAGTTCCGATGCACATATATGCTGACAGGAGCTAGCCTGGCCAAATGGTCCAAAGATCTGAATGTGGAGCATAAGAAGCAGGTGGGCCTCTATGATTACGATAAGATAATATACCAGGATGACATCCTGACTGAAGATGAGCAGGCCTATGATATGTATGATGTCCTATCTCTGGAAGAGTGCCTGAAGAAGCAGCTCCTGAAGTATGATGATGATCTCCCAACAGTTCCAATGACATCAACAGGATACTGCCGGAGAATATTCAGGAAGGGAGCCCGGACTGATCCATATTATAAAAAGCAGATATTTCAGGAATCAAGGCTTGATGTGGAAGCCTATAAATTTTGTGTCAATGCATTTGCTGGCGGATTCACTCACGCCAACAGATACGAGAAAAGCCTCTTGATCAAGACAACCATAGGCCATAGAGATTTCAGATCAATGTATCCATCCATACTCAGATGCTATCCTCTACCATTTGGTCATCCTGAAGTGTGGTTTGATGCAAGCTCAAAGTTTTACCAGGACAGGCCCTTCAAGCCGACAACAGATGATATAATAAACATGTATCCTGAATACTTCTCTGTTGTAAAAGTAAGGATATATGCAGCAGAGCTCCGCTCCCTGGATATAACAATGCCATTCATGCAAGCAGCTAAACTTAGGCATAAGGATGAATTAAACTTCACGTTTCTAAGTGATAACGGCCGTGTGATGAAGATAATCAAAAAGGATTCCAACTACACTGGAGCTGCAGCTGAGACGTATCTTGATTGTCTTACTCTCAAGATACTGAAGGAACAGTATAAGATGCAGCTTAAGATCCTGAAGGTGATCCGATTCAAAAACATGCCACTTCCTGATTGTCTGGCAGATACGATTGATGAACTCTTCAGGAAGAAGTCGGAGCTGAAGCTTCATTATATAGAGATGAAGGAAAAATATGGAGAGTTTTCTGAGCAGGCCATTGAGGCAGAGTATGAAATGAACAGAGTCAAGAAGCTGCTCAATGCCACTTATGGTATGTTTGCAACCAATCCATGCAGGCCGGAGTATGATCTTGACTATGAATCATATTTTGAAGGAAGTTCTCCTGAACCACTGAAGCTGATCAAGAGTGTCAAAGAGGATGAAGATATAGAAGCTTCACTGGATAAGTTTTACTCAGCAAGATCTTCCTTTCTCCCATACCAGGTCGGCCTCGCCGTGACTTCTACATCCAGAATGGAATTGTTTGACTACCTAAAAGCCGTCGGTTATGAGAATTGCATCTATTGTGATACCGACTCAATCTTTTATAAGAAAACAGATGCAGTTGAAAAACGTATCGAAAAACTTAACCAGGAAAAACATAAGACGGCCAAGTATGTAACAGTAAATAATGAAAAAATCTACTATGATGTATTTGAGTCCGAACGAGACATCACACACTTCAAAGCTCTCCATAGCAAATGTTATGGATACATAAACACCAAGGGAGAGCTGAAGCTGACAATTGCAGGAATCCCGGCAAGGACTATAATAGGAATGAAGGACGGGAGCCCGGTATACCTTACCAGAGAGGAAGAGCTTGCGGGAATAACAAAGGAGCAGAAGCTAGCTGATCCTGATATAGAGATTCAGGACAAGGAAAAGGTACTTGATCTATTGTCCCATCACTCACGCTTCACAGTGAACACAGGAACAGCATCATATTATATAGTAGAAAAACCTCACATAGAAAACATCAACGGCCACATGACAGAGCTTGCTGGTGGATGTGTTATCAGTAAACTCACAGAAAAGTATATCAAGGATATCGACATAGGTAACTTTGAGATAGACGTAGATTTCCAAGAAAGAGAGGAATAAGAAATGAGACAATCAAGTGACAAATTTATGGATGAGCTCCTGAAGGACAACATCCAGCAACCAACGAGAGCAGCTGACGAAATGATGGCAGGCTTTGAAGATAAGATGGCTGACATGATCGATAAACGTATCGATGCAGCCTTTGCAAAATTTAAAGAGCAGATAGAAAAAGCTGCCCCTGTTCCACCAGATGAGAGTTCCGGACAGCCGGACGTGACTGAGGTCAGCTCTCCTCAGGAAGATGGAACTGACCCGGGTGAAGCTTCAGAATAATCTGCTTGCAAATTGTCAGACAATTTGTTATATAGTAGTTAGTAGACATAAGTCCGCTAACTACTATTTTTATAAAGGAGAATAAAACCATGAAAATGAATCAGGTTTATGCCCTTCTGAATGATATCAATCATCAGATGTATGGCGAGGATGCTGTTACAGTAAATGACCTTCAGGGTATTATCTCAATGGGTGATACTATAGTAGGTGATGGAACTGCAACAGATAACTTCCTGGGAAAACTCGTTGACAGGATCGGGAAGACAGTGATCAGGACTCTTGATCTGGAGCTTGATTTCCCTTCACTCTTTATGGACACATTTGAATTTGGAGCTATCCTTCAGAAGATCAATGTGAACCCATTTGATGCTATCACAAATGCAGCTGAAAATGTAGGAGATGCTGGATTCACTCCGACACTCCTTGACATTCACAAGCCGACAGTATGGTGCAGATACTTTACGGATGCCGACACCGCTAAGTGGCAGGTGACCATTCCTGATACCATGTTTAGAACCGCTTTTGAATCAGAGACTCAGATGTCAAGCTTCATTGATGCTATCATAGCAGCTATGACAGACTCTGTTACTATTTCACTCAATAACATGAGCCGTACAGCAGTAAATAACTTCATAGCTGAGAAGATCAAGGCTTCTAATGGTGTTATCAATCTTCTTACAGATTACAACGCACTCTTCTCACAGTCACTTACTCCTGAAGTAGCTATGAGAACTAAGGAATTCCTTAGATATGCTACTAATGAGATACGTAAGTATATGAAGTATCTTTCACAGCCTTCAGTTCTTTACAATCTCGGTGATGGATCAGGCAATCCTGTAGTAAGAGCTACAACAAGAGACAACGCTCACATTCTATGTCTCACAGATTTTGTGGCAGGCTGCACAGCTTATCTTGAATCTGATACATTCCATAATGAGCTTGTATCTCTTCCAGGCTATACAGAAGTAGCTTATTGGCAGGGTAATAAGGATGCTAGCTATACAAATGCATTTGCTACAAACTCATCAATTAAGGTTACACCTTCATCTGAGGAAGGTGAGGACTCACCTACAGATGTAGAGCAGAGCGGTATCATAGCAGTTATTGCTGACAGACAGGCTATCGCTGTCGGTATCAGCAGACGTCATACAGGTACCTTCTATAATTCGATTGACCAGTACACCAATATGTCCATGTCATTTGTCGAACAATTCATAAATGACATGAGCGAATCGGGATTGGTATTCCTTTGCGCTAGTGCAGGAAACCCCTAACTGACCTGACTGTTAAGGCTGCATCTGGTACATATTATGATGTAGCAACATCCACCTATCAGTCAGGGATAACCGTTAAGGGTGGAAAAATCAAGGGAACTCTTAAATTTGTAGAAGGCGGTATATCACCTAGTGGACCACTCTCAGGAGATGGTTACTTCCTGGCACTGTCACTCTATGACAGTCATGATGAAATCGAAGCTATGGGAGATGTTAAGGTTGGCCTTCAGCCTTCAGCCGGAACTGGCCTTGTATCTATCAAGGGTGATGCTGACGATGTGATCGTTATGAAGATTACAGATAAAGATCAGCAGAAGTTTAAGGTTGTTTCTACAAAGACAGGATATGATACAAACATCCAGAGCTATGACCTCAGCGGGCTCAAGCTCACTAAGTAATCTCCTGGTAATACTATGTAGCCACTACACTCAGCTGTGGTGGCTACAACTATATAGAGGGCAATATGGAAAAGATTAAAATAAAACTTAATGAGTATGTCAGTAGAGACACACTTCATAAGATAGATGCCAGATATATCATCCTGATAGGTGGCCGTAATAATGGTAAATCATTTGCAACCAAGGAAGAGGTTATCAGGAATGCGCTGGATAAGGGTGAAGAGTTTGCATATATCAGAAGATATAAAGAGGACTGTAAACAGTACATGGTAACTGAATATTTCTCTGATATTATATGTGATAAGGACGGCAACAACCACTTAATGGAGTGGTCAGGCGGTAAGTATAATACTGTTGTGACATATAATCAGGGTATATATTTTGGATTCCTGGATGATGAAACAGGCAAGGTTGAGAAGGGTCAGAGATTTGGCAGGATGTTCGGACTATCCTGGGCAACGCATTACAAGTCTCTCTCATTCCCTCAGATCACGACAGCAGTCTACGAGGAATTCATCACCGAAGGCGAGTATCTGAAGGCAGGCCCGATCTCGGAACCGAAGATCTTCATGAATCTGATATCGACTATCTTCAGAGATAGGAAGGGCAAAGTTTTTCTCGTTGGTAATACAGTATCCAGGATAAATCCATTCTTTAAAGAGTGGCAGCTTAAAGGAGTGCCTAAGCAGCAGCCTAACTCTATTGAATATTATTCATATAAATATAAGAGTGAGAACGGCAAGGAAGAGCTGGCGCGTATAGCCTGCTATATGACTCACAGCCGTGAGAAGAACTCGGGAATGTTCTTTGGTAACGCTGCCAAGACAATAACAGAAACAGTCTGGGAAACTGAAGAGAGTGACACTCTTTCAGTAGATAAGAGGAAATGCAACGTAATTCATAATGTAGTTATGAAATATGATGACAACATGTTCCTCATGGAGTTCATGGAGCTTCCTGACGGAGTAGTCACCTGGTATGTATCACCTAAGACAACTCCGATCAAGCCTGATACCAGAGTAGTCAGTAATGAGCTGATACTTTCAGAACTGGCAACACGGAGCTTCATAGGACTCAGTGAAAAGGAAGCTCAGATATTCAAATATCTAAAGGATGACAGGATTCTGTTTAGTGATAACCTCACTGCCACAGAATTTAAACAATGTTATGGAATGATGAGGAAGGTGCTATGGTAGCAAAATTTTACAATTGTAAACGTGACGAAAGATATATGTATAAGATCACTGCAGCTGATCAGACTAATTCAGAGCCAGTTAATGTTGAAATTATTACACCTGCAAACAATGTCACTCATCCAACTATCCGACTCCAGACGGGCAGAATCGGGCAACACACTAACTATGTATGGTTATCCGATCTTGACCGCTTCTATTATATAAGAAGCTGGAAAATGGAAAATGGTTATATAACATGTGATCTGGAGTGTGACGTCCTAATGTCATATAAAGACGTTATCATCAATACTAACGTAATTGTTAAACGTGTAGATAATTATATGTATCTTGATGATCAAGGAAACAGAAAATGGAAATATCCAAAGGGCCAAAAACCTAACTATTATCTTAATGATGATAAAATGAAATTCAATTCTTATACAAATGTAAGGACAATTTCATTTGAAAAAGGTTTTAATGAGGATGTCCAGGAGTTCTTCCTTGCCATTGCAGGAGACGTTGAGAATGCAGATGATCCCGACGATCCCCCTAGCGGGGGTGATTATTCTATTTATGTTATAAGTGCAATGTGTGGTAACTTCTGGCAGGAATCAACAATAAACCCTGGTATATGGGAATCCCTTAATAGCGGGTCATGGACAAGTACACTAAAAGGATACGGAATAGGACAATGGACAAATGTTGGCACTACTCATGGACGTCTATATAATCTGCATGAGTGGATGCGTTCCAAGGGATTTAGTGATGATGACGGAGACGGCCAGCTCTCATATTTAGTACATGAGAATTATTGGACACCTAACTCATCATACTCACAGTTTAACACTCTTACTGATTTCCTTACGTCAACAAGTACAGATTTAGCAACGCTAACACACGCTTTTAATAGATGTTGGGAAGGTATACATGATGGATCATGGGACGCTCGCGTGACGTATGCTCAAAATGTTTATAATTATCTGGTTAATCACTCTTCGGATAATGTTAATTGGATCAAGGGCAACAGGTATCTATCTGATTCCGAAAAGCTCAATAACTCGGTAAAAGTATATCAATTTTTTAATAATTAAGAGGTGATGACATGTCAATTACTAGACCTAATCATTTTCAATATAGTTTTCCAGACGGCACCAACATAGGTGATATTTGGTGGGGCGGTGGTATATGGACTAAACCACTGGATTTTCCGTCATCATGGCCAGTTTCATATTGGAATTTTATAAATGTAAACGGTGCTTCGTTACCAGCAGACTCTGGAATGTGGGCGGAGTTACCTGATTTAGTTGATTTATCTTCATATTGTTTATCAGCATCTAATGAATATGTAAATGAATATAACTATGGAACTGTTTACCACTTAATGAATTGGGGCAGCGGTACGTTAGGTGATGAATTTTGGGAATTCCTTTTAAATTATTGTAATGAATATTACTCATGGCTATGGGGTGATGTTTACTCAGGCCTTGCAATAATGAGAGCCGGAAATAATAGTTATAAATTTTTAGCAACTTACGGCTTATATGAGGATGCCGAAGGCCACCAGAGAATCGCAGCTACAGATAGTACAACATTTACTCTGGAAGAGGCAAGTGAAGGTGCTTTTTCATGGTATACAAATGTAACAGGTCATAATGAAGGAACTACTTCATGGAATGCTGTTTACTTCGTTACAAAAAATACCGGATGGGGTGGCGGTAGAGAAATATCAACCAACACTTATGAAATGACGGACTATACTCATGGTTGGATCATGTACTTTTCATTATATAATCAGTCATTAGCTGATACAATGGTTGAGGGATTTACCAACAATGCATTTGGTTGAGAATTCCCTATTAAAACCATTGAATTAAATAGTGTTAGGTCACCTTATTCTAGTGGTGTTTTAGCGTATAGGCCGGAAACAATTATCAGTGACCAGGGATGGACGCTGGTCAGTGGCGGTGCATTCCCTGGCGTAACAGATACGAGCCGTGATTCTAGTAAAACGCCTGCTGATGAGGGCGGTGGTGATGGTAACTATGATAATAGTAGTGATACTATTGACTTTCCAGATAGTGATCAGTTTGCAATTGATGCCTTAAATACAGGCCTGATATCTGTTTTTAATCCATCTAAGAATGATGTGATTGACTTTGCTAACTTCTTATATGCAGGCTCTATCACAGAGGCGATATCATTACAATTAAAGAGACTGGTGGCTGATCCTTTGGATTATATCATAGGTTTAAACATGGCACACTTTAAGCCGGAGATCAGTGGAAGTAATACAATAAATTTCGGTGGAGTGAGTACTGGAGTTATCAGTCCTATAGTTGACCCTCAAGTGCAGTTTCTTGACTGTGGTGCGGTTGATGTTCCGGTGCAGACTGATTCATTCCAGGATTATTCTATGAGTAAAATCAAAATTTATCTGCCATACTGTGGAACCTATGATCTGTCAGTTACGGAATGCATGGATAGCCGTATATGGGTGCAGTACGTAATCGATTGTCTCAGCGGTGCGTGCGTTGCAAATGTAAGAATAACCAGAAATAGAGATTATGTGAAAGATGATCCTAGACTAGATGCAATACTCTATTCATTCTATGGTAATTGTTTCACATCCGTGCCACTTACAAGCAGAGATTTCAAGTCAACTATTACTGGCCTCATGGGTGTCGCCAGCGGTGCAGGAACTATATTGGGTGGAGCTGTCGGCGGTAATCCTGCAATCATGGCAAATGGATTAGGCACTGTTGTGAATAGTGCATTAAATTCTACTCCGTCTGCATCACGTATAGGTAACTACTCATCTAACTATGGATATATGCAGGAACAGAAACCTTATCTAATACTAGAAAGGCCAATGGCATCTGTTACTGATGGATATGAGGGCTATTATGGCCGTCCTATATATAAGAACATACCATTATCAAATTGTTGGGGCTATACAGAAGTTGATACTAATACTATGTGGCCTGAGATACCTGGAATAACTCAGGAAGAAGAAGACATGTTAAAGTCATTACTTAACTCTAATGGTATATTTATTGATCATGATAACGATTATACTAATTATAATCCTAGATCATAAGGAAGGTGAAAAGATATGAATATTACAAAAATGAACCATTATTTACAGACAATGCATGATGTTGCAAATGTCCGGGAAGGTGCCAGATACTGGTACTTTAAGCTGCTCAATCTTGTCATGGATATGTTTGAGTATGACGGCCTTCCTGAAGGGATGGAGAGAAGAGAGATAGAGCTTAATCTCCTGGTGACAGGCCACTGCCTGATCGTAGCTAAAAGAGACGGAACTCTCTGGACTCCACTCACTCAGCTCTATGGTTTTGATGAATACTATCAGCCAACTAATGCTGTTTGGGCTAATCCTGTCAATAGGATGAAGTCCTATAAATATACTATCGGAGAAGATTGTGAAGTTGTATATAACAGCTCTCTGAAGGATTCCATCTGGTATGTTAAGAGTGACTCTGGCCTTAACTCATTTATTAGCAGATACGCCCGCCAGCTTGCTGATCTTGAGGCTACTGCTAATATCTATGCAGTCAATGCTCGCCTGGTATCCATTCCAGTAACAAATGATAACTCTGTCAAGGAATCACTCAGCCTCTTCTTTAAGAATCTTGTACTCGGTAAGAGAAGCATTGTATCGGATTCTACTATTGTAGAGAAGTTTAGGAATGTTGATATTAACAGATCAAATGTCAAGGATGGTATGAATGACTGGCTCATAGCCAGAGATAAAGTACTTGAGCAGTTCTATCGTGATCTGGGTGTAAGGATGAATCAGCAGAAGAAGGCTCAGGTCAATGCTGAAGAGGTTGAATCCAATGATCAGCTTCTGCTCATAGCTTCTGATGACATGCTCAGAGAACGCCAGGAAGGATTTGACAGAGTTAATACCATGTATGGTACCAGCATCTCAGTGAGACTTAACCCACTCTTTGATGTTAAAATAGTAAATAATGAGATGACATCTCAGGAAGAAGGTGACAATGATGAAACATTATCTTGAATGGTATCTTGATGAATATACAACACTTACTCCGGCCGACACTCAGGTGGGAGCAGCTGCTGCAGCTGACTGGTGGGCACCACTCAAATCTCAATTTGATGAAATCATCTGGATGTATTACCCTGAAAGGACTGTTTTTGTTAATAAGAGATTTGACCCGGATGATCCTGATCAGACTGCTATCAATATAGTTAAGACATTTGCAATCTGGATCAAGTCTAAGAAGCAGCTCCTGGATATGCTCTGGAAGATATTTAATGCTGATTTTAATCCTCTATGGAATGTGGACGGTATCACAGGAACAGTGTCACAGGATGATCATACAGGCACAGATGTGAACGCTAAGACGGGAGCTGATACCAACAGATCAAGCGGATCAGATGCATTGCAGCTCTCAGGATCAGATGTTAATCAGGCTTCAGGCTCAGACTCTAATCAGGCGAGCGGTACTGATTCCAGCGAGTCGCACCTGACCAGAGATGAGACTACCAGAACAGGATCACAGGCGGTTGTTGGATCAGGAAGGGATACTACTAATCATGATAAGTTTACGTTCGATGATCAATCGACAGCTAAGAAGGAATCTGTTGATTCTACTCAATATGGTAAGACAGAGACAACTAACTATAATAATGTAAGAGATAACCATCTCAGTGATGGTAATAACTCAACCACTTATGGAAGAGCTGACACTGCTACTTATGGCAGACGTGATCAGACAACCTACGGCAGAAAGGACACTACAACCTATGGACGTCAGGATCAGCTCACTTATGGATCAACAGATACTGAGACAAGGAATTTGACTGATAAACATATTGAGATGATCATCCGCCAGGGTAATATCGGAGTGACTAGATCAGATGAGCTGCTCAGCCATGCTCTGGAGCTCTACCATAATGATGATATGGACTTCTATAAATATGTAGTAAGGATGTGTGTGAATCAGGTCAGCTATGCAGTGGAAGGAGTGATCTAAATGAATGATATAGTTAATCTTATTATCAATAGCAGCACTTCAGTGGTTATAATAGCTTATTTTATCTATCGTGATGTTAAATGGAACAACAAGCTCCTGGAGACACTCACCAAGATAGAAACGATACTTGATGAAATGAATGATACAAGGAAGGGAGTGAAGAAATAATGGAAGGTTCAGTAGGTTTTAACGGCATCATAAACGGTGAAATTGAGTATGGTGAAGGCTCTGGTGTCACTCCTCACGTTACAGCTACAGCTTCAGTTGATGATAGTACTGGTACTCCAACAGTTACTGTAGTTAGAACGGGACCTGATGCAGCTCCTAACTTTGATTTTGCTTTTCAGAATCTTAAGGGTGAACGCGGGGAAACCGGAAGTCAGGGTATCCAGGGTATTCCAGGGCCAGCGGGAAGTCCGGGCAGCCAGGGCCCGCGCGGTTTTACCGGGGAAACAGGTGCTACTGGTCCGCAAGGTCCTGCTGGTGAGACGCCTACTATCACAGCACAGGCTTCAGTTGATGCTAATATAGGAACCCCAAGCGTAAGTGTTCTACAGTCAGGAACTATCCTCAACCCTAATTTTGAGTTTGAGTTCCATAATCTCAGAGGGGACCAAGGGCCTCAAGGGAACCCGGGAAATACGGGTCCAGAAGGGCCGGCGGGTCCAGCGGGTCCTGGTATAGCTGCTGGCGGATCAGTTGGTCAGTTCCTGAAGAAATCTGATGTCGGTGATTATCTGACTGAGTGGAGTGATCTTCCTGAAGTGACAGCTGAAGATGTGGCGTTTGATATTGATAATTGTCAAATAGTTACCAGCACCGATCTTCAGGGAGCTGTTGAGGAACTGGATGCTGAGCTGTATGAAGTAAATTCTAATTTAACGCAGTTAATAACAACTGTTGTTTACACAGTAACCACATCCAATAATAGTAACGTGTCACCATGGGGAGCTTATGGTGCTTTTACATTACCCGAAGCCGATTTACTTGCTTATGGAAGTATTGTTTCTGCTACAGCTGAAGCCTCTAGTTATGCTAATCCCACAAATGTTAACGTATATAGTAATAATACGGGAATAAGAGTTTATTCAAAATCAGCAGGAGATATAAAGGTTTTAGTTACGTTTTCTAAATATGTAATAGTACCTACATAAGCATTTATATGACTCATTTGTTATATGGCTATGAAGAGCATTGGAGTGGAGTAGGGGCGGTAAATTTATGACTTTATGATTTTTAAAGATATAAAAGTCAGCGTTTTTTGAAAAACAATGAGTTTTGTTAGTGCGTTAAACTTGAGTTTGTTAAACCAGAAAGGAGATTTATATGATCAGAAATGATATTGTAGAGACAATCAAGAGCCTGGCGGGTGATGCTGGCCATAAGAAGATATTGGAAGTGTACAATAGCCAGGAGACTCTACCAAGAGGCTATAAGATGAAATACTCAGATGCCTGGTGTGCTGCCACAGTCAGCGCAGTGTTTCTCATACATGGCTGGAATGGCGTAGCTGAGTGCAGCTGCGGGCAGATGATAGAGAAGGCTAAGAAGCTCGGCATCTGGGTAGAGAGTGATGACTATAGGCCTGCTGCAGGCGATATCATTATGTATGACTGGCAGGATTCTGGTGTAGGGGATAATAAGGGAGTTCCTGATCACACTGGCATTGTTTTAGACGTCACAGGCGAAACAATGTATGTCCGTGAAGGGAATAAGGACAAGACGATAGGAAATCGCGTCATGAGGCTAAATTCACGGTATATCAGGGGTTATATTGTGCCACCTTATGAGAAGGCTAAGAGCATCTATACAGAGGATACCAAGCTGAAGGTTCTGGTGGATGATATCCTGGCTGGCCAACTCGGCAACGGAGAGCTCAGGAAGGATAACATCTACAATGTTATCCAGGGACTGGTGAATGAGAGGTTGATCAAGAAATAGATTTCAACAGATCGTTGTTGATAGTGTTGATAAGTGGCTGGGTGACCGGCCACTTTTTGATTGTGTGAGTCATAATCCGGCCACTGGGGCTTAAATTTCACAGTCTGTTCAAATCTGAACACTCTCCATATAAAAATGAACACTCTTCCTTCCCTATTGTCTAGGGAATGG
>JAEIGA010009965.1_pt1 | contig 14398 bp, 13 predicted proteins | sample 9270691 | NCBI WGS metagenome assembly JAEIGA01 (sample SAMN17057246, study PRJNA624740) | gut metagenome | biome: biome; isolation source: fecal sample | host: Bos grunniens | place: China: Xizang | collected 2019 | reverse complement strand
GCAGCTCATATTGAACAACGGCAAATGGACAGAGACCACGACTGGCGTATTTTCGGACACATATGACAGATCCGCCTCAAGCCATTTCATATCAGTTTCTGTCACACCACGCATATTTCCCCTGCTGTCCTTATCCGTCGTTCCGCCGGTATTTACCGTAATAACGTTGTCCAGCGATACAAAATGAACACCACCTATATTGTACGAAAAACATGTCGGTCCCATCTTGCTTCTGTACTCGTTCATGCACGTCCTGTCCTCGCCGGTCCTTTTGAACTCGCTCAAGGAATGGTACCGCATATCGTTGTCGTGATTGCCCACCGTATGGAAAAGAGGCAGTCCCTGCAAACCGTTGACAGACAGAAGATAGTCGTCAATTCCGACTTTATCGCCATTATACCAGTACCAATCCCATGTCATATCACCCAGATTAAGGCCATAGACAGGGCCGGTAGCCACACTTGGGACATACGAATTCAGTTCCGGAACCACAATGTCATTAAACATACGGATACTTGCATCGCTGAATATCTGAGTATCTCCTAACAGAAGCATAGTAAACAGATCCTGGTTTTCCTCTACCAGAGAGAAGTCCACCCTTTCAGGAACATCCACCGCCTTTGTCAGACTTTTCCAGAATCCCGCAGAAACGGACGAGGCATCGGCCATGGCATAACCTGATGGTACAGAGATGAAAACATAGCCGTTCTTCTTTGCCGAACTTATACTGTACACTCCATCCGAATCAGTACGGACCACCACTGCACCGTCTGAGACAGATACCCCTTGCAATGGTCTGTCACCGCAAAGTACCCTTCCATAGACGGTTGCCCCCTCCTCCGGAACCAAGGCGGCATCGGGATCGAAAACGGCCTTCTTTTCGCATGAAATCACCGTCACTGCAGACATGAGGAGCAGAGCAATCAAGAGCACACCGGGGAATTTATGGATTACTGACATAGAAAATTGTGGATATTTTCCCCAAAAATAGCGATTTTCATAGAAAACTACTTATATTTGCCTTGATTATGATTGCAGTAGGGGTTTCATTCCCTCAGATAGCAATTGACAATCTCGGTTTGTCTTGCAGTGAGGCTCCCTTTATCGCTTCCTCATTCGAGGGCAATCCACAGCATTTTTACAGTTTTAAGATAATTAGTGTAGGCAGCATTATGCGTATTGATGTAATGGTGGCTGATGAAAGCCATTCAAAATATGCGGACGAAATCTGTGAAGAAGTATTCATATCTGCACGCGAAAGGGGTACCGGTATCGCACGCAGATCTCCCGAGTACGTCATCGAAAAAATGAGGGCGGGAAAGGCAGTGATTGCCATATCCGAAGACGGACGCTTCGCAGGTTTTTCATATATCGAGACTTGGGGACACAAGGAGTTTGTGGCCAACTCAGGTCTCATTGTATCGCACGCTTTCAGAGGGCTGGGAGTTGCGATGAGAATCAAGAGACGTATCTTCCAGCTTTCACGTGAGTTGTTCCCTGAAGCAAAGATCTTCAGTATCACAACCGGAGCTGCGGTTATGAAGATGAACTACGAAATCGGCTTCAGACCGGTTCCGTTCGCACTTCTCACAGACGACCCTGAATTCTGGAGAGGTTGCCAGGGTTGCAGAAACTACGGTATTCTGGAGTCCAACAACTTCAAGATGTGTCTCTGCACCGGACTTCTCTACGACCCTACCGAGCATATCGAGGTCGAGCATCCGGCAACAATTTCAGAAGAAGAATTATAAAATCAAGATATTATGAGCAAGAAAGTAGTACTCGCCTTCAGTGGCGGACTTGACACATCATTCTGTGTCCCTTACCTCAAGGAAAAAGGTTATGAAGTACATACCGTAATGGTCAACACCGGCGGATTCTCTGCAGAAGAGGAGAAGGCCATCGAGGAGCGCGCACTCACTCTTGGTGCAGCTACCCACAAGAACGTAAACGCAGTTGAGACATACTACAGCAAAGGTATCAAGTACCTTATCTACGGTAACATCCTCAAGAACGCAACATACCCGCTTTCAGTAAGTTCAGAGCGCGTATTCCAGGCTCTTGAAGTTCTCAACCACGTGAAGGCTCTCGGCGCTGACGCTGTAGCACACGGAAGTACAGGAGCAGGTAACGACCAGGTACGTTTCGACATCGTGTTCGAAATTCTCGCTCCGGAAGTGGAAATCATCGCCCCTGTACGTGACGAGGGATTCACACGTCAGTTCGAGATCGACTTCCTTCAGAAGCATGGATTCGACTTCTCTTGGGAGAAAGCGAAATATTCAATCAACCAGGGACTCTGGGGTACCAGCATCGGCGGCGTAGAGACACTCTCATCAGACGGTTATCTCCCTGAAGAGGCATACCCTACAAAGGTGACAAAGTCGGAGCCGGAGCACATCAAGATCGGTTTCGTAAAGGGTGAGCCTGTATCTTTCAACGGCGTAGAGATGAGTCCTGTAGAAGTGATCAAGGCAGTACGCGATGCTGCAGGTCCGTTCGGTATCGGCCGTGACATCCACATCGGTGACACAATCATCGGCATCAAGGGCCGCGTAGGATTCGAGGCTGCGGCACCGCTCATCCTCGTGAAGGCACACCACCTCCTCGAGAAGCACACACTCACAAAGGGTCAGCTCTACTGGAAAGACCAGATTTCTTACTGGTACGGTCAGCAGATGCACGAGGCAATGTACCTCGACCCTGTATGCCGCGACATGGAGGCAATGATGGACAGCATCGAGCAGAACGTGACAGGAGAGGTTGAGGTTGCTCTCATGCCTTACCACTTCTCAGTTCTCGGCTGTACAAGCGAGCACGACCTCATGAGCTCGAAGTTCGGCGCTTACGGAGAAATCAACAAGTCATATACAGGCCGTGACGTCGTAGGTTTCACAAAGGTTATCGCAAATCCATTGAAGATCTACTACTCTGTGAACGGAGAAATCAAGTAAAGGGTTAAAATCCTCAATATAAAGCCCCTCTCTATCTGTTTTACTGCAGAAGAGAGGGGTTTTTCCGTATTGGAATCAAAATAAAAAATTATTAAATTTGTGGGTTAATAGAATTTTCAGAAGTATGGACGATACTAAAAAAATACGCGTAGCAATTGCCGGAGGTACGGGCTATACCGGAGGCGAACTTTTCAGAATCCTGTTGAACCACCCGAATGTGGAGATCGTATCTGCAACTACCACATCATCAGAGGGCACACCCGTATCTTCAGTGCACCGTGACCTCATCGGCGAGACAGACCTCTGTTTCAGCACAGAACTCAATGATCCGGACGTGATCTTCCTCTGTCTCGGACACGGAATCTCAAGACAGTTCGTGGACACACACGACATCAAGCCGTCATGCCGCATCATTGACCTCGGCAACGACTTCAGACTTGACGGAGACTATGCAGGCCGCAACTTCGTATACGGTCTTTGCGAAAGTGCCCGCGAGGATATCCGCAAGGCACACGACGTTGCAAACCCAGGCTGCTTCGCCACAGCGATCCAGCTTGCTCTCCTCCCGTTGGCAGCAAACCGTCTCATCAACGATGAGATTCATGTAACAGCAATCACAGGTTCTACCGGAGCGGGAAAGAAACCGGTCGAGACTACGCATTTCAGTTACAGAAGCGACAACATATCCATCTATAAGCTCTTCTCACACCAGCACCTCGCAGAAATCAAGCAGAACCTCGCGAGAGTTGGAGCGGAAGGTCCGATTGTGAACTTCGTTCCTCTCAGAGGCGACTTCGCAAGAGGTATCTTTGCAAGCGTATACACCAAGGCAGTAGAAGGAAAGAGCCTTGAAGAGTATAGAAAACTCTATGAGGACTACTACGCTGAATCTCCATTCGTATTCCACTCCAACGAGGGAATCTCGATGAAAGAAGTAGTGAACACAAACAAGGGTCTTGTACATGTGGAACTCCACGACGGATATGTGCACATCGCATCATGCATCGACAACCTTGTCAAGGGCGCAGCAGGTCAGGCAGTGCAGAACATGAACCTTATGTTCGGTCTTCCTGAAACAACAGGTCTCCGCCTCAAACCATCAGCATTCTAAACTACATCGGCTATGAATTTATTTGAAGTATACAAATTGTGGGACATCGAGCCGGTAAAGGGTCTCGACACAACACTCTGGGACAAGAACGGAGAGATCTATACAGACCTTTATGGCGGTCATGCAGTTATATCTGTAGGACATAGCCATCCGCATTATGTAAAGAAGATCACTGAGCAACTGAACAATCTCGGATTCTATTCGAACGCTGTCCAGAACTCATTGCAGAGCGACCTGGCTGCGCGTCTCGGAAGAGTATGCGGCTATGACGACTACAAGCTTTTCCTCTGCAACAGCGGCGCCGAGGCAAACGAGAACGCATTGAAGGTAGCTTCATTCCACACAGGAAAGGCCAAGGTTCTGGCATTCCGCAAGGCCTTCCACGGAAGAACATCCGGCGCAGTTGCCGCTACCGACAACCCGAAGATCCAGGCTCCGTTCAACGCTACTGAAAACATAGTATTCGCTCCGCTCAATGACCTTGAGGCAGTTGCAGCCGAACTCAGCAAAGGCGACTTCGCGGCAGTCATCATCGAGGGCATCCAGGGCGTTGCCGGCATCTTTGAACCTACAACAGAGTTCATGCACGGCCTCCGCGAGCTTTGCGACAAGTACGGCTGCGTGCTCATCCTCGACGAGATCCAGTCAGGATACGGCCGTACAGGAAAGTTCTATGCCCATCAGCATTACGGTGTTCGCGCAGACATCGTGACCATGGCCAAGGGTATGGGTAACGGTTTCCCTATCGGAGGTGTCATCGTAAGCCCTGCAATCAAGGCTTCATTCGGTATGCTCGGCACAACATTCGGAGGCAACCACCTCGGATGCGCAGCTGCCATCGCAGTTCTGGACATCATTGAAAACGAGCATCTTGTGGAGAATGCCGCAAAGATGGGAGACTATTTCGCACAGGCATTCAAAGACGACAAGGCAATCAAGGAATACCGCGGAAAGGGACTTATGATCGGTATGGAACTCAAGGACGAGTATGTAGGTCTTCGTGACCGTCTCCTCTTCGAGAGACATTTCTTCACAGGAGCGGCAGGTGCACAGGTCATCCGCCTCCTCCCTTCACTTACAGTTTCACAGGAGACTGCTGAATCATTCGTTAACGCTTGGAAAGAACTTACAGTATGAGACATTTCACATCTGTCACCCAGCTCGGTGACCTCAAGAAAGCCCTTGAAGAGGCAAAATATGTAAAGGAAAATCCTTTTGCAGACCAGGAACTCGGAAAGAACAAGACCCTTCTGATGATCTTCTTCAACTCGAGCCTCCGCACACGTCTCAGCACACAGAAGGCAGCCCTCAACCTTGGAATGAACGTCATCGTTCTTGACATCAACCAGGGCGCATGGAAACTTGAGACCGAGCGCGGCGTCATCATGGACGGTGACAAGCCGGAGCACCTTCTCGAGGCCATTCCTGTAATGGGAAGCTACTGCGATGTGATCGGCGTACGTGCATTCGCAAAGTTCGAGAGCAAGGAAGACGATTATAACGAAGTGATTGTAAATCAGTTCATCAAATATTCTGGCAAGCCTGTATTCAGCATGGAAGCTGCCACAAGACATCCTCTCCAGACATTCGCCGACCTCATCACCATCGAGGAGTTCAAGAAGGTGGAGAAGCCGAAGATCGTCCTCACATGGGCACCTCATCCTAAGGCTCTTCCGCAGGCTGTGGCGAACTCATTTGCAGAGGGTATCAATATGACCGACTATGAATTCGTGATCACACATCCTGAAGGATATGAACTTGATCCGGCATTCGTAGGACGCGCAAAGGTAGAGTACGACCAGAGAAAGGCATTCGAGGGAGCTGACTTCATCTACGCAAAGAACTGGTCGGCATATTCAGGAGACAACTACGGAAAGGTTCTCTGCACTGACCGCGACTGGACAGTCGACGCAGAGAAGATGGCGCTTACAAACAATGCATATTTCATGCACTGCCTCCCTGTCCGCAGAAATATGATTGTGACTGACGACGTGATCGAAAGCGAGCAGTCAATCGTGATCCCTGAGGCAGCCAACCGCGTTGTATCTGCCCAGACCATCATCAAGCAGATTCTGCTCAATATTGAAAGTGGCAAGTAACTCCCTACCTATCAACCACTTACTGATAATCGATTCCCCGATCAGGGGGCATCGCCTTTAAGTAAAATATTGAGTATCAATAGTTTAAATGAAACAACAATGATAAAAGTTGTAAAAATAGGCGGCAATGTAGTTGACAATCCTGAGCTTCTCAAACAGTTCGTGAAGGATTTCGCTGCAATGCCGGGCATGAAGGTACTTATTCACGGCGGTGGCGTCATGGCAAGCCAGATGCAGAAGTCGATGGGTATGACCCCGATCATGGTGGAAGGCAGGCGCGTGACTGACGAGGAGACTCTCAAGGTCGTTACCATGGTCTACGCCGGATGGTGCAACAAGAACATCGTGGCACTTCTCCAGGGAGCCGGATGCAACGCCATTGGACTTTGCGGAGCAGACGGAAACGTAATCAAGGCATCGAAGCGTCCACCGGTGTTTGTAGAGAGTCTCGGCGAGGACGTTGACTACGGATACGTCGGAGACGTGAAGGCCGACAGCGTCAATGCAGCATTCATCTACTCCCTTCTTGAAAAAGGCATCGTGCCTGTATTCAATGCAATCAACCATGACGGAGAAGGCAATCTGCTGAACACCAATGCAGACACGATCGCATCTTCGGTCGCTATGTCACTTGCCGGATATAAATACCGCAGCCGCAGAGACGTATGCTCAGCTTGCGAGGATTGCATCCACTGCAGCGATGACGGCAGACTCACCCACGAGGTAGAGCTGATCTTCTGTTTTGAGAAGGACGGAGTTCTCTACGACAAGGACGATGACAGCAGCGTCATTCCTGAGATAGACAGGGAGAAGTTCGCTGAACTCAAGGCCGAAGGACGCGTTGCCGACGGTATGATCCCTAAGCTCAGCAATTCGTTCAAGGCAATCGACAACGGAGTTGCGAGAGTCATCATCAAACATGCACGCAATGTGCTCAATGACAAAGGCACAACATTGATATGATAAACAGACTGACATCTGAAGCTGTAGACCTGCTGAGAGAAATGGTAGCGATTCCGTCGCCTTCCTTCAGCGAGGACGAGGTATGCTCATACATCAGCGGATGGTTGGATGACAAGGGTGTGGTTCACAGCAGGGTCGGCAACAACATCATTGCCGGGCACGTGGCTGACCCATCTCTCCCAACCCTTATGCTCTGTGCGCACATAGACACAGTCTCTCCATGCGAAGGGTACACATTCGACCCATACAGACCGGAGAACTGTCCTGCAGACCTGGTACAGGGACTTGGAAGCAACGATGACGGAGCATCAGTAGTATCCATGATCGCAGCATTCAGATACTTCACCTCTGTCATTTCGAGCGAAGCCGAGAAATCCCCTAACCTCCTTCTCGTACTCACATGCGAGGAAGAGCGCTCGGGAATCAACGGAATGACCGGACTCTGGTCACAGATCAAAGACAAGGTCGATTACGCAATAGTCGGAGAACCTACATGCATGAAGGCGGCAACAGCGGAACGAGGCCTGCTCGTGATTGATGCGACAGCCCACGGAGTCAGCGGCCACGCGGCAAGAAACGAGGGTGTCAACGCAATCAGCATTGCGCTGGAAGACATCAAGGCACTGCAGACCCATGTATTCGAAAAGGTTTCTCCTCGCATGGGCAAGGTAAACCTCAATGTCACACAGATCAACGCCGGCACAGCACATAATGTAATACCGGACATCTGCACATTCGTCATCGACATCCGCCCGACAGAACAATACAGCAATGAAGAGATACTGAACGAGCTTCAGAGCATCTGCAAAAGCGAGCTGAAGGCACGCAACCTTCTGAACCGTTCAAGCGCAACATACACAGACTCGAAACTGCAGAAGACAGCAGAGCTTCTCGGAATAGATACATTCTCCTCCCCTACGACCTCCGATTGGATGCGCATCAGCTGCGATGCTGTGAAAATGGGACCTGGAGACTCTTCGCGATCTCACCGCAAGGACGAATTCGTAACCGTAAAGGAGATCGAGGACGGTATCAGACAATATATTGATTTCATTAAAAACTTATGAGTACACTTTGGAGCAAAGGCACACAGGCAACCGACCTGGTGGAAGATTTTACAGTAGGAAACGACCGCATACTCGATATGCGTCTTGCAAAATATGACGTACAGGGTTCGATGGCTCATATCAGAATGCTTGAATCAATCGGACTTCTTAAATCCGAGGAACTTGAAATCCTCACCAAGGGTCTCCAGCAGATCCTTGAGGAGATCGAGGCAGGCACATTCATTCTTGAAGATGACGTGGAAGACATCCATTCACAGGTGGAACTTCTTCTCACACGCCGTCTCGGAGATATCGGCAAGAAGATCCACTCGGGACGCTCACGCAACGACCAGGTACTCGTAGACGTGAAACTCTTCCTCAAGGACGAGACACTCAAGCTGCGCGAAGAGGTACTCGCACTGTTCAACACGCTTCAGAGCCTCAGTGAGAAATACAAGGATATTCTACTTCCAGGCTACACTCACGGTCAGGTGGCCATGCCATCGTCATTCGGACTCTGGTTCGGAGCATTTGCAGAGGCATTTGCAGATGACATGTATATGCTTAGAGGCGCATACAATGTAACAGACCAGAACCCTCTCGGTTCAGCTGCGGGATACGGAAGTTCATTCCCTCTCAACAGACAGATGACAACAGACCTTCTCGATTTCGGCAGTCTTGACTACAATGTTGTCGCAGCGCAGCTCAGCCGTGGCAAGTCAGAGCGAGCAGTAGCTTCTGCAATGGGAGCAATCGCATTGACACTCAACAAATTCGCAGCAGACTGCTGTATGTATATGAGTCCTAACTACGGATTCATCAAATTCCCCGACGAACTCACAACGGGATCCAGCATCATGCCTCACAAGAAGAACCCTGACGTATGGGAAATCATGAGAGGAAAATGCAATATCATCATGTCGACTGAAAGCCAGATCAGCATGCTATGCAGCAACATGCCTCACGGATACCACCGCGAGTTCCAGCTTCTCAAGGACATCCTCTTCCCTAACCTCGAGCTCATGCACAAATGTCTCACAATGGCGAACTACATGCTTCAGCACATCATCGTGAAGGAAGGAATCCTTGATGCACCGATCTACGATTACCTCTTCACTGTAGAGGAAGTAAACCGCAGAACTCTCCAGGGAATGCCGTTCCGCGACGCATACAAGACAGTAGGTATCGAAGTGAACGAAGGCAAGTTCAGATACCAGGGAGCAGAGGGCAAAACAAACGGCCAGCTTACGCCGGCCGATCTGAATCACACTTCGCTCGGAAGTCTCGGAAACCTCTGCAACGATCTTATAGCGGCAAAGATGCAGAAAGCTGCTGAGTTCTAATCTTCAACCTCTTCCATTCCGATTTCGGCAGGAAGAGGTTTTTTGTTATTCTTCGGTACACCCAGGTCGATAAGTCTGTTGGCTGCACCGACTATGCTCTGTCCTCGTTCACGGATCTTCTTGTCGCAAATCTCATACTGATCCATGGCCTCCTCAAGTCTCTTCCCCATCTTGGCATGTGCCGTACAGAAATCCGAAACTCGCGTGAGAATTGTCTCCGCAGTGGCAATTATCTGTTTCTGATTGGCAATCTGCTCATGCGAAGTCCAGGCAATACGTATCATTCTCAGGAACGGCATCAGAGTCTCTTCCGTAGTGATCAGGACACCCTGCCTGTATGCATCGTGCCACAGATTTCTGTCAGCCTCATATGCAAGCCTCAACGCCGAGTACACCGGAACGAACATGATGACATAGTCAAGCATTTTACGGCCCGGGGTCAGATATCTGCTGTAATCCTTCTTGGAAAGATTCTTCACCTGATCCTTGATAGCAGCAAGGTTCCTTGCCATCGCATCATCCTTGGCGGCCTGATCCTTTGCCTTGAAATAGTCATCCACAGCCGTCAGGACCACCTTGGAGTCGATGATCACATCGTTTCCGTCTGGATAATGAAGGATATAGTCAGGACGCATTCTCTTTGATGTGTCCTCGTTGGCAATCACATTGCCCTGTTCGTCACGCAAGGTCTCCTCCTTGTCGTAGTCACGTCCCTCGCGCATTCCCTCGCTCGTAAAGAGATTGTCAAGGATTATCTCGCCCCAGTTACCCTGTGTCTTGTTCCTGCCACGCAACGCCTCAGCAAGGCTGTCTGCCTTGTCACCGATAGAGAGAGTCTGTTCGCGAAGGTGCTTGACGGCGCTTTCAAGATTATCCTTCAGACTCTGAGATGTTTCCGTCTGAGTCTTTCGGTTCTGTTCAAAAGCCTCCTTCATGTCCTTGATGTTCCTGTCAAGGCCTCCGGTCAGAGCTTCGAAAGTCTGACGTGCCCTCTTCTCAAGTTCCTCCTCACGGGCCTTGAGCATCCTCTCGCTCTCTGCAGTCACCTGAGCCTTCACGGTCTCGATCTGTCTGCTGAGAGCCTCCTCATTGGCCTTTTTGAGTTCCGTCAAGGTTCTTTCATAACTTTCCCTGAGCAAGGCAAGTGAGTCTTCCTTATCCTTTTTCGCCGATTTAAGTGCCATAGCGAACACACATACTACGGACACAAGCAGCACGACGGCCGCCGCAATAATTATAATCAGATCTGTCATACCTACAAAGGTAAGAAGCAGATCCGGATTATCAATGCGGAACAGGCGACTATATCATCTGCTCATAAAGGCGGAACTCCGGAGACGCCAGCTGTGCATAAATCATATCCTCATCAATATCATCACACCATGATTTTGCAGCTGCCGACTTGCATGCCTCTGCGATTGCCTCCGAAGGGTTGTTGAGATAGGCTTCAAAAAACGAGTTCATAAGAATAGTTTTTGGGGATTCATAATTTACCTGTGCCAGCAACCAAAGCAAACGACAGACCACAAAAAAGTCCATTACAGCCCATCCAGGCCATAATAGACATAATCTAAACTCTGATAGTGATTTTTAAAACTGCAGCGAAACGTATCTGCGCTGAACGACACCTTTGGAATCGGTAATCATTATGAAGGGCAGTGAAGACAGGTCGAACGAATCCATAAGTAGGGATGCAAGAGACGCATCATTATCCATGAGAGAATCCACATTGACCATCAGAACCCTTATCTTTCTATCCTCTTTCAAGAGGTTCAACGCAGCCTCCTTCTCTGCCGCACACACCTCGCATCCGACTGTATAGAAGAGTATGATGTTATTTCTTCCTCCGATCCTGTTCAACTTCACGTTTCTGCTCCTGACGCCTCGCCTTGTATAAAGTTCACCCGGCACCGTAATCTCCGGCACACGTGAGCCAGGTACGGCCCTTGAAAGCAGATCCTGCATCATCTGAGCAAAACCTACAACCTTCAGACTGTCATCAGCGGATGTCCACACCTTATCCTGACCAAGAATATTTCTGTCTATATGATATTTAAGTCCCTCACGGAAACCCTCGCCCGTACGTGATGCGAGATAATACAGATAATCTCCCGACATCTGCCTGAACATCAATGTATCGGCATTCCCTAGCGTCCTGTCATGGATATAGTCTGATATACCCATTACCTCCCGGACAGACGGACGTCCGTCGGAAGCCGCGAATATTCCATTGAATAGTTCCTCAGATTCACGGGATCCGTAATTCAGGGTCTTCTCCGCAAACAGACCATCAAGAAGGGATTCCAAGGCCTTCACATCCAGGCCTCTGCCAAGTATCACTTCGTCAGGTCCTATAAGGAAAAGACGCGGAGTCTTGATTACCCCGTACTTTCTCTGGAAATCCGATTCCAGTTCCGGATCCCACATATGGATGGCGTCGGCTATCTTAAGTTTCTCAGCCACATATCTGACCCACGCCTGACGGTCGTCTCCAACATATATGGCATATACTTCTACAGGATAATCCTTTACGGAAAACAGATTCTTCAACAGGAGTGTCTCCACCATACATTGCAGGCAGTCCGTGTCGTAGAAATACAGCACGCGGAACACTCCGGACGGATCATCCTTTCCATAGATATTCTCAACGGTCCCGTCTATTGTCTCCATCGTAAGTTCCGGCGCCTTCATGCCGATGAGCGAACGTCTGTTGAACTCGGCGAAGACCTGAGCCGCCATAAAGTCCTCATTGCTCTTCATCTTCACCTCTCCTGTCCGGAACCACTTGTCGAAAAGATGAACGGCTACATTTTCCGCGCCCATCACAGGAGAAGTGACATAGTGTCGGTATATATCAAGAGCCACAAACTGTCTTACAACAGAATCTGTGGAACTCTCTATCAGGAAATCGCATTCCTGTATCTGCACATCCAGACTTTCATGCTTGAGAGCCTCATAATACTCATTCAGTTTCAGCCCCAGCACAGCAAGTCTGTCTGAATCTGCCTGCTGGGCAGACAGACTGAATGCAAGGAGCAGTGAAACGAACAGGATAAGAACTCTCTTCATAGACTTACTGGATCTTTACAGAAGGAGGAAGGAAAAGCGAAGTATCGCCGCCATGCTTGAGAAGGTCACGGACAGCAGTCGACGAGATATGCGCAAACTCCTGAGCTGTAGGGATGATGATAGTCTCGATCTCCGGAGCAAGCTTACGGTTTGCGTCGGCGATGGATCTTTCAGTCTCGAAATCGATCATGTTGCGGACACCGCGCACTATATGACGGATTCCCCTCTCGCGGCAGGCATCAATGGTGAGATTGTCATACTCGATGATGCTCACGCCTGCAAGATCTGCAGTCGCCTGTCTTATGATATCCAGCTTCTGGGCATTTGTAAAGAAGCCTCTCTTGTCAATATTCACACCTACAGCGACCACGACCTCGTCAAACATCGTCAAGGCTCTCTTGAGAATGTTGAGATGTCCCGCTGTGAACGGGTCGAACGACCCTGGAAACATTGCTGTTCTTTTCATAATGTCTTATTAATTACAACTGCCAGTCGATCGGAGCGCGACCGGAAGCCTGAAGGTAGTCATTTGCACGCGAAAAATGTCTGCAGCCGAAGAATGCTCCTCTTGCAAGCGGTGACGGATGAGCCGCCTCCAGAACACAATGTCTAGTGCCGTCGATAAGTGCTGATTTGGTTCGTGCAAAATTACCCCAAAGCATAAACACGACGCCCTCGCACTTGTCTGATATACATCTGATTACGGCATCCGTAAACTCCTGCCAACCTATTCTGCTGTGGGAAGCGGCCTCGCCGGAACGCACAGTAAGCACGGCGTTCAGCAGAAGCACTCCCTGGTCAGCCCATTTTTCAAGATTAGGACAGCCGCTCATCCTTACACCGAGATCCGACTCTATCTCCTTGAAGATATTCTTCAACGAAGGCGGCGCAGGCACACCTGTCGGAACAGAAAAGGAAAGTCCATGCGCCTGACCCGGACCGTGATACGGGTCCTGACCGAGAATCACGACCTTCACCTTATCCATCGGCGTAAGGTCAAAAGCACGGAAGATCTGTCTTCCCGGAGGAAAGATCGTCACTCCGGCGGCCTTTTCCTTACGAAGACAGTTCACCAGCGATTCGAAATACGGTTTATCGAATTCCGATGCCAATGCTGCCTTCCACGACTGTTCTATCCTGACTTCCATTAGAATATAAAATCAATAACGTCCTGAATATTCTTCACGTACACGAATGTCAAGCCCTCAACATATACCTGTTTGATATCCTCGACATCCTTGCGGTTCTCCTCCGAAATGACGATTGTATGGATACCGGAGCGTTTTGCAGCAAGGATCTTCTCCTTGATACCGCCCACAGGAAGCACTCGTCCGCGAAGTGTCATCTCACCGGTCATGGCAATACCGCTCTTGACCTTGACACCTCTGAACGCAGATACCATCGAGCTCACCATTGTGATACCGGCAGACGGACCGTCCTTCGGAACCGCACCCTCCGGAACATGTACATGCACATCCTTCTCGGCGAACTCCTCGTATGACATGCCGGTCAGTTCAGGATGAGCCTTGATATACTGGTAAGCGATCGTAGCAGACTCCTTCATCACATCTCCGAGGTTACCTGTCATTGTCAGGACACCCTTGCCCTTGCTCACCGAGCTCTCGATGAAAAGGATCTCACCACCCATCGATGTCCATGCGAGACCAGTCACGACTCCCGGAGCCTCGTTACCCTTCTGCTTGTCATGAGAAGCTGTAGGAAGACCGAGATACTCACGGAGATGAGAAGGCTTGAGAGTCTTAGGGTATTTCTCATCCAATGCTATCTTCTTGGCTGTCACTCGTGCCACCTT
>JAEIGA010009964.1_pt1 | contig 14399 bp, 13 predicted proteins | sample 9270691 | NCBI WGS metagenome assembly JAEIGA01 (sample SAMN17057246, study PRJNA624740) | gut metagenome | biome: biome; isolation source: fecal sample | host: Bos grunniens | place: China: Xizang | collected 2019 | reverse complement strand
TACCGCGTGCGCCGTCGTAGTTGAAGATCGGGAGGTAGTTACCGTCACCCAGCATGTCCCAGGTGAAGATGTAACCTGCGGAGGGTTCTTCGGGAGAAGGAGAAGAGGTTGCATAAGCCAGCAGCATTGCGTTGGGGTCGCTGATGAAGCTCATGTTTGCTTCTGCGCCCATCTTTGCCTGGTTGTAGATAGACTTCATAACGACGAGGTCATCCACACCGAAGAGCTGAGCCAGCACATTCAGGGTTACGCTTGCGGGGTTGGCAGTGGTGCCGCCGTACTTTACGCGTTCCAGAATGCCGGGGTGGTTGGTCAGTGCATTGAATACATTTGCACCGAGCGCCAGCTTGTTGGGGGTGCGGCCGGTCTGTTCATGCATAGCCAGCTTGCGGTCTGCGATGAACTTGATGGGGTCGGAGTTGTCGTTGCTCCACTTGATGAACTGCTTGTCGGTAGGAGTAGTGGTGTCTACGCCAGCCCATTCGTTCGCCCACACACCAGTCTTGAAGAACTTCTGAGCGAAGATGCGGTCCTGGTGAATGTTTGCCTGTTCCGCGATGGTCTTTGCTCTCTGCTGACGGGGATCCTTGATAGCGGGACCCTGGCGACGCTTGAGGTCGGTCTGACGGATTTCGTCAATACCCATGATCATCTGGTCTACCTGGCAGCTGTACTGTTCCATGTGTTCAGATACGGGTACGGGATTGACGGTGCCGTATGCGGGCTTGCGCTGCCAGCCGTCTCTCAGCAGGTCTTCCTTGTTGAAGATGTAGTAGTTGTCAGAGGACTGGGAAACGCGGCAAATAGGGAAGATTGCCTTTGCGAAGTAGTTGGAGGCGTTCTGGTAGTACGCCTGTGCCATATTGGTGAGCGCAGTGTGGGGTCTGTATGTGCCCTTCGCAATCTGCGCACGGATGTTAGCGGTTGTTATAGCCATGGTTGTTCCTCCTTAGCTTATGCTTTCTGGTATTTTGCGATCTGGATGACAACGTACTCGTTTGCCTCTGCGTTTTCGAGGGCAATGCCGAGGACGTAGTTGCCAGCTGCAGCTACAGCAGCCAGACCGTTCGCGCCCGCGGTGACTTCCTGGCCCTTCTTGATGGACGCACCTGCGAGAACGACGCCCATATCCTTGATCTGGATATCGACATCTTCGCCGGTTGTGATCTTGCCGGAGGTGGCGCCGGTGATGTCATTGTAGCCTGCTTCGATGATTGCGATGCCGACGGGGATGTCGGTACCTGCAGTTGCCAGAACCACGTTGCCGCTTGCGTCGTACTTCATGATTCTGTTGCGGACGTCAGTAATGTCCGCGCCAGCCTGTTCCACGATGGTGACGGACTGGTTGATCTGTACGCCGTTATAGTTCTTGTTAGCCATTTTTCAGGGCTCCTTTCTTAGTTGTTGTACTCAGCGTCGTATTCCGCCATGAGTTCGGGATCTTCCCACGCCTCTGCGAGTGCAGTGTCGTAGTCCATGTTTCTGGACTTCATGATGTCCTGAGCCTTTGCTTCTGCCTTTGCGACTGCGCCAGCGGGAGCGGCACCAGCACTCTTGCCGATTTCGGTGAAGATGCCGGACTTGTTCACGAGGTCGAGGCTCTTATCAAGCACACTGATGTATGCGTTGTAGTTGCCCTCGTTGGACTTCTTCATTTCGTAGAGGTTCTTTGCGAGGTCTTCTTCCTTTTCGCCCAGAGGTGCATACTTCTTTGCGATTTCGGAGAATTCCTTCATTTCGATGGACTTCTGGAGGTTGTCCATACGTTCGTTTGCTGCCTTCATAGCAGCCTCGAAGTCAGCGGACTTCTTGGTGTCTACGCCCTCTGCCTTCTTTGCGGGCTTTACAGGAGGCACTTCGTCTTCCATTTCGTCCTCCGCGGCCTCGGGATTTACCGCAGCCTTTGCAAGGAGAGCTTCGAGCTGTTCGCGTTCTGCTTCTTCGAGAACGCTCTTGTCGATCTTGAATTTTGCCATTTTGCTTGTTCCTTTCGGTTTTTATTTTTTATTTTATGGCCTGACGGCCCGGGCCAACTTAGAGAATCTCGATTTCGTCGTAGTCGAGGGACTTCTTTGTGGTTTTGTCGGAGCTTTTCTGACCGAGCGCGTATGCCTCGTTGATGGCTCCCTTGATTCCCCACACCGAAGCATCGAAAAAGTCTTCGGAGTCACTGTCGTGACCTTTGAGGTCCTTTCTTCCTTCCAGCGCGGGGCAGTTGTTCTGCGCGATACGCAGGGCCTCTTTGTCTGAGATTTTCTTGCCTCCGCCCGCTTTATAAGCGTCGCTTATAGCTCCCGCGATTCCCCACACAGAAGCGTCGAAGAAATCTTCGTCGTCGCTATCGTGGGCATTAAGGTCTTTCCGCCCGGACAAACCGGGGAACCGGTTATGAGCAATAGACATCATGTCTTTGTCGCTCATCTTCCCTTTGCCACCGCCGCTTGTGGTTCTGCCTCCGCCACTTGTGGCTCTGCCACCACCGCCACCAGAGCTGGATGCAAAGCGTCCGAGAGAGTCATGGTTGTGGTTGTATTTTTCGATTTCGTCGGGGTCATCGGAGTCGGATTTTTCCAGGTCATCCGTGAGATAGCTGTAATCTTCCGGATCTCCTTCGGGGATTTCCAGCGCATCCATGGCGACGTGGAACTGTTCGAGGCTCTTTTCGATCATATCCACTCTTTCGTCCGCGGAGAGGGATTCGTCTGCGGCTATGCTCTGAATGGATTCGATGATTGCGCTTTTGTAGACTTCTTCGGGAGCGGGCTGTTCGTCAGCCTTTTCGATGGGGTTGTCAGGCGCGTCCTCCGTTTCTGTGAGGCTTGCACCCATCCAGGCGAGGAATCGCTTGAAGATGTTCTTTTCGTGCTCTGTGGGCTGCTCTGTGGGTTCCTGGGGGTCTGCGCTCTTGTAGAGGCAGATGTCCGCCTCCTGGTTTGCGCCAGCTCGCACCAGATCCACGCTGGTCATCTCCAGCTTCTTGAGCTTGGTGAGGTTTTTGGCCATGTCGGGCCTCCTTTCACAACGAGATACACCCGGGAACTATCCCAGGTGGTTCTCGGTTTTGTTCAGACTTCGGTGATCTCGATGATGTGCTTTTTGGTGTCCTCAGCAGGAGGTTTGACCTTCTTGCCGTTTACCCTCAGCCCGTAACCGTTGGAAGTCCAGCGGTCTACACCGTTCGGTCCCTCTTCCGGTGCTTTGACCGGCTTTTTTGCGGGTTCTTTTTTTGCGTTTGCCATTTTGGGTTCCTCCCTCAGACTTCTTCGACTTCGTCGATGTGTTCGCCGCGCTCGATGTCTACGAGCTCGCCGGAGTCGAGGATCCGCTTGTACTTTTCGCGGTACAGCGTTTCGAGCGCTTCCGGTGCCGCTACAACATAACGACCGCCGTTGGGCTCCTGCCAGACTTCATTGACGGCCAGCTTCTTGTTCGCCTGGATCGCTGCTTTGATTGCTGCGTCTCTGCTGTCGAAGACCGGCTGCTTTTCAATCAGGGCTTTTACCCATTTTTCCCTGGTCACTATTCTCGCCCTCTTTCTTATTCTGTTATAGCTCTGTTTTTATGCTGTATTCTTGCTGTCTTTATTATACCAAATTTCTGGGGAATATCAAGATAAAAAACAGAAAAATGTGTCAATTATCATAGATGATAATCTTGGAACGATTGTACACTGTGATGTAGTCGCAGCCTACTCCGGCATTTTTCGCTCTCAGCCCGTCATATCCCTTGCTGGCTGCGTATGCTGCCATGTCGTTTCCGTACTTTGCCTTCTGGCTCGATGACAGTCTGTTAAAAGCAGATCTTACGGTGCTGTAATCTCCTATTTTGGCGTTTGGCTGAAGGGTCATTGCGACGGTTTTGGCTCCGCCGCTCCAGCCGTACCCTCGCGAGTCGGATTTTGCATAGTTGGTATCGTTACGGGACGGTGCTTGGCCCTGTACAGGGTTTTTGGTGGCTGCTATGTAAATACCGCCACCGTAAACCTTGCCGCCTGTTCCGTTGTGGGAGAAGTTGTCCGAGTTTTTCAGGTCGTCTGCAAACTGGGCACCCGTCTTTCTCTGACCGGTCACTACGTCTGTGCCGTTTCCGAGCGTTCTGTATGCCATCACGCCGCTGGCTTTTACTGCCGCAGAGAATTCGGTGCTGTCCGAGATGAGTGTCGGTTTGTTTTTAAAGCCCTGCTGATCTGCTACCTGGTCCAGCGGTTCTCCCTTGGCTCTGTTGTTGTACTTGAAGGTGCTGGAGATATCCTTGCCGTCCACGGGCTTTCTGGCGTTGTTCTGGGCGGCGTTGTTCTGCTGCTGGGCCTGCTGGTTGGTCTGGGTCTGTTTGGGCTGCTGTGCGGGCTTTGTGGCTGTCTGCTGCTGCGTCTGCTGATTCTGCTGGGTCTGTTTGCCGGGCTTTGTGGTTCTGCCCTGCTGCTGGTTCTGTTGCTGCCAGGCCGCGCCAGTGCGAGATGCACCAGCAAGGCCGACGAGACGCTCAGTTCGGTTTTTCAGGTGTGAATAGCCGGTATTTCCTCTACCGAGTCCCTTACCGCTTCCCATCCACTTTGCGTTCTGTTGGATGTTCTCGCCGTAGGATTCACGGTGAACATTGGCCGTGTTGCCGTGCCCGGCCGCCGCGGATCTTGCGATAGCCATGGCGCCTGCTCTGGTGTTCGGGTTTGCGGAGTAGGACTTGAATCCATTGCTGCTGGCGAATCGGCCGCGGGCGTCGTGGAATGGATTAAACTTTTCTATTTCGATGATCTCATCGAAGGTCTTTGCGACCTCTATTATTGTGTCATGTTTGCTCATTTGCACACCTCATATCTCGATGTCGATTTCGATTCGGGGCTGGTTGTACAGCTGGGTGCCTTTTCTCCGGACTTTCTGGCCGGTTATACGCACGTCAGTGATCTTACCGCCTCGGTTGGTGCTGCCGTTGGTCGGTGCGAGTACGATTTCGCCGAAGTCGCCGCCCGCTCCCTTACCAGGCATCATGGCTTGCACGTCCGCTTTTACCTTGTAGTTGATCTTGACTGCTCGTGAGTCGAAGATCTGTTTGGTGCTCTGCGGTGCGTTCTGGAAGTTGTTGTAGGATGTGGAGAGGAACTTGTCCTCGTTTACTGTCAGACCGACGAGGGATTTTTTGAGGGCTGCCGGGGTCATCCGTTCGTAGTCGGATCCGGCGCCGGTGGCTTTCAGGATGCCGTTGACCATATCGGCGTGGTCGTATCTGGTGAGCTCCACGTTGTACCCGATATTGTGCATGGCGGACATCATGCCGTCGTGAGTCTGTTTGTACTTGCCGGTCAGCTTCTGGCCGTTTGCCATCATGTAGTTCATGTTCTGGCAATGCGAGTACAGGGTACCCGGTTCTGCGTATGGCTCCAGGTAGTTGGCTGCCGCTTTCTGTTGCGCTGGTGTGAGCTTCTGCTGTGCGAAATACTGCCGCCCGTTATAGAGCTGGTGGAAATCCGCATCATCGTAGTCGGCGTACCCGAGCTTGTCGTAGTTTTTGGTGGGTTTCGGAGGTGCTGCCTGCGCCGCCTGCTGCTTCATGCGAGCTACGGCCTTATCAGCCCAGTGCTGCTTTTTGGGATCTCTGGTGTGGGTAGTAAAGGTGGCGTAGCCGTTTGCTGTGGAGAATCGGCCTCGTTCGTCATGGTAGGGGTTGAATTTGAGGATCTCATCAAAGGATTTGGCTACACTCGGAGGCGCATATTTCCAGTTGCGCTTAGCTTCCTCTTTGTGGTCCTTGTAGTATTTTTCTGCGGCCTTCTGTTCCTCGATGGTTGCGTCCAGATTTTCCTCCAGCCACATAGAATACGAGGGGTATTCGTCGTAGTCGCGCTGGCCCTTCTCCACGGGGATCCGGTTTGCTTTTCCTTCGATGGAGAACATCTTGTAGGTGCCGTTCTTCACCCGCTCCCAGGCGTCGTCGTCTTCAATCTTAAATCCGATCCACCAGCCGATAGGGAGGATGCCTTCCGGGATGCCCAGGGCTTTCTGCTTTTCGGCAGTAAATACACAGCTTTCGACCAGCTTACCCTTTTTCCGCATGGACTTGATGTGCTCTTCGCCGGTGTCACGGAATTTCAGCACATATTCATACACGGCTTCTTCGAGGTCTTCCGGGTCGATGATGTCATTCTGCCGGTCTTCCAGCTGCTCGCCGTCCACAGAGATACTGATGGATGCCCAGCCGAACACGAGGCGCTTATCGTCGTCGGTTTTGTAGACAGAGAAGGACTCTTGAGTGTCCTGATTGATTGGGTCATTCAGTTTGATGATGTCGTCGAAGGTGCTCGCTGGCATTTTTCCGTTCTCCTTCTGGTGTTATACTGTGGGAATACTGTATTTTTGATGTTTTATGTAGAACGGCTTTGCGCCGTTGTTTTCGGGGTTATTGCTCTGGAGAAATATTTTCCCAGAAATTATACATTATTTTCTGACTATTTTCAAGGGCTAAGCGTGTACCTCTTTGTACAAAACTGTACACCTGCACGACGGATGCGCCGGTGGTACGCGCCGGATTGTCGGGTTTTTAGGTGTGGCGAGCTTGGTGTCGAAATTGAAGTCATCATCAAGCGCGATCCGCTTGCCGTCCAGACCTCCGCATACCTTGCATACTCTTTCGTCGTCTGCGGTACACCAGATTTTCTCGACTTCTCCCATGTACCCTTTCGCCTGGGCCTGCTTGATGCCTGCATAGCTGCCCTGGTTGTATGCAAAGGCGAGTTCTGTCCGGGCTATCAAATACCCGCGGTACCGGTGCTGCCGGGCGCCGTATCGGATGGAGAGGTCCAGCGCCTTCTGCGCGTTCACGCCGTTGTCGATCAGGTTCTTGTAATAGTTCAGGTTGGCGACTGTCTGCCCGCGGTAAAGTCCCACCATGGGCCGGATTGCTCGCGCCAGTTGGTCTACATTCAGGTCTTCGAGGACGGCCGCTCTCTGAACGACCGCCCTGAGTCCCTGTATTTGCGTATCGGTCACGGCTGTAACAAATTCTGCTGATCTGGTATGCGTCCAGTCCGATGCGCCGTCTCCCATCGGGTCGAAGTACCAGTCAGGGTATCGGGCTTCCCGCTGCTCGTTCGCCGTTCTCATGGCTTCCTGCCACGCGGGCTGGAGGTATTTCACGACGAACCGGGTGTAGTCATCATACCACTGTTCCAGCCATTGCTGGTCGATTTCACCGTTCAGGATTGCTTGCCGCAGCTCCTTATAGGTGATTGCTCTTCCCTGGGCGTTCCAGGTATTCACGAGGAAATACACCAGCTGCGGTTCAGAGGTGTCGAGGAAAGAGCGGAGCATTTTCAGTGCCGCGCTGGCTTCCGGATCCGCCTTATAGATTTTCAACATGGTGTATTCCTCCTTTTGGGTTACTTGCTTTCCAGTGCTGCTACACGGGCCATCAGCGCTTCCAGGTCAGCCTGGCTTGCCGCTCCGAGGGATGTCCGAGCGGCTTCTGCCGTTGTTGCACCTGTGCCGCCGCTGGTGAGGGGTACGGTGCCATACAGACCGGTTGCGGAAGGACGAACCACGTCCGTCTTCCACTGGTCGCCGGTGTAGGTCAGAACGAGAGGGCAGGCAGAGCTGATCCATGTGTTCATCGCACCGGGAGCGGTGCCTGCGTTGTTCACGGAGAGCGGCTGCCGGATGCCCTTATCACCGAACCCGTTCACGTTCAGCTTCGGCATGGTGGTCGAAGTAGAACGGCTGAACTTGACGTGAATCTTGAGACCGGCATACAGCTCGGTGATACCGGGAATGGTAGCGGTGTATGTCACGCCGTCGGTGGATGTGGCTGTGTAGATTGTTCCGGATAAGCCCTTGCTCTCAATCAGAGCGACGATTTTGTTCTTGAATCGTTCAAACTGCGGCCAGTATACGAGTTTGGGGAGGGGCATTTTATTCCCTCCTCTTATTATGCGAACAGAGCGTCGATGTCTGCGTCAGTAGCCGCTTCGGGAAGACCGGTCAGCTCGTTGTATGCGCCGGAGAATGTGGACTTTGCATCCCATTCCTGTACCTTTTCAGCCAGAGCGGTGTCAAAGTCGGACTGAGAAACCTTGTCCTTCTTTGCCATGGCCTTCAGACCGGAAGTAGCGGTTTCCAGAGTCTGCACACGGCCAGCCAGAGCGGTCAGCTCAGCAGCCTTTGCGTATTCGCCGATGTTCAGAGCGGCGATGGCTGCTTCGACGAATGCGGTCACGGACTGGTCGCCGGTGTCAACCTTGTTTTCAAGTGCCTGGATAGCGGCGTTCATTGCGGCAGCATCACCGGGGTGAGCCTGAATCCATGCGGCGATTTCAGCCAGGGTGTTCAGAGATTCCTGAGCATTTGCGGGGACGAGCTGGGCTGCCAGTTCTGCGCTGGCAATCTGGCGGACGGACTTGCCGGTGTCGGAGCCTACGAGAGTGTCAACGACCGCTTTGGAAGCGTACTCTGTATCGGACAGGGTCTTGAAGCGTTCGAGGTTGGAAAGGGTAATCTGCTTGTCAGCCATAGGAATGATCCTCCAAAAAATAAATAAAGATGTGTGGTTTCTTATGGGTGCGTCATCCGCTTTGTCATCCGCTGATGTGTGGTTGCTTATTCAGCGGATGGTGCGTCAGTCGCTTTGTTCCGCTAAGTGAACGGTATCTTCATGGTGATCCTCCTTTTTGCGTGATTGTATAATCAACCCCGTTGGGGAGATTATCAGACCTCAGACCAGCCGTACACGCCGGGTTCCCATACGTTGTTATCAACGTCAGATACCCACGTCTTGCCGTTGTGTGTCACCTTGTCGCCCTTGCTGTAGGCGTTGGTGCTGTCCGGCTGTTCCCACGGCAGGATGGTGCCTTCTTCCACAAGCACCTTTGCCCAGAGGGACGGTGCTGCATCGGGAGTCCACGTTTCCTGCGATTTGTGTGCCGTGATACAGCGGTACAGGATTCCGTTGTGCTGTACCTTCACGCCTTCCGCGTAGTCAATGCCTGCCGCCCATGCAGGGTACAGCTGCACAGCCTCCACCGCATCTGCATCGGGGAGGGACTGTGCTGCCTTTTCAATAAAAGCCCTAAGTTTCCGGGCTTCTGAAATAATGCTCACTCTTCTACCCCCATGAGGATATCATAGGCTTGCGCCTTTTCCTCGGTCTCGGTCAGCTCCTCGATGTACTCCTCGCTTTCGCTGTAGGTGTACCCGGCAGTTTCTACGTCGATGGCTTCGTCGTAAACCTGACCGGTTTCGTTCTGGATGATGCGCTTCCCCTCATCCGAATAGGTGCGAATCAGTTTCACACCATCGGAGCGGGTCTTGTATTCTTCCTGTACAATCATGTCTGTCACCTCCAATTAAATTTTGGTTTCGTCAAGTTCGCCTGTGATGGTTCCGTCTACCGTGTAGTCTTCCAGTGCGCGGAACTGGTCAGCGAATTGTGACCAGTTGGTGGCGGCTTTGTAGGAGTCAACCAGAGCGGAGGGTACGTAGATATACGCTTTGCCAGTTGCGATAGAAGACGCAGCAAGACCACCGGAATACTGGAAACCGCACACGGAAGTATAGCGCAGAATCATGGCAGTCAATGCGTAACAATTCTTAACCATTTGGTTGCCCATAAGCGCGGTTACCCCTGGTAAATCCAAGACAACCAAACTACTACAGCCTGAGAATGTGCCTTGTTGTAATGCCGTGATTTTTGGAATATTGATTTTCTTCAAACCACTGCAGCCTGTAAAAACACCTTGCCCCATAATTGTTATATTCGGCAAATCCACGCACTCCAAAGCGATACAATTATAGAAAGCATACCACCCTAATTGTTTTATTTGGTCATCCTTGTATTCCGTTACGGTTTTCATGATAATACTGTCCGTCAGCACATCATCACCGATTACATCTACGGTGTTGATAAAATCAGCCATTATGCCTCACCTCCGCAAATATCAGGGTAGTCTTCGATGGCTCGGAACTGATTTGCGTATGTCGCCCAGTTGGTGGCTGCCTGATATCCCGCCAGCAGAGCGGCAGGGACGTAGATGTATCCCGTGCCGGAAACAATCGGTGTACCGTACAGCGTGTTCGTCCCTGTCAGGGTACACACTGCATCGGTTTTCCGTATAATCAGCGTATCTAATTTCTTGCAGTTATAAAACGCATTGGTCATAATCGAACCGCAGCTTCCCAGATCCGCATAGGCCAGAACAGAACATCCCTGGAATACGTATCCATCCAGCTTTGTCAGGCCCGGAAAAGCTACACTTGTCAAAGCATTACAGCCGTCAAAGGCGTATACGTTGATGGTCTCCACAAGTGGCATATTCACATCCACCAATCCGGTACATCTATAGAAAGCATAGGTTCCAACCGTTGTCACTCGGTCATTCTCATAATCCCCTTTCAGGGTACGAGAAACAAGCAGTCTTGCCTTCGATACCGTATTTTTGAACTTGGCATAGCAGACCATGTCCTGCGTAACATTGACCGGCTCAGGCTCCCATCCGTTGAAAGCCCAATCTTCCGACTCGTCCGCGGCTTCTCTGGTCGGCGTGTCGCCTACATATTCCGCAGTGCCTCCATAGGTCACACCGTCAACGGAATACAGCAGTTCCTCGCCGTTGTAGAAGGAAACGGTGTAAGTCTCGATACCGTCATGCAGCACTGTCAGAGAAGGATACCGTGTCTGGATTTCCACGATGGCTTCATACTCCGGATAGGTCAGTTCTCTCTTGATGTACACCGTACCGCTGACCTGTGCCAGCTCGGTGTTGTTGCCGTTTTCGTCCAGACCACGCATGGAATCCAGCACGGAAATGAATTCGTTGAATGTTTCAACGTCATTCATCCCGGCATGGAAACCGATAATCCGCACACGGCTGTTTGCCGCAATTTTGAACAGAATATCCAGAGGATTGACCACAGAGCTGTTGTTCTCCAGTCTCAGGGTCGTGATGTTGGCATAGGAGGGAAGTACAAATTCGGTCAGTGCGGTCAGATTCCGCAGGGTAAGGTTGGAAATCGTGCCGGGCAGATGCAGGATTTTGATTGCACCGCCGTTCGGCAGGGTCAGACCGGTGATGGCCGTGTTATCGAAGTACGCTTCTTCCAGTCCGGTACAGCCGGATGCATCGACTGCCTGTGCCAGAGCTGTACAGTTCCGCACGTCCAGAGACCGCAGCAGGGTGTTGTTGCCCAGAGTCAGCGTGTTCATGGTGCCGTTTGTGAAATCTTCGGAAGCATCGCCCACCTTCAGGTAGGTCAGGTGCGTTGCCGCAGAAATATCAATCGTTTCCACCATGAGCGAGGAAAGGTCGCCCAGGTCGGTCAGCATATCGGCGTCATTGATACCGATTACTGTGTCTTCCGCTCCGGAAGCCGCCCACACGAATTCGTAAGGCTGCCCACGGTACATCCGGTGCTCTACCATTTCGCTGTTGTAGTAAACGTGACCGTACATATTCACGTATGCGGTCAGCGTGACGTTGGCTTTGGCATGGCAGCGGATCAGGATACGGGTTTCCATGGAAGAACCGGTGATGTATTTGGAGTCCAGATAGCGGAATCGGTTGTATAGCCACCATTTCCGGTGCTGCTCCTTCTTGCCCTGCAGCATCCCCAGATACGTTGTGTCTTTGTTCAGCACCAGAGGTTCGATGGATTTGCGGTAGCCGTCCTCGTTGTAGATGGCCTCGCTCCATGTTCCCTGATGTCTCTCGAACATATCATTGACCACGCCGTAGCTGATAAGCGGTTGACCGGAACCGTCCCCGCGGATGGTAGTGCGGAGCCGCTGGTATTCCTTCATGATTTTGTCGTAGAAGGTTTCCCGTAGATTCTTCCACAGTACGGAATTCTGCCCGTTGAAGACCGGCTCTCCCGCTTCGGTGAAGTCGATGTCTTCCAGGTAGTAGTCAAACGCCAGATTACCCTTGTTGTCGGTACCGAGGGAGGAGTCGGCGTCATAGAAGAACATTATCCACTTGCCCATGTCGTTGAACAGAGTGGGGAATGCATTCTTTTCGCGCTGGTCGATGCAGAGGAAGATTTCCGTGAACAGGTAATAGAACACCATATCGTCCACATCCGCATGGAGCGGCAGTTCTTCCTTGAATTTCGCCAGACGGTATTCGGCAGTGTCCGCCCTGTAGGTCGTGCCGCCGATGTTCACAGGAGTGATATTTCTGCCGGTGGCCTGATCCGTGTCGGTGGTCACCAGCCATGCCGCCAGCGCCTTCAGGTTGGTGGTGTCCGTATTGTCTTCCGGGTACCGCGCCTCGAAGTCGTTCTGCCAGCCGGTGCCGGAGAAGTCTGCGCTGTGCCAGCCTACGCGGTCAGTACCGTTCTGCTTGATTTCCCAGGATTCGTCGCCCTCAGCAAAGCCGAAGACTTCCGGGGTGCCTTTGTCGTGGTTAAAGTTGTACTTGCCATAGAACGTCGTGTTCGTGCCGTTGTTCCAGAAGATGACCATGGGGTGGCCGTCGATAGTCTGACGCACCTTCGGGTCTGCTTCCTGCGGCGGAGTCAGTACAGGGCAGAGTTCGTTGTAGAGCTTTGCCAGCACTACGTTGTTTGCACCTTCGGAGGATGCCACGTCTGCCTTGAATGTGAACGTATCGGTCGCCACTGAGGTCTCGTTCATCTGATATGTTTCCGCTTCGGTGTTGTCAGCCAGCACCACGCCGTTCTTGTATTTGGTTTTCCAGTTCTTGACGTAGTAATACTGAGAAGATGTACCCTGTACGTCAATCTGTGCGTCCGTGAAGGTGAATGATTTGTTCGGGTCCACGGGGTCCACATAATAACCGGAGCAGGTCTTCTTGTCGCCCTTGAAGGACGGAAGCACCGGGCACTCGATCACCATGTACGGCACGTCCTTTTTGAGGTTCGCAATGGTCATCTGACCGTAATCGTCATAGATGGCGTTCCGCACATACCGGTCGTTTCTCAGGACACTGGATGCCGTGTCTGCGATCCAGTTATCCAGAATCTGATACCGGGTCAGGTTGTTGTCGTACACACGGATGCAGTAGATGTCTGTCGTGCAGTCATTTGAACCGATGGTGATGTCAACGGGCTCCAGCTGTGCGAAGTCATCATCATCCGGGTACAGAACCGCGCCGGACAGAATGCCGTTGATGTAGCAGAGCAGGAGCTTGTTGTCGCTGCGCTTTTCCACAACAAAGGTCAGCCGGACGTGTTCCTCTTCCTTGTACTGCGTACCGATGGAGGACTGTTCGGATGCGAATATTGCCTTCTGGGTCGTCACCTGTATGCCGCGCCCGCCGGAGAAGCAGGAGAACAGCACGGTGTCATAGTCCAGTACGTTTCGGGTTGCAAACTCGATCTCGAATGTCTTACCGGTTGTACGGCAGTCATGGGCGAAGGGCTTGTACGGGATTGTCACCCGTCCGTCCCCGGCTACACGGAGCACGGTCACGCCGTCCTCGTCCGTCTGCCAGCCGTCAGATACCCAGTTGAATCCGTCAAATGATGCCTCGATATCGAACGACTTCCACTGTGCCGGGTCGGATTCATTGTTGCTCCGTCCCGTTGCGGAGAGGTACAGTGCCAGAGATTCCGTTTCCGCTTCAACAGGGATGGTGTTCTCCCCGACAGACAGCGGGATGGGTTTCGTGACATCTCCGCACTTGATGTACAGAGTGATTTTCCCGGCTGTCTCTGCCCGATAGCTCCACGTCTGCCATGTGCGGTCTACCGTCAGGGTTGCGGTCACTTTCTCGCCCTCTAAGAGCTCGATCTCTGAATACAGCCCTGTGGGTGAATACACCATGTAAGAAATCGCCAGCGTGTCATACTGAGCCATGCCTGTGTGGTGTTCGCCCAGCACGATTACAGGGGTCGGGTTTCCTTCTTCCAGGCATATCAGTTCGTAGTACAGCACGTTCGATGGTGTGGGTGTTCCGTCAATGTCTGCTTCGTACCAGACCTCCAGCGTGTGTGCGCCGTGGGGCTGTGCGGGTATGTTGTAGGACTGCTGTCTGCCGCTGGTCGTCACGACCGTGGAGTGGATTATCTCTCCGTCCAGCCTGATATATACCGTTTTCTCCATGGCGCCCGTGGGCGTGTAGGTGAACGGAATCACTCCCGTGTAGGGAACAGAGGAATCGAAAGAGGAGGCAATGGTCAGGGAAATCGCCGATATCGTCAGAACGATCTTCCGGCTGTTGCCGTATACGTCGGTAACAATCACGTTGACCGTGTTGTCTCCGAGGGTAAGGTATTCCCCTACCTCAATGTCAAATTTGCCCTGCTTGATGTTCCGGCTGATTTTGGTGGAACCGTTTATCATGACGCGCAGCGATCCATCACCGGTCGGCAGGTCGTTTTCAAGAGATGACCATGTGGCGGTTATCGGACACGCACTTCCCAGTGACATGGATTTCGCCACCCATCCGTTTGTGTTCT
>JAEIGA010009963.1_pt1 | contig 14399 bp, 12 predicted proteins | sample 9270691 | NCBI WGS metagenome assembly JAEIGA01 (sample SAMN17057246, study PRJNA624740) | gut metagenome | biome: biome; isolation source: fecal sample | host: Bos grunniens | place: China: Xizang | collected 2019 | reverse complement strand
ATAGAGGGAGAAGTACTGCAGATTGGCTATGTTTTCACGCTCAATCACTTGTTTCTCATTGTTTATTACCAATGCCTTGTATGCCCTGTGGTTCATTCTGGTACTCACAAGGTACTGGTTGAAGACCTCATTTTTGGTAGTGCTTATCAGTTTTCCTTTGGTGCTGAATATATTTATGTCCACCTGGGTGTTGAGGGCAAGGTTCGCAATCTCCTCCGTGATATCTGGTGCGAGAATCTCCTCGTTGCTTGTAGTATATTTGCAAAGCTCGGACAAAGAGGTCTGTATCGAGCTCAGTTTGTCCTCCATAATGGACCTGTTGTTCTCGTCAAATACCCTTACAATGAATAGGATACTGCCACTCCCCATAAGTGCGATGGCCACTACAAGAGATGTGGTGATAAGGTATGTGATTTTGTTTCTGAAGGAGTTCTTGTGTCTGTGCCTGATAGTCTTGACCTTGTCGTGCCTGAAACGGAACAGCGTGAGTATGATGGCAGAGTAGAAGATGAAAAGGTAAGAGAATGTGACCAGATATGCTATTGCCGATCTGGTGTGTCTTGATACTATTACAAAGCTTTCAGGTGATGTCCTGTTTACGAAGTGGACATATCCGTTCTTGCGGTTATAAGAGTACCTCTCCTTGTAATCTGTCTCATTGATCAGAGGATAGTTGTATTTGCCGTCATAGGCCAGAAGCTTGTTTTCATAATATTTCGCATACGAGTAGATGCTCGGGAGATTTTTCCTGCTCAGGATTCTGGAGTCAAGCATCACGTTGGGGTAACCCATTGACTCATTTACCTTTTTGGAGTCAATCTCGATGTACATATTGTACATATTGTTGTTCCTGTAATATGGGAACTGACCGAAATAATTTATGAAGCTGTTGTTGTTGTTCAGGTAGTAGAACCTCGAGAGTGGACCGAGTGATATGCCGTATTTCTCCACAATCTCTGTCCTGAAGAATGTGAAACAGTCCACAGGTTCGGAGTTTATGTCTGTCTGCAGAAGGTCGTTAGGACGGCAGACTGTAATCCTTATATCATACTTGTTGATGATTCCCCAGAAATAAAGGTCTCTTAGTCTGTTCTTTATCAGTTCACCCCCATTTGGAAGTGTGACCAGGAACTGTATAAGGGGATCCTGCATTATGAATGTCTCTATCGAACGGAGGTGTAATTCCAGATCCAGATCCCTGTCGATGGCAAGTTTGTTGGATATGGCCCTGTTCCTTTCAAATTCCCTGTCAAAACCGAAATTGGCCACACTGGTGACAGTGTAGAGGGATATTATGAATATGTACAGGAGTGCCCCTTTGGTGGATAGTAGGTTTATCTTCTCTTTCAGGTTGAATGTCAATACGATGAACTGGAGTGACAGCAGCAATGCGATGAAGAGCAGTGCATATATGAAGAAAGATAGTAGGGAGTAAATAGTTATCCCCTCAATATTGTACAGCTCCAGATCAATGCTGGAGTTGAGGATAAGGGACTTGAGGGTGAAATGTATGTACAGGAATATAAATATAGGGGCCAGAATGACTATAGCAGTCTTGACCCTTTTCATCGCCGGTGTGGAGTGTTTGATGTTCTTTATGATGGAGAGCCTCATCATAAAGAAGGTAAGGATATCAAGGAAAAGGAATATATGGTTGATTATCACCGCCCCCAGAGAGTTGAACAATGTGCCGTCTGCATATAGGGAAGGGGAGAAGAACTCAATGTTGTAGAAGGTGGTTTTGGAGAGCGAAAATGCAAGCGCTCTGAGGAGCAGGAGTGATGAGAATGTTATGATAAGGGACTTTTTGCTCCTGTTCCTATAGTGGTATGTGAAGAGTGCCAGACCTGCAAGGAGGAGTGAAACCCATCGCAGCAGTGTATAAGGGGAGTTGGCCGATATGGTTACATTGTTGATTATGGAGAAAAGTGGTGTCCCATCCTTGGTTCTGATAACATTGGAGTCATCCACTCCGATCGGAACTACAGTGTACTGGTCATTTAATAGAAGTTTGTCATTTACAGTATTTTGCAGGATGGAGTTCTCAGATACATATTCGGTATTTATGAGGATTCCTGCGAGGATACTAGCCTCTCCCTGTCTGTATTTTTTGACAACATACCAGGAGTTTCCCAGGTTAATGTATTGGGCATCATCCTTCAGGTATGCCAGAGGGGTGTTGAAAGGGTTGGTATTTGTCAGATCGTGGAAGAAGTATCCGGGACCTGCTGTCTCTATGGCGTCGTTGTGTATGGGGAAGAGGTTTATCCACGATTGCAAGGAGTCCGATACATATTTGTAAAGCACCATGTCTTCCGGGAAACCATAAATGCTTACCCATTGGGTTGGGTCTACTTTGAATGCGCGATCCACATAGCCATCCATCAGGCTAATTCTGGCATTTACCCTTCTCTCCACATCCACAGCCTCTTTGGATGGGGTCTCCAGATGATTTTGGATAAATGAGAGTAGTAGCGACAGAATCGCCAGTATCCATAGTATTATTGTCCCCTTTCTGCTATTCATTGTGGTATGGTTCCCCTTTCATTATGGTGAATGCACGATAGAGCTGCTCTATGAAGAACAGCCTTATTATCTGATGTGAGAATGTCATTGAGGAGAGGGAGAGTTTGCCGTTTGCCCTTTCGTAGATGGTTTTGGAAAATCCGTATGCACCGCCTACGATGAATATAACCGATTTGGTCCCGGAAATTATCTCTTTCTCCAGCTCTTTTGACCATTCGATGGAGGAGAAATTTTTCCCCCTCTCATCCAGCAAGACCACCTTGTCGGTATTTTTTACATTTTTGAGGATGAGTTCAGCCTCCTTTTCCTTGATCTGATCTTTGGATAGGGATGAAGTGTTTTTCAACTCCGGAATCTCTATGTATTCGAAGGTGGTATAGTGCTTGATCCTTTTTATGAAGATATCGCACCCCTCTTTTACAAAGGGGAATGTGGTTTTTCCTACTGTAAGAAAAGTTATCTTCATAATTGACAGTTTGTACACAAATATAGGGGGAATAAATCAATTATAGAAACTTTTGTGTGGTCTGATTTTTGCATGTGGAGCGGGTATGAGTAATGTTTTTATAAAACCACTGTTTCTGGCATCGCTTTTGGCTGTGCTCCCTCTCTTCGCATCGGGTCAGCAGACGCAGAGCGATGTATTTGTCCCAATCGCAAAATATCTTGAAAACGGAAATGCCAAGAATCTCTCTGCCTGGTTTTCAGAGAATATAGAATTAGTGATGTTCGGTCAGCGGAGCAATTGCAGCAGGAGTCAGGCCAGACAGATAATGAAGAGGTTTTTTACAGATTATACCCCACATTCGTTTGATATTGTGCATAAAAGCGGTGTATATCCTATGACTTATGCCATAGGAAAACTTGAAGGTGGCGGGAATAAATTCAGGGTAACTATATTTGTAAAAACGACGGAGAGAGGGAATTATATCCAGCAACTCTCCATCGATAAAGAATAGTTCACTACTCCAATTCTCTATTTTTGCCTCATATATATCTGGATGGGGCAACCAGTAAAATCGAAATAACTCCTCAGCTTGTTCTCCAGGAACCTCTTGTAGGGATCCTTGATATATTGTGGAAGGTTACAGAAGAATGCAAATGATGGGCTCTGTGTAGGGAGCTGTGTGATGAATTTGATTTTGATGTACTTCCCTTTGGTTGCAGGTGGAGGGTAGTTCTCAATCTCAGGAAGCATAGCTTCGTTCAGTTTGGATGTAGGTATCTTCTGTGAGAAGTTTTCATATACTTTCGCAGTGGCATCAAGAACATCCAGAATCCTCTGCTTGTTTATCACAGAGGTGAAGATGATAGGAAGATCGTTGAATGGTGAGAGTCTCTCTTTGATTACCTGGGTGTACTCTTTCATGGTGTTGCTGCTCTTCTCGATAGTGTCCCATTTGTTCACTACCACCACACACCCTTTCTTGTTTCTGTTTATCAGGTTAAAGATAGCAAGGTCCTGTGCCTCAATGCCGCTCTGTGCATCAATCATAAGGATACAGATGTCAGAGTGCTCGATGGCTCTGATGGAGCGCATTACAGAGTAGAATTCGAGATCCTCTTTAACCTTTGTCTTCTTTCTCAGTCCTGCTGTGTCCACAAGGATGAACTCGTGGCCAAACTTGTTGTAGTACGATTCTACCGAGTCTCTGGTGGTGCCGGCAATAGGTGTTACTATATTTCTGTCTTCACCGAGGAGGGCGTTGGTCAATGACGATTTTCCTACGTTTGGCTTACCTACGATAGCTACCCTTGGGATACCTGCGTGGGTGTCCTCTACTTTTTCATCTTTAGGGAGGATGCGTACTATCTCATCAAGGAGGTCACCTGTGCCGCTGCCATTTGAAGAGGATATGCTCCACAACTCGCCGAGTCCGAGTGAATAGAATTCATATGCGTCATATTGTTTGGCGGCGGAGTCCACTTTGTTTACAGCTAGGATTACCGGTTTTTTCGATTGTCTGAGTATCTCGGCAATCTCCGAGTCGTAATCTGTAATACCTGTTCCAACCTCTACCATAAAGAGGATGGCGTCTGCCTCCTGGATGGCGATGGTTACCTGTTTTCTGATCTCCCCTTCAAAGATGTCGTCAGAGTTGGATGTATAACCACCTGTGTCCACTACTGAAAATTCATGACCGCACCATTCGCAACGACCGTAGTGTCTGTCTCTGGTAACACCGGCTGTCTCATCTACAATCGCTTGTCTCATCCCCACAAGTCTGTTGAACAGGGTAGATTTGCCCACATTAGGGCGTCCAACTATGGCTAATAAACTCATTTGTTTTCCTCCTTTTCTTTCATTAATGTTTTGGCTGCACATATTTCATTGCAGCTTACGCAAAAGTCATCATCGCAGCCCCCAGATTTTCTGTTTTTCTTACGCCATATTCTGAACTCCTCCTCCTTGGCACAGATGATACCCCTTTTCCTCATCTCTTTGTTGTGGGATATCTCTGTGTCTGGGAAATCCTTCCCCCTGAATATGATGTTGAAGCACATCAGGAAGATGGCTATTCCTACAAATATGAGTGCTGCTATAATGATTTTCATATCTTGCTTATACCCATTTTTCAGGGTAGTGTATAGGTTTGTCGCTAACTTTGATTACAGGTGCCATCTGGTGCACTTTGAAGGCGCTCCTTGCCTTAAGTGTCAGAATCCTGTCTATCAGAGCCTCTTCCACACCCTCTTCAAGCAGTTCCTCTTTGCTCTTCCCCTCTTCAATCAGAGCATGCAAAACCGGATCAAGCAATGCATACTCTGGGAGGGAGTCGGTGTCTTTCTGATCGTGGCGGAGTTCGGCAGACGGTGCTTTGGTGATGGTGGAGATAGGGATAATGGTCCTCTCGCGGTTTATATAACGGGCGAGGTCATAGACCTGAATCTTATAGATATCCGCAATCACCATAACGGCGCCGGCCAGGTCGCCATAAAGGGTGCCGTAACCCATAGCCAATTCACTTTTGTTGGATGTGTTGAGGGCCAAAGCTCCGTGTCTGTTGGAGTAGGCCATCACTATCATCCCCCTTATTCTTGCCTGGATGTTCTCCTGAGTGTTGTCCCAAGAGTTGTCCCCGTCAAAGATTGGAGCCAAGTCTTTGATAGCTCTGTGGTACATCTTCTCAATAGGGATAACTATATGTTTCATATCCAGGTTGTTTGCGAGGTCTACGGCATCTGTCAGGGAGTGCAGGGTGGAGAACTGTGATGGCATCAGGATGCCACATACGTTCTCTTTGCCGAGAGCCTCTACAGCAAGTGCTGCCACCACTGCAGAGTCTATACCTCCTGAAAGGCCCAGGACTGCCTTTTTCTGCCCTGATTTGGCAAAAAATTCCCTGAGGGATGAGACCAGTGTGGCGTGAATTTCTTCTATGGAGTATTCAAAAGTCTTCATTGTGATCTAGAAAATGAAGCTTGGGCTGATAGGTTGGTAGTTATATACTTTATTTATGATATCAGCAAAGATATCTGCTACTGAAAGCACTTTGATCTTGGAGATATCCTGATCTGGACGTGCTCTCAAAGGAATGGTGTCTGATACAACCACTTCGGTAAGTGCAGATTTTGCGATCTTCTCATATGCCTGGCCTGAGAATACAGGGTGTGTAGCCAATGCACGTACACTCAAAGCCCCTTTCTCCATAAGCATATCTGCAGCTTTGGCGATGGTACCAGCGGTGTCAATCATATCATCCACAATGATGATGTTTCTCCCTTCAACTTCTCCGATAGCGGTCATCGAACCCACAACGTTTGCCCTCTCTCTTGATTTGTGGCATACGATAAGTGGACAGCCAAGTACTCGCGAGTATGCATTTGCCCTTTTGGCTCCACCCATATCAGGGGCAGCGATAGAGAGGTTCTCAAGGTTGAGGCTTCTCATATAAGGCAAGAATAGTGAGCTTGCATATACGTGGTCAACAGGGAAGTCGAAGAAACCCTGGATTTGGTCTGCATGAAGGTCTGCGGTCATAACTCTGTCGCATCCTGCAGCATGAAGAAGATTTGCTACCAATTTTGCCCCGATAGATACCCTTGGACGGTCTTTTCTGTCTTGTCTTGCCCAGCCGAAGTATGGCATAACTGCTATAACTTTGTAAGCAGAGGCCCTTTTGGCTGCATCAATCATAAGAAGCAGTTCGAAGAGGTTGTCAATAGGTGGGAAGGTGGATTGTACGATAAATACTGTAGCACCACGAACAGATTCGTCAAATGCAGGCTGGAATTCTCCGTCGCTGAAATCTGTAACGATAGATTTGCCAAGTTCCAAGTTCAGTGATCTTGCTATTTTTTCTGCAAGGTACCTTGATCCTCTACAAGAGAAAATTTTGATAGTATGAGTGTGATCCATGGTTATAATAATTTAGAGTAGTGTCGAAATGTAATCAAGTATCTGGTCTTTCCCAAGTCCGGTCTCTGCAGAAGATACAAATACCGGGGGAAGTTCTTCCCAATATTCCAGAAGGGCTTTTTTATTCTTCTCGACCTGTGATGCACGGGCATTTACGCCGAGTTTGTCCCCTTTGGTGAATATGATGGCAAACGGGATGCCGAGTTCTCCGAGTTTCATCATGAACTCCAGGTCTATCTTCTGTATGTCGTGACGTGAGTCAAGCAGGACAAACAGAGTGACGAGCTCTTCCGATTTGCATATGTAGTGTGTGATGATGTCGGACAACTGGTCTGTCTTCTTTTTGGATATCTTGGCGTAGCCGTAGCCAGGAAGGTCGACAAGGTACCATTGGTCGTTGATATAGAAGTGGTTGACCAGTCTTGTCTTGCCAGGGGTGGCTGAAGTATGAGCCAGTTTTTTCTGCTCGCAGAGCATATTGATCAATGAGGACTTGCCCACATTGGATCTGCCTATAAATGCAAATTCCGGAGCCCTCAGTTTGGGCCTCTGGTCAAGTTTCTGGCTGCTGCCTGCGAATGTTGCCTTGGTTATCCTCATTGCAGTTGTTTTGGATGCAAAAATAGAAAAAATTTCTTACATTTGTAAGTATGAATGAAGGGATAACTCTATATGATTTGCAGAAGCGTGTAAAAGGGTGTCTGGAGAGTGGGTTTCCCCATTCCTATTGGGTTAAGGGTGAGATAAGTGCGGTGAAGACCAATTTTTCCGGACATTGTTACATAGATCTTGTGGATAAGGATGGTTCCAGTGCTGATATTCGTGCCAAAGGGCATGCTATAGTGTGGAGCTCATCGTGGAGAGTTCTCAGACCATATTTCGTCGGAGCTACCGGTCGGGAGCTGTCAGTGGGGATGAATATTCTGGTCAAGGCTCAGGTGCAGTACTCTGAACTCTATGGACTTAGCCTGATAGTTTATGATATAGATCCCTCTTTTACCGTGGGTGAGGCCGAACTCCGCCGCCGGGAGGTGATGAACAGGTTGAGGGAGGAGGGGATGTTTGATATGAACACTACCCTTGAATTGCCCCCGCTCCCAAGGAGTTTTGCTGTAATTTCATCCGAGACTGCTGCAGGTTACAGGGATTTTATGAAGCATCTCCACGACAACAGTTATGGCTTCAAATTCTATACGAAGCTCTATTCGGCCCCTATGCAGGGTGGGACAGCCCCGGCCGGGATAGTGGAGGCTCTGGATGGTGTCATAGCTGATGTGGAGGGTGGAGCAGAGTCTTTTGATGCTGTGCTGATATTGAGAGGCGGCGGTTCTGCTGTGGATCTTTCTTGTTTTGATGATTATGACTTGTGTGCAAATGTGGCACAATTCCCTTTGCCTGTAATGGTGGCAGTAGGGCATGACCAGGATTATCATATCTGCGATATGGTGGCTTGTACAAGTGTCAAGACCCCCACTGCGCTGGCAGATTATATACTTGATATTTTTGCACAGGAGGAGGCTATGCTCTCATCGCTGGCATCAAGGCTTGCATTGGCATTGAGCAATAAGTTTTCGGCGGAGAACAGCCGTCTGGAGATGTTGCACCGCACCCTTGTGCACAAGTTGGAGCACCTGTTTGTGGTCAGGACCAATACTCTTGACCTTCTGGAGCAGAGGATAAAAAAGGGAGATCCTGCAAATCTGATGAAAGGGGGGTATTGTGTTGTGGAATCGGAGGGGAGGAGGGTGACCTCTGTGGCGGATGTAACCTGTGGCGACAGACTCTGCCTTATGCTCAAGGATGGAGAGGTGGTCTGCAATGTGGAACAGATTTTGGAAAAGAATTTCTAAAGATATGGAAGATAAGGAGAAAAGTTATGAGGAGCTCGTAGCGGAGCTGGAGAGTCTGGTGGCCGGTATAGAGGATCCTGCCAAGTCACTCTCGGAGGTGTCAAAGGATGTTCAGAGGGCGATGGCCTTACTGATGCATTGTAGGGAAAAATTGCGCATTAGCGAAGTGGAAGTAAAGAAAAGTTTGTCTGCAGAAAATTAAGATGTCGGATGAATAGGGTTAAAAGGATCATATTGTTTCCATTGGTGCTGCTGGCTGTGTTCTTGGGATCTGGGAAGGCGAGTGCTCAGTTTGTGGCATCCAGTGACTCTTTACCCCCTGATCTTTACGATTATCTGGTCAATTCTTCCAGTAAGCACTTCCATGATCCTTCCATCCCCCGTTTTCTTATCAAGGACAGATCGTATAATTTTATTCTGGGTATAGGTGGGTATGTCCAGGCTTTGGCTTTGTATGATATGTCAGGTATGGATGATATAGCTTTTGTTACAAGTGAAATTCCGGACGGTACCATATCAAAAGAGAACCCTTTCAAGAATACAGATGTGATGAACTTTGATATGGGAATGTCACGTCTGTATCTAAAGCTTATTGGGGTTACATCCAAGGGGTATATAAATGCCTATGTGGAGACAGATTTTCATAATTCTGAGAACTATCTCAGACTAAGACAGGCATATCTGCAGTTTATGGGATTTACCGTAGGACAGGCATGGTCAACTTTCAGAGGGGCGGAGTCTCCCACTACGCTGGATGTCCAGGGTCCTCCCAGTATGTCCGACAGGAGGATGCCTCTCGTGGCATATACGATAAAACTAAGTAAAAAAGAGGATGTGAAACTGACATTGGCTCTTGAGTTGCCCAGTTCCACTACCATATCGGTGCCTGATCTGAATGGTGGGTATGAGGTGAAGAGTGTCTATCAGGATGTCCCCGATATACCAGTGTCAGTCCATTGGAATAGGGACAGATTTTATCTTTTTGCAGCCACTAACGTCAGGTCAATGAAGTATCCTGTTTCTGGGGACAAATACAAAAAGGCTTTATCCTATGCAGCCCACTCTAGTGCTAGGTGGACATTCCTCAAACAGTCACGTTCGACTCACAATTTTTACCTTCAGGGTATTTATGCCTATGGTATGGTGGATTGTATTCAGGATCTGGATGGTATGGGGATGAATATTGTGGTGGCTCCTACTCTGGATGCGCTGGATATAAACCGCGGCTGGGGGGTTAGTGCAGCATACCAATTTTTGTGGGGGTTGAACCAGATAAATGCTATATATTCCAGAGTCCATGTGAGTGGTGATATTATCTCTGGGGAGAATGCCATGTACAGAAGTGGACAATATTTGGCTTTCAACTATTTGAGAAATATGCTGAAGCACGGTGTAGTGGGAGTTGAAGCTCTCTATGGCCGTAAAGTGTTGCAGTCAGGAGATGTACTTGATGATTTGAGATTTAATATATTATTGCGATATGATTTTTGATTCAGACTCTTATTTGATGCCCTTCAAGAGGGTTATAACCGACAGATATCAGAAGCTGGTTAACAAAAGGCAGGATCTTACAGGCAAGGATGGTACCATTTCATCCTCTGCCAACAATCACCTTTATTACATGCTTCATAAGGAGGGAAAAGAGTGGGTTGTCAGAGAGTGGGCCCCCAATGCTACTGCTATTTATATGGTGGGTGAGCACAGCGCATGGGTGAAGGACGATAGGTATGCATTCAAGAAACTTGATGGTGGGAATTGGGAGTTGAGGATTCCACAGAATGAGCTGAAGCATGGAATGCTTTACAAATATATAATGGAGTGGCAGGATGGATCAGGCGAAAGGCTTCCGGCATACGCTGTGAGGTGTGTACAGGATGAGCAAACCAAAAGTTTTTCTGCGCAAGTGTGGAGTCCGGACAAAAAGTACAGATGGAAAAAGAAATACACTAGGACGTTCAAGAATCCGCTCATTTATGAAGTGCACATAGGTATGGGGGTAGAGGAGGAGAAAGTCGGTACCTTCAATGAGTTCAGGGAAAATGTTCTACCTTATATAGCAGAGCTTGGTTACAATACCATACAGATAATGGCCCTTCAGGAGCACCCTTATTACGGCTCTTTTGGTTATCAGGTAGCCAATTTCTTTGCAGTCAGTTCCCGTTTCGGCACGCCTGATGAGTTCAAACAACTGGTAGATGAGGCTCACGGTTATGGTATTGCGGTAATTATGGACGTGGTCCATTCGCATGCTGTATCAAATGAGGTAGAGGGGTTGAGCAAGTTTGACGGGAGCGAGGATCTCTATTTCCATCCTGGGGAGAGGGGCAAGCACCCGGCCTGGGATTCGAGATGTTTTGACTATGGTAAAGATGCAGTAATCCATTTTTTGCTCTCAAACCTGAAATTCTGGATGGAGGAGTATCATCTGGATGGTTTCCGTTTTGATGGCGTGACCAGTATGCTCTATTATGACCACGGCCTTGGGAGGGATTTCTGCTCATATGATGCATACTATGATGGAGGGCAGGATGTTGATGCCCTCGTGTATCTGGGTCTTGCCAATGTTCTGGTCAAGGAACTCAGAAGCGATGCCTTTACCATTGCAGAGGAGATGAGCGGTATGCCAGGTCTGGCAGCCTCTATCTCCCAGTGTGGATGGGGCTTTGATTACAGAATGAGTATGGGTGTCCCGGACAATTGGATCAAATGGATAAAGGATGTCCGTGAGGAGGATTGGAGCATGGGGGGGATGTACTATGAGCTTACCAACAAGAGAAGGGATGAGAAGACCATCAGCTATGTCGAGTGTCACGACCAGGCAATGGTGGGAGACAAGACAGTTATCTTCAGACTTATCGATAAGGAGATGTATTTCAGTATGGATAAAGCCTCCAAAAATCCGATTGTTGAGAGGGGTATAGCTCTGCATAAGATGATAAGACTTGTGACAGTGGCTACTGCCGGGGACGGTTATCTGACATTTATGGGCAATGAGTTCGGACATCCGGAGTGGATCGATTTCCCCAGAGAGGGGAATAACTGGTCTCACAAGCACGCCAGGAGGCAGTGGAGCCTTAAGGATGATACTGAACTCAGGTTCAAGGCCCTTGTCGATTTCGATAGGGATATGATCCATCTCATAAAGGGTGGAAATGTCCTCAGACAATCCCCTATGCAATTATATGTATCAGATTCAGAAAAAGTTTTGATTTTTGCGAGAGGAAGATTTATCTTTGCGCTCAATTTTAATTCGGTACACTCCTTCTCAGATTTTGAATTCTGCGCCCCATCCGGAGAGTACCGCGTAGCATTAAGTTCGGATGCCGGAGTCTATGACGGGTTCGGCAGGATAGATGAGAGTGTTCACCACCATACCATAAGAAAGGATGGAGGTGACAAACTTTCTTTGTATCTTCCGAGCAGAAGTGCTATGGTATTGGAGAAAATTAGATAATATCGATATATCAAATGTCTTATTTAAAATTTAATCAAGAGGAACTAGTTAATCTAGAGTACTCGTTGCCAAGAGAGGTGGTATTGGCCAATGGAACAGGTGGCTACTGCAATACCACTATCGTAGGTTGCAACACCAGAAAGTACCACGGATTGTTTGTAATGCCCATCGAGGAGTTCGGTGGAGTAAACCACATTCTTCTTTCATCAGTTGATGAGACACTGATTCAACATGAAAAAGAGTTTAACCTTGGAATTAGGAGCTATGGTAAAATTTATGAGCCAAGAGGTCATAAATATATTGTGGATTTCCAGTTTGACAAGGAGTGCACTATAGAATACAGGGTTGGTGGCATGATCTTCAGAAAATCGATGATTTTCGTTAAAGGCAAAGAGCAGCTGCTTATCAAATATACCCTGGTTCAAGCCCATTCAGAGACATATCTCCGTCTGAAACCTTTTATGGCTTTCAGGGAGGTCCATACACTTACACAGCAGAACCCTGAAGCATCTGCAAACTACGGAATCGTAGACAATGGTGCAAGCTTCAAAATGTATGAAGGGTTCCCTACACTTCACCTTCAGTTGAACAAGGAGAACGATTATTTCCATAATCCTGACTGGTACAAGGATGTAGTGTACAGTGATGAGCAGAGACGCGGCTTCGAATACAAGGAGGATCTTTTCGTTCCTGGTGTATTTGAGATGCCTATCGCAGCAGGTGAGTCTATCATCCTTTCAGTTTCAACTTCTGAAATCTCCACTAAAGGTCTGAAGAGACAGTATGACAAAGAGGTGAAGAGTGCTCCAAGCAGATCAGACTACGACTCTTGTCTGAGAATTGCTGCCAAGGACTTCATCGTGAAGACCCCTAAGGGTACAGAGATCCTCTCTGGCTACTCTTGGGAGAGCAAAGGGCTAAGGGAGACACTTATCTCGCTTCCTGGCCTCACACTGTTTGATGACGGTGATGTGGCAACATTTGACAAAGTTATTAAGACAGCTGTCAAAATATATTCAAACCAGCTATACAACGGTTCACGCCAGGTAGAGGCTGCACTATGGATGTTCTGGGTAGCCCAGCAATATGCTGCGTTTACAGGTGATGCCCAGGCTGCATGGGATAAATTCAAAACCATTCTAAAGAAAATTGCAGACAGTTTTATCGTAGGTGGCAGAATGGGTGTCAGCCTTAACAAGGACAACGGTTTGCTTTGGACCAAGATGAATGGTGTAGCTTTGAGCTGGATGAATGCATACGGCTCAAACAGCCTCCCTATTGCGGAGCGTGGCGGTTATCAGGTAGAGACCAACGCCCTTTGGTACAATGCCCTTTGCTACCTTATCGAGAATGAGACCAAATATGGTAAAGGCGGTAAGGCTGTTTATGCTTGGATGGATGTGAAAGAGAAGATTCAGAAGAACTTCTACAATATGTTCTGGGTAGAGGAGAGGGCACACCTTGCAGACTATGTGGATGAGATGGGCCAGAACAAATTTACAAGGCCTAATCAGGTGTTTGCATGTGCTCTTGAGTACTCTCCAATTAATGAAGAGGTTAAGGCAAATGTGTTGAGAAGTATCCAGAGAGAGCTTCTTACATCAAGAGGCTTGAGAACCCTTTCACCGAAGAACCCTCTTTATAAAGGTGTATATGAAGGTAACCAGGACCAGAGGGATCACGCGCACCATCAGGGCTGTACCCGTCCTTGGATGATCGGCTTCTATATCGAGGCATCTTTGAAACTTTTCGGTGGCGCGGCATTGTCAAAAGCTGAGGAACTTGTGGATGCATACGAGGATGATATGACTGTTCACGGTATCGGTTCCATCGCAGAGCTTTATAATGGTGACCCTGAATATGTGCCTCACGGAGCTATCTGCCACACAGGTGCTGTGTCAGAGGTGTTGAGGGCAAAATATTTAATTGCTAAATTTAAAAACGACTAGGTTATGAGAGTACTTATGTTTGGTTGGGAGTTCCCTCCCCATATTGCAGGTGGTCTCGGAACAGCTTGCTACGGTATTGTCAAGGGTTTGGCAAACAACGGAGTGGAGACATTGTTCGTAATGCCTTCGGCTTCAGGTGATGAAGACCAGACCTACACCAGAATTCTTAATGCAAGTGACGTCGAAGTTAGCGATGTTGTAAAGAATCCGAAGGAGTTTCTCGAGAGAGTCCAGTTCCTTCGTGTAGGGACAAATATGGT
>JAEIGA010009962.1_pt1 | contig 14401 bp, 9 predicted proteins | sample 9270691 | NCBI WGS metagenome assembly JAEIGA01 (sample SAMN17057246, study PRJNA624740) | gut metagenome | biome: biome; isolation source: fecal sample | host: Bos grunniens | place: China: Xizang | collected 2019 | reverse complement strand
GATCGAGTTGACGATGCATTTACCCTGTGCATTCTGAAGACCAGCCAGAAGTGTTTCCCAATGCGATGAATCTATCATCAAAGCTGCTTTTGCAACAGAAGGCTCGTTGGAAATGTATCGCACGAAACGCTCCATTTCCTTCGTGCTGTCAAGCATTGCATCGTCCATATTTATGTCGATGATGCAGGCTCCGTCCTCGATCTGCTTTGCTGCAATATGTATTGCCTCATCATAGTTGCCTTCTGCAATGAGTCTTGCGAACTTTCGCGAGCCGGCTACATTTGTCCTTTCACCGACATTTGTAAAGTTGTTGCGCTTTGTGTCTACAGTTACTGCCTCAAGTCCGCTGACCTTGAGGGGCACGATCGCATGCTCGGCCAAAAATAGGCCCGAATTTATGGCCGTCTGAGCAATTGGTCGTGGGGCAATGCCTTTAACGGCGCCTGCAATGGCCTTTATGTGATCCGGAGTCGTGCCGCAGCATCCTCCGACGATGTTTACCAATCCTCTGGATGCCATGACCCTGACCTGCTCGGCCATCACCTCAGGGCTCTGGTCATATCCGCCCATCTCGTTGGGCAGACCGGCGTTAGGATAGCAGCTGACAGCACAATGACACCACTTGTTGATGTCCTCCACAAGCGGCATAAGCTCTGAAGCTCCAAGCGAACAGTTCAGTCCGAAAGCCATGATAGGGTAGTGATGAACAGATGTGTAGAATGCCTCCAGCGTCTGTCCTGTCAGTGTCCTGCCACTCCTGTCGCTCACAGACACCGAGATCATTACAGGTATTTTATTCAGACTGCATTCTGCAATTGCGGACAATGCAGCTTTTACATTGAGGGCGTCGAAGCATGTTTCGATCAGGATGAGGTCGACACCGCCGTCGATCAGGGCCTGTGCCTGCTGGCGATAGGCCTTCTGCATATCTGAGAATGAATATGGTCTGAATGCCGGATCTGAAACGTCCGGAGATAGAGAAAGTGATTTAGATGTGGGACCCATGCTTCCGGCAACTAACACCTTGCGGCTTAATCCGATAGATGCTGCCATCTCAGCTGCTTCATCGGCCGCCTTACGTGCGATTCTTGCTCCCTCGTATGCCATCTTTTCAGCAAAATCCTCGCAGCCATATTCAGCCTGTGAAATCATGTTTGCACTGAAAGTATTGGTCTCGATGATGTCAGCTCCAGCTGCAATATATTCCTTGTGAATAGACTTTATGATGTCAGGACGGGTCAGGTTCAGGCACTCGCTATTGCCCCTCAGCTCCTTCTCACATGCGGTAAAAGGACCACTGTGGTAATCAGCCTCGGTGAGTCCATGTCTTTGAATCATAGTGCCCATGGCACCGTCCAGAATCAGTATCTTGTTGTCTGATGAAATCATTCCTTCCTAAATTTTCACAACCTACAAAGATACTTATTTTTGACTGATTATTCAACCGTGAGATATCTCAAGATAAAAATGATCAGAAGCTCTTACGCCGGATCGACGTCCATGGAGATGTGTCCGGTGTATTTCTCCGTCTTTTCAAATGTTCCGATCATCCTGCGCAGGGCGCTCTTGTGTAAGCGAAGATTCTGGTCCTTCTTAAGACTGATGCGTATTGTGCGGATGTATTCGTCTGCTATCTTGTCGATTACAGGTGCGTATGGACCTGTGACTGGTGATGCTTCGAGTGCTGTTCTTCGGGCAGAAACAGCATTGAAATGTTCGCTGAGCGAGCGTGCGAGCCTGGATGCCATCCTTTGGGCTCTGTCTTCATATTTGTCCCTGAAAGTGATCTCGATGATGCGGCTGAACGGAGGAAAGTTGAAATCGTGTCTCTCCTGAAGCATTTCCTGAAGGGCATTTACTGACCCTTCACCCATATTCAGTTTGCTGTAGACAGGATGTTCAGGCTGGGATGTCTGGATGATGAACAGGCCTTTGCTTTCCCTGCGGCCACATCTGCCACGGAACTGTTCCAGAAGCTGGAGCGCCTTCTCATCAGCCCTGAAGTCCTGCATGCCCAGAAGTGTGTCTGCCGCAATCACTGCTACCAATGACAAGTTGCTGAAATCAAATCCTTTAGCCAGCATCTGAGTGCCTATGAGGATGTCAGTCCTGCCAGTCTCAAAATCCTTGATTATCGCGCTTTCCTGTTTCTTGTCTGCATAGGTGTCGCTGTCGAGGCGTGCGATACGTGCGGATGGAAATAATGCAGCCGCCTCTTCTTCGATCTTCTGTGTGCCGGAGCCCAGGCCTTTCAACGTGCCCGAGCACTTTATACAGGTTCCTGAATAAGCGGACTTATATCCACAATAATGGCATGCCATGAACTCTCCGGAAGAATTCTTGTGAAGAGTCAGGCTGACATTGCAATGAGGACACTTGACGATCTCTCCACAACTTTCGCACTGCAGGGCAGGTGCCCAGGCACGGCGTGAGCGGAGCAGCATGACCTGCTGGCCCTGGGCAAGTGTCTGTCTGACAGCCTCGATCAGTTTGCGTGAAAAGCTGCCCTCCATGCCCCTCTTGCGTCTTTCGGCCCTTGTGTCGATGATCTGAACCTCGGCATCTTCTGCGCCATGGTAGCGTTCTGTCAGACGGATCATCTTATGTCTGCCTGTAAGACAGTTATAACTTTCTTCAAATGAGGGAGTTGCGGAACCTAAAATGATACTGCTTCCGTGTATCGTAGAAAGCATGAGTGCAGTGTCGCGACCGTTGTATCTTGGTGCAGGGGAGTCCTGTTTGTATGAATTGTCGTGCTCCTCGTCTACGATTATGAGTCCGAGATCGTGGTGAGGCAGGAACAATGATGATCGTGTGCCAAGAACGATATATCCGGATGATGACATTCTTATAGCCTCGGCAGTATTTCTTCTGCTGACTGCGCTTTCCCCGGAGTGGAAGACCAGCAGTCTTTCACCGAAGTGTTCTGATAGTCTGTCCTGCAGCTGTCTGCTCAGTGCAATCTCAGGAACCAGATACAGGACTCCGAGTCCTCGAGTCAAAGTCTCTTGAGCCAGCTTGATATAGATCTGAGTCTTTCCTGAACCTGTAATTCCGTGCAGAAGAACTGGTTTGTGTTCGGCAAATGCAGACACAATCTCGCCGTATGCCTTCTCCTGAGCTTCTGAAAGAACTATGTTTACAGTGGTCTGCAACTCTTCTGCTTTGACAGCATCGTTATGTCCGTTCTCAAATGCAAAAACGGCATCCAATGCATTCTGAAGCTCTTTCTGAATCCTCTCCAGTCCATCCTTGTGCGTCTGAAAAGTCTTTGTACCAGGATTGCTTTTTTCTATCAGAGCCTGCTTCTTAGCCAGTCTTTCGCGAATCTTTTCGACCTTTGTGTTCATGCTTAGAAGCAGCCTCTGTCTGCGCTCTCCAGCCTTTGCCAATGCAGCAGCACGAGCCTCCTCAAGATTGACCTTTATGGCAGGATATGCAGCCTTATAGACTTCTCCTACAGTACAGAGGTAATAATCCGCCACTTGTCTCCAAAGCTCGATTTCCTCGGGCAGGATTCTTTCCATTCCCTTTTCCAGGGCTGTGATCTGCATTATCTTGTCCGGAGCGATTTCAGGCTTTGCATCCACTGCGCTGACTACACCGATATATTCCCTGCCGGCAAAGCATACCCTAGCCCTGTCGCCAACGGTCACGTCGTTGTCTTCTGTACGATAAAACGGTTCCCACTCAAGTCTGAGAGGGAGAATTACCTGGATATATGATGGGCTGTCTGTCAAAATTCTTCGATCTTATTGCCTTCTGCGAACCATCTGCCGATGATGTCGACATATTTAAGATTATGCATGTCAGTGCCATATAGGGTCACAACGCCTTCATTTACCAGTTCTCGTGCTCTGTCCTGTGCTTCCATTCCATACAGTCCTGCCAGCGAACCATAGTTGCACTGCAGTATAGCGCCGGCTTCGACAAACTGCATCAGTTCCTTGTGTGACAGGTAGAAGTAGCGTTCAGGATGAGGAAGAATCGGTGTCAATCCCATGGCTATAAGCTTCTGGAATTCCTCTACAGGCTTGATGTGCTGCATTTTCCATGGCTTGTTAATAGGGAGCTCTGTCAGAATATATTTGTCTTCGATAGGTATGAGCCAGTTCTTTTCCAAAACTTCCGGCCATGTCTCCGGGACAAGTCTATATTCTGCTGACATCGTCAGCTGGATATCTGTCTTGTTGTCTTCCAGGGCAGTCTGCAATTCTTCAAAGACTCTTTGTATTCCTGATGGCGTATTGTGGAAATCTGCATTGATATGAGGGGTGCAGGTGATCTTTTCAAAACCCCATGACTTCATGGCGCAGACAAGTTCCACAGCATTGGCGATATCTGTGGCACCATCGTCTATTCCAGGTAGTATATGGCTATGAAAATCAATCTTCATTATCACATCATCTTAAGCAATTCTTCATATACAAGGTGAACGGGAAGTCCCATGATCGTAAAATATGATCCTTCTATTTTCCCGATACCCATGTAGCCGATCCACTCCTGTATGCCGTATGCACCAGCCTTGTCGTATGGTTTGTAGTTATCGACATAGTATTCTATCTCTCTGTCGGATAAGTCTTTGAAGTAGACAATTGCAGTATCGCTTGATGTGCGGCAGCTGCAAGAGTTTCTCAATGTGACGGCTGTTATTACCTTGTGCTCACGCCCAGAAAGACAGCGTAGCATGTCTACTGCTTCTTCGCGTGAACGGGGTTTGCCCATAACCCGCTCTCCGCACATCACCAGCGTGTCGGAAGTGATCAGAATTTCATCTTCGGCCAGTCCTCTATGGAAACCGTACGATTTGCCTTCTGAAAGTATTTCCGGGATTTTTTCGATAGGTGTCGACGGGTCGTATGTCTCTTCGAAATTGTTGCGTGTGTCGACTTCGAATACTATGTCAAGCCCAGCAAGAAGTTCTTTTCTGCGGGGGGAGTTGCTTCCTAAAATTATTTTTTTTCTTCCCTGATTCATTGAGAATGGTTCCTATTTTGTTGCTAAGGTACACATAATTTTGCATCTGCGCGAAATTAATTGTAAATTTGCTAAGATATAAGTTTTCAACTTATGTCTGTTAAAAAGACCAGACTATGAAAAATACACCGGAAGAAAAAGTTATAGCCATATACAAAGCTCAGAAAGAATATTTCAAGACGGGACAGACACTGGATGTCTCGTTTCGCAGGAAGATGCTTGCCAGCTTCCTGCAGGCAATGGAAAAGTGGGAACAAAGGCTTGCCGATGCTCTGTGGACAGATCTTCATAAGTCATACGAGGAGGCCTATATGACCGAGATCAGCATTGTCAAAGGCGAGATAAAGAATCATTTCAAGCACGTGAAATGCTGGTCACGCCGCAGAAAGGCGTGTTCGCCTCTGAAACTTTTTCCGTCAAGAAGCTACGTTGTAAAGGAGCCTCTCGGAACTGCGCTTATCGTATCTCCTTGGAACTATCCTGTGCAGCTTCTTTTGAATCCGCTTGTAGGCGCGATCTCGTCAGGTTGTACGGCTGTCCTGAAGCCTTCGCCATATGTCCCTAATGTATCCAAGGTTATCGAGGATATGATAAAGGATACGTTTGATGAGAGGTATATTGCTGTAGTCCAAGGAAATAGAGAAGTGAATGCCCTGCTTTTTGAACAGAGATGGGATGTTATCTTCTTCACAGGCAGCCCTGATCTTGCAAAGACAGTGATGACTGCTGCGGCGAAATATCTGACACCTGTGGTGCTTGAACTTGGCGGAAAGAGCCCGTGCATCATTGACAGGACCGCTGACTTGAAACGTGCGGCGAAGAGAATTGCATGGGGAAAGACCTTGAACAGTGGTCAGACCTGCATAGCTCCGGATTATATCCTCATTCATAAGGATATCAAGGACGCTTTTGTCGAGGCGTTTGCCAAAGAGGTGCATGCCCTTCATGGAGAGGATATTGCTGCTGACAGGCATTATGTGAGAATGGTCAACGATAGAGCATTTGAGCGTGTTACAGGCTATTTCAAGGATGGAAAGATAATTTTTGGAGGCAGGACAGACTCACAGACAAGATACATAGAACCTACCCTCATCGAGGACGTGGCTCTTGATTCTCCTCTTATGACTGAGGAGATCTTTGGCCCGGTTTTCCCAGTTGTGGTGATGGATGACACAGATAGGCCTTTCCGTGAGAAAGTGCTGGACTTTGTGTCTTCGCGCGAGAAACCGCTTGCTTTCTATTATTTCGGAAAGGAATCGGACGGATGGGAGATGGTTCGTCGTTCATCATCAGGAGGCGGATGTATAAACGATGTGATCATGCATATCGCAAATGAAAATGTACCGTTCGGAGGAGTCGGAAATTCCGGCATGGGGCGTTACCACTCAAAAGATAGCTTTGAGGCGTTCAGTCATACCCGTTCGATCATTGCTACCGGCAACCTGATCGATCTTCCGTTCCGCTATATGCCGTACAATATGTTTGCTTTGGTGAAGAAGTTGCTGTAGACGGATGAGGTGATATCGATAAATTTGAAATATAAACATATTCATTATGGGATCGGTTTTATTGAAAAATATTGCAGTTGAGGAGATTGCATCTAATATCCTTATTCAGGAGGGACTTATTGTTAAGGTTGTTCCTGCTGATGTGGAGGTAGCGGTGTCTGATGATGCAGAGATTGTGGAGTGCACTGGAAAAGCGGCGCTTCCCGGTCTGGTTAATATGCATACACATGCCGGTATGTCCATGATGAGGGGTGTTGGAGAGGATATATCCTTTCATGAATGGATCGACAGGATCTGGCAGGTGGAATCGAAGATTGATGACGAATATGTTTACCATGCTACGAAGGTGGCCTGCCTTGAGATGATCAAGACCGGTACCACCACCTTCAACGACCATTACTGGCATATGCCTATGGGGCATAAGGCTGCTATAGAGTTGGGCCTTCGACCAGTCCTGGCGTATGTGATTCTTGATAGAAATGATCCTGAAGAAGCTGAACGTCAGAAGATTCAGTGTCTGGAGATGTATCAGGAAGCAATGAAGTGGGAAGATAAGTCCCAGTTCGTCATTGCGATCCATGCGATCTATTCCGTCAGCGAACCGTTGATGCTCTGGGCAGTTGATTTTGCAAGAGAGAGGGGACTAAAGATCCATATACACCTTTCAGAGACCAGGAAAGAGGTTGAGGACTGCAAGGCTCAGCATGGCGGAATGACACCGGTTGAATATCTTGACAGCCTCGGTGTACTCGGTGAAGATGTGATGGCTGCCCATACTCTATGGCTGTCCGAGAACGATGTCCGAATTCTAGGTGAAAGGCATGTGACATGCGTTCATAATGTCAACTCGAATCTAAAGCTGGCTTCTGGCTACAAGTTTCTTTACAAAGAACTTTGTGATGCCGGTGCCAACATATGTCTTGGAACAGACGGATGTGCTTCGTCGAATAATCTGGATATGTTCGAGACAATCAAGACATCTGCCATGATTCAGAAAGCCTGGAGAGATGACCCGTCCGTGATGACGCTCAGCGAGTTGAAGGATATGGCGACGGTGAATGCAGGTAAGGCTCTCGGTCAGAACATAGGAAAGATTGAAGAGGGTGCTGAGGCCGATATACTGATCATTGATACCGAAAATTATAATTTCCTTTCTCCGGGATCTTTCCTTGCGAATATGATCTATTCCGCACATTCAGACTGCGTTGAATCAGTCATCTGTAAAGGAAAGTTCATCATGAGAAATCGTGTTATTCCTGGTGAGAAGGAGATTCTTGCCGAAGCAAAAAAGGTTTTGAAGAAACTAATGTAACTTAGATACTATGGATCCAAGAGTAGAAAAGATAATGACGGCTGCTGAGTTTATAGCAGCGAAACTTGACGGACGCAGGCCGTATGTAGGTATTGTGCTTGGCAGCGGACTTGGAAAGCTTGCTGAGAAGATTGAGAATCCTGTTGTTATTCCATATAAGGAGATTCCTGGGTTTCCTGTCTCTACCGCAGTAGGACATAAGGGCAATTTTATCGCCGGAGAACTTGGCGGAAAGTTCGTTGTTGCCATGCAGGGACGTTTCCATTACTATGAGGGATATCCGATGGAACTGGTGACTCTTCCAATCAGAGTGATGAAAGTGCTCGGTATTCAGTATCTTTTCGTTTCTAATGCAGCCGGTGGAGTGAATTTTGATTTCAAGGTCGGTGATCTTATGGTCATAACTGATCATATCAATCATCTTCCAAATCCGCTCATCGGTCCTAACATGGCAGAATTCGGTCCACGTTTCCCTGATATGACACGTCCATACGACAATGAACTTCGAAAGAGAGCTTTCGAGATTGCGGCACGCTTGTGCATCGGACTCAAGAGCGGTGTTTATTTCGCTGGTACAGGCCCTTCATATGAGACACCGGCTGAATATAAGTATTTCCGCCTCATCGGAGCTGATGCTGTCGGTATGTCGACTATCCCTGAGGTTATCGTTGCCCGTCACTCCGATATCCCGGTATTCGGCATGTCTGTAATCACAAATGAGGCTCACGATGATTATGCTGAGGATTACGTAAATGACGGAGATGATGTCGTGCAGGCTGCGGATGCAGCTGCTGATAAGATGACGGCTATTTTTACTGAACTGATAAATTCACTATAAGATGAAATTAAGGACAATTGTAGCTGTGGTGCTGTCCACAGCTATCTTTGTGTCATGTACAGACACCTCTTACATCGATTCTGAACTCGATAACCTGAAGAATCAGGTGGCCCAGCTTCAACAGCAGTGTAGTGCGTTGAATGTATCTCTTGAGACTTTGGACCATACTCTTACAGCGCTCAAGAACAGAGAATTCGTTACAAGTGTCAATCCGGTAAAAGGCAATGACGGCAAGGTTTCAGGATATGTTATCACTTTCGTAAACCAGCCTACCATCACGATCTGGTTGCCTGAAGATGGACAAGGTGCGACTCCACCTGCCCAGATGCATGTTCCTGTTATTTCTGTCAAGATGGATATGGATGGCCTGTATTATTGGACCAGTGACGGCGAATTCATGACAGATCAGTCAGGAAACAAGATACCTGCAGGTGCGGATGGAATGACTCCGAAACTTAAGATTGAGGATCAGAAGTGGTATGTGTCATATGATGCCGGATTGACTTGGGAATATCTGGCAGATGTGCCTGTCCATCAGATCACCGGCAACGTCTTCAGCAGTGTCGATGTTTCTGACGCGTCCAAGGTGGTGATCACTTTGGCTGACAGTCAGAAGATCACTCTGCCGACGGCCTATGATTCCCTTGTTTCAGTTACAGTGCAAAGCCCTGACGTAGTACATAATCCTGGAGACGTCATAACCCTGACATATGAAGCTCTGAAGAACGTGACCGTTGTTATTGATGATTCGGATGTCGAGATCTCGCAGGTCATTGAGACTGACTCTAAGAATGGTACTATAAGGATTCAGACCCGATCAGGTGTCAGTCTTAGCAAGCAGCGTGCATTCATTATCTTCACTTTGGAAGGTGTTGCAGCGTCAGACTGGAGACTTCTTAATTTTGATTCATCTATGAAGGCACGAGTGTCGGATATAAAGTAACCTCATGAAAAGATATTTCTACATACTTGCAGGTATATTGCTCACATGGTCTTGTACAGATCTGACAAGCTATGAGGAAGATATTGAGAATATCAAGACTCAGCTCGAGCAGATAGGTAAGGAATGTGCAAAGATCAACGAGCGGCTTGAATCCATGCAGGCTCTTGCTGCACAAGTGCAGGCTCGTGAGTCTATAACTGGAATTTCCGAGATTCTTGATGATGCGGGTAACATTACCGGATATGTCATAACTTTCAAGAATGCAGAGACAATTTCATTTGATCTGCCTGCAGGCTCGAACCCGTCAGGTGTTCATAATGGACCGATAATCTCAATCACGAAGGATGCTGATGGCTTTTGGTGGACTCTGAATGGAGAGTATATGCTTGACGGTCAGGGAAACAAGTTAGCTGCCAGTGTAAGTGGAAATACCCCTGTCCTGAAAGTCGAGAATGAAAAATGGCTTGTATCTGTTGATGACGGCAAGACATGGAATCAACTTGACGTGATGGAGTCGGGAAATCTTGCCTTGGTAGGAATCGCTTCTGTGATTCAGGGTAAGGACGAGGTATGTTTCACTCTGACAGACGGCACGACCTTTACCGTTCCTATGTCGAAGACAGCATCTCTGTCGCTTTCATACAGCGGGAATGTCGTACCTGGATCGTCGGCTTCCATTGAATACTCGTTCAGTACATCCACCGGAGTGGCGAACGTGTCCGTCTTTGGCAATAAATATATCGGAAAGGTTTCTGTCAACCATCGTCCCACTTATGGTAACGGAACGATCATTGTCGATATAAATGAGAATTACGAGATCTCAATGCAGAAACTTTTCGTATACCTGGATTATGGCGAAGGCACAATTACCAAGGTGCTTACATTCAATGAGAAAGGTGTGTTTGAAGTAGCTGCAGTTGCACCACTTCCGGCAAGCGGAGGTGATTTTGATCTGAATATCGAGGTTGTGGATTATTATGGTTATTACTTCGATATCATTTCCGAAGGAGATTGGCTCAGCAATTCGGGTGGAACTACATTTACTGCATCACCAAATACAGGTAGTTCTGCAAGAACAGCAGCAATCTGTGTTGAGGCTCGTGATATATGGAATACGACCCTTTTTTCAAAGACTGTATACATTGTACAGTTCGGTTCGAACTCCTTCCCATGCTATCAGGAATATGTCGGTATATGGAAGATGAACGGAAGTGACCGTATCAATGGAGGTTCATTCTCACGTAATATAGAAATCAAGATGGATAAAGAGACTGCTGACGGTTATCTCATCTACGGACTTTCGCCAGTTATAGGAATGGACTATGCGGTCAAGGCTCAGTACAATAAGTCTACCGGAAAGCTCGAGTTGAAGCTGCCGCAGAAAGATCTTGAAGGAGCAGATCTAGGCCTGTATCCTGTGACAATGAATGGATCCCAACCTGTAGCATCGACTGCATCGAAGACGTTCACATTCACATCGCATTCATCCAGGAATACGATGAGTTCAAGTATGGATTATTACAATTCGTTCATGTACATGAATGAGTCTGGGGCGTCATTGACACCTGTTTCCGGTGATAAGGTCTTCTATTACAGTGTATCGTTCGAGCGTCAGGGTGTCGCTCAGTATTACAAGGATGGCGATGTTGTTATGTTGAATAGGGCTACTGCAGGATATACACCACTGAATCTTGTGATTGTCGGTGATGGCTATCAGCAGAAGGATCTTCGGTCGGGTGGAAAATTTGAGAAGAGCGCACGCTCTGCAATGAACAGTTTCTTCGCCATTGAGCCATTCAAGTCCTTCAAGGACAGGTTCGATGTGTATATGCTTACATATGCCTCAAAGGATGAAGGAACTGATATAACCAGTTCCGGTATTACCAAGGATACATATTTCTCATCTGTCTGCGCCGGCGGCGGAAATACATTGGTGACATGTAATTATCAGACAGTGCTGAATGCTGTCACCAGCAGGACAGGCCTGACCGAGGCAAACTATGGCTTGTATAGGACAGTTATCATACTGCTTGTCAATACGACCGAACAGTCTGGAACATGCTGGTATAACAAGCAGGGCAAGGTGGATGCGTCCAAGGTGGGTGATGGTATCAAGTCATATGCGATAGCCATGCTGGCAGCTGATACTATGGGAGCAAGCGGACTCGTGAAGCACGAGGGTGGCGGACATGCGTTCGGACGCCTTGCCGATGAGTACAACTGGGGTGGAACGGCAGACGCTGCAAAGAAGCAGAGCCTCGCTAATGAGCAGAATAACAACGGGTTCTATTGGAATGTAAGCTCGACTACCGGATCCTCATCTCCATGGGCACATTTCATCGGTCGTGCAGGCTATGAAGATGTCGGTTACTTCGAAGGTGCATGGGGCTGCTCTACAGGACTTTATCGCCCGACAGAGAACAGCATAATGCTCAACAATCAGGGTAACTTCAATGCACCGTCACGTGAGTTGATTTACAAGCGCATCATCCTTCAGTCGGAAGGCGCTGGCTCATACAGCTTCGCCCGCTTCCTGGAGTACGACAGACGCAATATCTAGCCAGATGATCTACAGATTCTCCTGAAAGAGGGTGCTGAAGGCGTCGGACGGCATGTTCCAGGCGCCGCGAGGGGAGAGGCTGATGGAGCCTACTGCCGGGCCGTCAGGGAGGCATGAACGCTTGAACTGCTGGTTGAAGAAGCGGCGCAAGAATGTCTTGAGCCATCTTTGTATGGTCTCATCTGAGTATGTGCCTTCGAATGCTTTCTGGGCGAGGAAGAAGATCTTTTCTGGAGTGTAGCCGTTGCTGAGGAAATTATAGATGAAGAAGTCGTGAAGCTCGTATGGTCCCACGAGATCTTCTGTCACCTGCTGGATCTCTCCCTGTTCGTTTGCAGGCAGGAGCTCCGGACTGATAGGGGTGTCGGCGATGTCAAGAAGAATCTCACGTACCGAGCGTCCGTCAGAAGCGCTCTCTCCATCGAACTTGTTTGCTGCAACCCATTGTACAAGGCTGCGCACTAATGTCTTAGGAATGCTTCCGTTTACGCCGTACATGGACATATGATCGCCGTTATAAGTCGCCCAACCAAGTGCAAGCTCAGAAAGGTCACCGGTTCCGATTACTAGCCCTCCTGTCTGGTTCGCTACGTCCATCAGGATCTGTGTCCTCTCACGAGCCTGGGAATTCTCGAATGTCACATCGTGAACGTTCTTATCGTGTCCGATGTCCTGGAAATGCTGGTCGCAGGCCGCCACGATAGAGATCTCGCGTGATGTGATGCCGAGGGCTTCCATGAGGTCTGTTGCGTTGTTCTTCGTTCTGGCTGTCGTGCCATGACCAGGCATTGTCACACCTATGATACGCTCACGTGGCCATCCAAGCTTGTCGAAGGCGATTGCGGTAACCAGAAGTGCCAATGTGCTGTCCAGTCCGCCTGAGATGCCGATTACCGCACTGTTGCAGCTGACGTGTCCGAGCCTGCTTACAAGACCCTGTGCCTGGATCGACAGGATTTCAGAACATCTGTAGTCCAGATCTGCTGCCGGGGCAAACGGATGAGCCTCGATATGTCTGTATAAATTGTTCTCAAAATCAGAGTTGACATAAGGACCGATGTCTGTTCTGACATATCTGCTGTTATCGATATGACATCCGCAGAAAACATTATCTTTTGATCTGATGCTCGAAAGTCTCTCTGCATCGATGTCTGCTATGATAAGTGATGACACGCAGCTGAATCTTTCGCTCTTAGCGATGCAATCTCCATTTTCCCAGATTGATGCGGCACCGGCGTATATCGAGTCTGTCGTCGATTCTCCGAATCCTGATGAAACATAGATATATCCTGTGTGGGTTCTTGCAGAGTGCTGGCTGAGCAGATCTTTGCGATATTTGTCTTTGAACAACACTTCAGGGCAGGCAGAGAGATTTACTATGAGCTGTGCTCCTGCAAGAGCATAACCTACGGATGGAGCTAATGGACTCCAGAGGTCCTCTCCAAGCTCAACGGCAAATGTAATCTCTCCTGTGTCAAATAGCTGTGATGCGGAAAGGAGACAATATTGCCCTGCATATCTTATCTCATTCGCATATGGCATTGCGCTGAGGCATGACTCTGCACAGAATGGGGTGCCCTCATTACCGTAGGTCTTTGGAACCATACCCACCAATTCTCCATCTTTGATGATGACAGCACAATTGTAAATCTTTCCTGCGCATCTTACAGGTGCACCTGCAACAACGCATATCTTTTTGCCGATAGTGAATTCGAGAATGTCTCTGATGCCATCTTCTGCACCCTTCAGGAGCATTTCCTGGGTGTAAAGGTCACCGCATGTGGCTCCAGTGAGCGAAAGCTCAGGGAAGACGATCAGCGAAACTTCTTTAGCTGCAGCATCTTCAATAAGTCTGCAGATCTCTTTTGTATTAGCCTTTGTGTCTGCCAGTCTGATAGCAGGAACAGCCGCTGCTGTACGAATGAAACCGTAGTTGTTCATATATTGAAATAAAAGGATGGCGTTGCTGCCATCCTTGATGTATAGATTAAAGTTCTTCAAACTCTACGTCAGTGAATTTTTCACCAGCAGGACGTTCGTTATCCTTGAGGCAGTTTGTCTTGATGTACTGAATTACCTCCTCCAGTCCTTCTGCGAATTTTTCGAAATCTTCCTTGTAAAGGAAAATCTTGTGTTTGTCATAAGCGAAATGACCATTGCTGTCCATCCTGCGCTTACTCTCTGTGATTGTCAAGTAGTAATCCTTGCCCTTTGTGGCCTTGACATCAAAGAAGTATGTACGCTTTCCTGCTCTTACCGGTTT
>JAEIGA010009961.1_pt1 | contig 14401 bp, 7 predicted proteins | sample 9270691 | NCBI WGS metagenome assembly JAEIGA01 (sample SAMN17057246, study PRJNA624740) | gut metagenome | biome: biome; isolation source: fecal sample | host: Bos grunniens | place: China: Xizang | collected 2019 | reverse complement strand
TAAATATAGATATTAAAAACGCTAATACCCAAAAAGAGCCGCCCAAGACCTATGCCTTAAACGACTCTTTTCCTAATATTTAATATGTAAAGCGTATATCACGTGCGGAGCGCCCTCTCGGGCTTCTCTATCAGTGCTCGAGGTGCTTCTTGTTCCTCGCGTGGTGCGTTCTCGCGCTGACACGTCCCTCAGGCTTGATGTCTCCCGCCTTGGTGAGAGCTATCTTGGTGAGGAAGGGACCGACTACCTCATATACGAGAACGGCAAAGAGGGTGATGCTCTGCACCATAGTGCCGGCATATCCGCCGAAAGCAAGTGCTTTATCCGCCATACCGAGAGCTACTCCCGCCTGTGGAAGAAGCGTTATTCCGAGATATTTTGCCGTATTTGCGTCACACGCGGTAGCCTTTGCGCTTATTGCCGCGCCAAAGTACTTACCCGCAGAGCGTGCAATAATATATATCACTCCGACAAGCACGAACATACCGTTCGAGAACACCTCAAGGTTGAGCTCTGCTCCGCTGATGACGAAGAAGAGAACAAGAAGGGGTGCTGTCCATCTGTCTGCTCTGTCCATAAGCTCCTCGGAAAAATCACAGATGTTGCAGAATACCGTACCGAGCATCATACAGGAGAGGAGCGAGGAGAAGGCTATATGTACCGAGCCTATCTCAATAGGCTGTATGCTCGAGATGGCAACGGTAGCCATAACGAAGGCAACCGAGACCGCCATTCTCTTCGAGCGAGAGTGGAAGAAGCGCTCGCAAAGATTGAAAAGGAATCCCATAATCGCGCCGAGAAGTATGGAAGCGACTACCTCTACAAGAGGATTTACTACCATTGAAACAGCGTCGAAGGTGTTGAGATCTATCGCCTTAGCCACTCCGAAGGAGATAGCGAAGACAACGAGGCCCACCGCATCGTCAAGGGCAACTATCGGCAAAAGAAGGTCGGTGAGAGGTCCCTTTGCCTTATACTGCTTCACGACCATTAGGGTTGCGGCAGGTGCGGTGGCGGTAGCTACTGCTCCGAGTATGATAGCCGCGGAAAGAGGAAAGACATCATTTCCGAGTATAAACGAGAGTGAAATCAAGACAGCATCAACGACTACTGTGGTGAACACCGCCTGGAATATACCGATGACTGTCGCTTGCTTTCCTATTTTCTTAAGCTGAGGGATTCTGAACTCGTTTCCGATAGCGAAGGCTATGAAGCCGAGGGCGAGATCCTTCAGAATCTGATACTGCCCGGGGGCGTTATCGGTGAAGTTGAAGCCTATGCCAAGTCTGCCGAGAAGATGCGACCCGATGATTATACCCGCTACGAGATACGCCGTAACGGCAGGGAGTTGAACCAGCTTCGCAAGTCGGGAGAGGAGAAGTCCTCCGAGCAGGGCTACTGATAATGTTAAGAGAATTGATGTGGTCAAAAAAATGCGCCTTCTTTCGTTTTTTGTAAATTATATTTTACATTAGGCTCTCAATCCGAGCGAAATGAAGAAATAAATCAAGAGTGATGCCGCATCGACAATAGTCGTAATGAACGGTGAAGCCATAACCGCGGGGTCAAAGCCCAGTCTCTTGGCAAGTATGGGCAGAGCCGCGCCTATGAGCTTGGCAAATATTATAGTAGCCGTAAGCGCAAGCGATACCGCGAGCGCAATAAGTACGGTTATCTCGGAGTTGCCGAGAAGAAGCTTATCAAGCAAAATCACCTTAAGGAAGGCACATACGCCCACAGAGGCTCCCGCGAGGATGCCTACGGTGAGCTCCTTCCACATAACGCGAAGGGTGTCCTTGAAGCTGATCTCACCGAGCGAGAGGCTACGGATGACCGTAACCGAGGACTGTCCGCCCGAGTTACCGCCCGTACCCATTATCATAGGCACGAAAAGTATGAGCGCTGCCGAGAGCGCATCCTCGAATATGGTGAGTATTGCGCCGGAGAGAGTCGCCGAGAGCATAAGCAGCAAAAGCCACGGAAGTCTCGCGCGTAAAAGCTCGAACACAGAGGTCTTGAGGTAAGGGGTATCGGTCGGTGACATACCTGCCATCTTCGCGAAGTCCTCCTCGGTCTCCTCTCTGATGACGTCCATAGCGTCGTCGACGGTGACTATACCCACAAGACGCGTCTCGCTGTCAACGACGGGAAGGGCTATAAAGCCGTATCTGTCGAACAGATGCGCTATCTCCTCCTTGTCATCCGAGGTGGTGACGAACACCACGTTCTCCTCCATTATATCCTCGAGCATAACATCGGAGTCGGAGAGAAGAAGCGACTTGGCGGTGACTATACCGAGAAGATGCCTCTTTCTGTCGGTGACGTAGCAGGTGTATATTGTTTCCTTATCTATGGCGACCTGCTTGACGTGCTCGAGAGCCTCCTTCACCGTCATATCCGGCACAAGGCGCACGTACTCGGTAGTCATTATCGCTCCCGCTGTGTCCTTGTCGAACATGAGGAGCCTGTTTATCATGCTTCTGTTTTCCGCTGTTGACGATTTGATAATACGCTTTACAACCGCGGCGGGCATCTCGTTGATGATGTCGACGGTATCGTCGAGGTACATCTCCTCAAGAATCCCCGCCAGCTCTCTGTCAGAAAAGCTCTCGATAAGCGCAACCTGTGCATCCGTGTCAAGCTCAACGAACACGTCTGCCGCACTCTCCTTATCAAGAAGCCTGAAAAGGAGCGCGTGGTGCTTCGGCTCGACCTCGGAGAAGAGCTCCGCAACGTCGGCTGAAAGCATTGTACTGAGTCTCGCCTTTATATCGGCGTATCTCTTGCCTGAAATAAGCTCACCGATCTCGTCGGGCTCTGCAGTGTGCTCCTCTGCGGATACGAGAGGCTCTGCCTCCTCGCTCTCATCATCGGGACTCTCTGCGGAAAGCTCCTCGATCTCATCGAGCTCGTCCTCGATAAGTAAGCCCTCGCCTACCTCGTCAAGGACGGTTCCCTCTTCGTACTCACGAAGAATTCCATCGTTTTCAAGGATTTCGTTTTCCTTCATTTTTCCGCCTTTCCGGGCGGAGATACGGTCTATCTTTTAAGGCTATGCAAGATGCCGTACACCGCCGCTTTTATTATGTTATTTGTGTCGCTACTTCGCGCGCCGTCCAAGCATCTCACTTCCTTTCAAAAATTATCTTATAACGTGCTTTATCCGTTACCTCTGCAACGGACAAGTTATTATACACCTATTTTTTTAAAATTACAATAGAAAATTAAAATTTTTTTACAAAATATTTATCTCGCTCTCGCCGATGACGCGTATGCCCATTTTCATAAGGTACTCCGCGGTGACACCGTCACGCTCGGTGAGAGCACCCGTGAAGCTGCCGTCGTATATCTCACCCTTGCCGCAGGAAGGGCTGCGCTCCTTGAGAATAGCCGTCCTGATGTCATAGATGCGGCATAGCTCATACGCCTCCTTCGCGCCTCTCTCGTAGTTCTCGGTGACGTCACGTCCGTCACGCATCATAACTCTGTCTCCGATGCGCTCCGACGGTACTCTCGGGGTGGGGAGTCCGCCGAAAATCTCGGGACAGATGGGTATGAGGTTGTAGCGCTCGCGGAGCTTAAGCACCTCCTCGTTTGCCTTGTGCTTGCCGTCGTAGCGGCATCCTATACCGAGAAGGCACGCGCTGACAAGTATGTTCTCCATTTTTATATCTCCTTTGCCTTATGCAAAATTTCTTCCTTAACAGTATCAATATCCCCGGCACCCATAAGAACTATCGCGCCTCGGGTGCGTCGTCTTATATGCTCCACAACCTCACAAGCCGTAAGATAAACGGCTCTCCGCCCCATCTCATGGGCGAGTCTTTCCGAGGTGATGCCGTCTATCGGGGCTTCTCTTGCAGGGTATATATCCATTAAAATTGTAAAGTCTGCTGTACTTAAAGCTGTTATAAAGTCATTCCACAGTGACTTTGTCCTTGAGTATGTATGAGGGCGGAACACTACCGTACACTCGCCAAACGCCGCCCTTACGGCATCTATAGCCGCCACAATCTCACTCGGATGGTGGGCGTAGTCGTAGATGACGGGTCTTTCGTCAAGAGTACAAAGCCTCTGCATACGCCGCGCTATGCCGTGAAAATCCGCTATAGCGGCGGCAATATGCCCTCTCTCAATGCCCGAGAGGTCGGCAACGGCTGCCGCGGCGGTAAGATTGGCTATATTGTATTCTCCGATAAGAGGAGTAGAAAGGTCAAGATATTTCTCTGTGCGACGAAGCACGGTGAAGCGACCCTCGCCGTGGCTTATATATCTGTAGTCGGCGTCGGGACTGGCACCGTAGGTTATCACATCGACACAGCGGATGCGCGAGGCAATACCGCGAAGGGTGGGACAGTCGATATTCAGAAGCACCGCCCTCTCCGCCTTCTCCGCCGCCCTCAAAAACGAGTCGGCAATATGCGAGAGCGAACAGAAGTAGTCGGTGTGGTCGAGCTCCACGCCCGTTATAACGATCAAGGACGGAAAAAGCGCGAGAAAGGAGTCCTTGTACTCGCACGCCTCAAAGACGAAGGTGTCTCGTCCCTCTATCCTTACGTGCGTACCGTCAGAGAGCTCTGCCCCGGGTATTGTGGTGAGTGGGATGCCCGCGTGAGAGAAAATGGCGTCTATAGCGGCGGTGGTGGTGCTCTTGCCGTGTGAGCCGCTTACTCCGACACGCCATCTGTAGGAAAGCATAAGCGCGCCGAGAAGCTCCGCACGCGATATACACGGTATGCCAAGGCTACCCGCGAGGACAAGCTCCGCATCCGCCTCGTCTATAGCGAGCGAATACACGACCAGCTCGGAATCTGTGACAGACCTCACCTCAAGGATAGAGGAAAGCTGTGAATCCAAAGCTGCTCCGCGCGCGTCAGAGCCGCCAACGGAATAGCCGAGAGAGTGTGCGAGAATTGCCAGGGGCTTCATTCCCTCCCCCCTGACTCCGAGAAAATATATTTTGGTATTCCTTCCCTTTAAAAGTCCAAGTATTTTTTGAACGTCGAATCCGGAATTAAAACTCGACATATTATTACCTTATTCCTCTTAAGTTAATTAATTGTTTACAAATGAGCCGTTTTTTGTTAAAAAACCCACTGAATATTATTAACATTCTTATTGTATACTATATGCAGCATTTAACAAAAAGTGACTCACACGAGACGAAAGGAAATTACCCAATGCAAATCACAGACATTAAAATCAGAAAATTCTTCGATGAAGGACCGATGAAGGCGGTTGTATCCGTTACCTTTAACGACTGCCTCGCAGTGCACGACATAAAGGTTATCTACGCGAGAGACAGATACTTCATAGTTATGCCCTCAAGAAAGAATCCCGACGGCACCTACCGCGATATCGTACACCCCATCAATTCCGATTTCAGAACGAAGCTCGAGGAGGCCGTTATTGATGCCTACCACGTACAGCTCGTTGCCGCAGAGCACGACGGACTTGAGGCTTTAACCGACGATACCTACGTTATATAAATAATTATACACTCAGCCTGCGCCAAAGTCAAGCGCAGGCTCTTTTTATACCAAAACACACGCTGAAAATTGAAAATTAATTTCTGTAGGGACCGGCGCGTGTTTCATTACACCTTATCCCATTGTTTTTTCACCGGTTTACCCTTACTGAACCCCGCCGCTATGGCGGGGTTTTCGTTGTGCAAAAGTGAAGGCGTGCCGAAGCACGCCTTCTTTTTATTAAAAACTCCAATCGCCGTCAAGGGGCTCGTGAGGAAGATCCCAATCCGACGTAGTGATTATATCAACGTCAACAGGAGCGATGAGAATTATCGGAGATTCGTAAGAAGTATTATTCATATCATACCTCCTTACGCACCGTAGCTGTTGGCAAGAGCACAGTAGAGTCTGAGAGCCTCGCAGAGCTTCTTAAGACTCTCGTCCGTGCTGCCCGACGCCAGCTTATTCTCAACGTACTTAACGCCGTTCAGCCTCATGGTTATCTCGTTTCCGCTTGATATCTGGCGTATAACGAGTGTGCAAGCATCGTCGAAGTACTTAATATCGGGTATCTCGATGCATACACGGTAGGTGTCCTCTGCCACACGCTCGGGCATTACCTCGCCCACAACGGAGCCGTCGGGACCCGTCACGGTGAAGGTGTAGCCTGCGATATTTTCTGACGTGAAGAATACCTTTATATTTACGTTCTCCTCAAGAGACAGAGTCCAAGAGGTGGGCCTGATGTCGGTGAAGCTGTAGTCACCTGTCTTTGTCACAGTGGAAACACCCTCGTTGGTGCTGCCCGAAAGTCCCGAGACGTCAACTCCGTCGTTTGCGAGGCTCTCGGTGTTGTAGCCGAAGTAGCTCTGTGCAAGTCCGCCATAGTTGAGCATAGCCTTGACGAGATTTATATCCTCGTCGGTGTACGTGCCGCTCTCGTTGGCAATTATCGCATCTGCGTAATCCTTGACCGATTCCTCTATCAGCTTGCCGATATTATCACCGTCAAATATTATACGTATCTTGACCTTGTCGGTCATCTGTGCCGCCGCCATATTAAGAGTAAGAACGTGTCTCTCCGCGTTCTTGTTAAGCTCGGAGATTTTAACCTCTTCTCTTACCACGGTTGCCGTCTTATCCTCGTACTTGACGTACTCGACGAGCACCGTAGCGTCGGGGAAGGTCTCGGTGATATCCGCATCTCCCTCTCCCGAAAGCGCAGCGTAGAAGTTGAAGCCTATGTCAGAGCCGAGAGTGAGATTGTAGCTTGTGAAGTCACCGTAGGTATCGGTCTTGAGGCTCGCCTCGGGTGTCTCGGTGTAAACTGCCATCGCCTCATCAATCACCGTCACGTAGGAGTCGATGTCGCTCTGCGTTGCCGCGGTGTTCTGAAGAAGTGCCTTAAGCTCCTCGACTCTTGCATCCCTTGCCGCGTCGACACCGAAGCCCGCATCGCTCAGTTCAACCTCGTCGAGCGCACGGTAAGCGTCAAGAAGCGCGGAACGGTCAACCGCCTCTGACGAGCCGGTGGTGCACTCAATTTCATAAATAGAAGCACTTGCACTCCACGTGGTGTTCGCAAAGCCTATTCTTATCTTGCTTGCCTTGAGACCCATAAGGTCTATCTCGGTCCAAGCGGCAGCCGCCATAATTTCAACTCCGTCGGCAACTCTTATCCACGCACCGTCGAGATAAAGCTCAACGTAGGTCTTGTCGCTTCTGGAAGCCTCGCCGCTGTTGAAGAAGGGGTAAATCCTGAGCGTGTAAAGAGGATATACCGCGTTAAGCTCAATGTCCAGGGTATATGCGTAGGGAGACGCGTCCATCACAGCGTATCGTGTCGAGAGACTGCCGTCAAAGGCGTTCGCAAGATCCTTAACGGCGGCACCGGTATGAACCGTGGCTCCGCTTACGGAAAGCTTATCGTTGGTAATGCCGAGAAGAACGTTGGTATTCTCATCCTCGGACATTCCTTCCTTTTCGGGAGTATACATATATCCGTTGCAGGACATCTCGTAGATTATGATACAGTCACCCGACTGTCCGTCGGCATTTGCGCCGCCGGAATATTTACCGGAGACGGTGAATCTCACCTTCTCTGCCTCGACACCGCCAAGATCAAAGGTCTCGGAGAGAACGGGGGTCGTGTGAACGTGGCTCAATACCTTCGTCCACTCGCCGTTGCGGTATACGTAGATATTGAAGTCCTGACCGCATCTGGTCTTGGTGTAGGGATCGAAGTTGACGGTGAGGGTATAAAGCATCGCTACCTGACCGTCAAAGTCAAGAGTACCGTCTGCGGTATGTCCGTTAGCCGTAGCGAATCTCGATGAGGAATCGTTAATAGCACCGTCGTCGGTAATATTATCGTAGGTGTTGGGCGACCAGATGTTTGCCGCGGCTGTGGAATCCGTGGGGGCAAACTCGAAGCCGTAGAATACGTCGTCCTTATACTCGTATTCCCTGTTCTCCGTGTAGCCGGAAAGCGAAATCTCATAGAAGGTGACGCCGTCCTTGTAGTCGCTGTGAGTATTCTTAAAGGTAATTCTGATCTGCGTCGCAAGATGACCCGAGAGGTCGAAGCTGACGCATCTTGTATTTCCGCTGACAACCGTATCTGCGGTATTTGTCCAAAGGGGCTGCGCGTCGAGGTACTTGACCCACACGCCGTCAACGAGAAGCTCTATCGTAGTCTCGTTGGAGCGAGCCACGGTCTTGCCGTCGACGTGATCCCAGATCTTGAGAGTGCCGAGAAGGGCATCTCCTCCGAGGTCGTAGGTTACGGTAGCGTAGTTGCCCGCAAGCGCATTGAGGGCGAAGCGTCCCGTGTGAAGCTCCATAGAGCCGTCGGTAAGCTTATCAAAGCCGTACACACCGTTGGTGTTAGAGGTTATCGTACCGTTTGTATTTGTATATATGGGGGACTTGCCGAGGAGCATATTGTCCTTATACTCCTTGTCGGTGGGGGTAAGAGCGCCCGAGCACTTGATTTCCATAATTACTATACAGTCGCCCGCGGTGAGTGTGCCGGTAGCCGTGGGATATACGCCGGGAACGTAGAGTCTGACCGCGTAGCCCGAGACTCCGCCGAGCTCGTAGGTCACCTCCTCCTGATATGCCGTGTCGTAGGTGAGGTTAAGCGCGTCTGTCCATTCGCCCGACTCATTAAGCACCTGGATAACAAGTCCCGCGCCCGAGCGAGCCTGAGTATACTTTCCGTAATCCACGGTAAGCGTATCAAGGGACGCAAGGTTGCCGTCAAAGCTCAATGTGGCGTCAACAAACGACGAGGTGCCCGAGGTGGCAAATCTGGTGGTATCGGTATCGCTGCCGTCGGTGAGCTTGTCGTAGGTGTTGGTACCCCATATCTTTGCGGCAGCAGCCGCGGTGGGAACAAACTCGTAGCCCGAGAATACGTTAGATGAATACGTGCTGCCATCGGGCTCGTAATAGCCCGAGAGGGTTATCTCGTGCATACCGTATGCATTAGAGGTCTTAGCAGGCATATAGATGCGTATCTTCTCTGCCCTGACGCCCTGCATATCCAGAGTTAACCACTGCTCCGCAGTATCTGTATCTATCTTACCCGAGCGGATATAGACGTTTGCCTCCGTGGAGCTCTCAAAGGTAAGATCGTGAAGAAGAGTCCACGCGCCGTCGTAGTAATAGTATATCTGAAGGTTGGGTCCTATAGAGTTCCAATCTCCCATATAATGGAAGAGTCTGAGCTCGTTGAGCACCGCCTCACCGCAGAGGTCTATCGTGCCGTCGAACTTCACGTAGTCCTTGTTGTACCAGGTACGCCACAAAAGCGGATTTTCCGAATAACGGTAGGTGCCGTCGGTGAGACCCGCAACACCGTTACTGTTGCCACCCGTAGCCTCCCAGGTGTTACAGTCCGGTGTAAGAGCTATCGTCTTGCCGAGAAGGATATTCTCGTTATAAGCCATACCCGTGTTGAGAGCCATACCGGTACACTGTATCTCGTTGAGCGAGATTGAGCGCTGCTCGGTATCGTATATGGGGCTGTCAATTCTTATGCGTATCTGCTGTGCTCGCACGAGCGAGAGGTCGATGCCGATATAGCTGCCGTTTGCGCCCGACTTACGAAGAGGCACTATCTCCGCGTTGGAATTATACTCCTTAACGGTGGTCCATACACCGTCTATCGCCGCCTCGACCTTGATGTGAGAGCCGACGTAAAGTGCCGTCCCGGAGGCTGCTCTGAAATCGTAGAGCTGAAGCTCACCGAGAAGGAAGGTGGTGGGCAAGGAAACCGTAGCCTCCAAAACGTCGGTTGCGGAAGCCTTGGTTGAGAAGCGTCCTGTGCTCGTCGAGAAATCACCGTCGGTAAGCTTGCCGTAATCGCCTACAGCAGCGCTCGCGTGCTTATAGGAGTAGCCCTCGTTTGAGGGAAGCATATCAATGCCCGCGAAGATATTCGAGGGTGTGTATTCAACGGTGTCGAGAGACTGGTTGTAGCTGACTATCTCCTTAACCTCGGACTCGTCACCGAAGTAGCTGACTACCGATACACCGTACTTATAAGTCGAGTTGTAGGTAGCGTTGATTATAATAGGATAGGATGACTCCTCGACGAGCGACCAATCGGACGTGGCGAGCTCCTTCGAGTAGAGTCTGTACTTTGAGGTGTATTCGTTAGCGTTTATCGCTACCTGTAATTCTCCGCTGATAACGCTCGCGCTGAGGCTGTTGATCTCGGGTGAGATATCATCGGGGTTGCGATATGCGAGCACTCGCTCACTCTCCACACCGAGTGCATTAACCGCAGTCACCGCGAAGGTCAGACGCGCGTTCTCAAGCTCGGGTCGCTCATAAACGTAGGCGGTGGAGCGTGTAGTAGCAAGAAGGGTGTAGCCGGGCGCGCTGTCCTTCGCAACGTATACATTGTAATATACCGCGTCGGCAGATGCCCCCCACGTGAGTGTGGAGTCCTTAAGCACGTCGGTCTCAACAGTAAGAGAGGTAGGCGCGTCGGGCTTCTCACACTTTGTGAAGCCTGAGATGATGTAGGTCTTGCCTGCCTCGGTGTCGAAGGTGATAATACCGCCCTCTGCCGTGTAGGAGACCTTCTCGCCGTCTGCCGTGTAGAGATTTGCCTTATCTATGCCGTCGTACTTGACAGATACCGAGCCGCCGGACTTGGATAAAATGTTGAAGGTTGTTGCAACGCCGCCCGACCAAGCCGCCGATACCTCAAAGTTGCCTCTGGCAACAAGTCCGGTATAGGAGCCCTCGGTCCATGCCGCGGGGATTGCCGAGAGGGGCTCGATGTAGCCCGCGTGGCTCTGAAGGAGCATCTCGGAGATACCTGCCGTACCGCCGAGGTTACCGTCTATCTGGAACGGGGGGTGAAGGTCCCAGAGGTTGGTAGCCGTGTTGACCGAAAGAAGCTGCTCGAGAAGGTCGTGCGCTCTCTCTCCGTTCTGCACTCTCGCCCAGAGGTTGAGTCTGTGTGCCACGCCCCAGCCCGTTGCCTTGTCACCTCTCTCGGTGAGACTGTACTTTGCCGCGTCGAGCCATGCGGGTGTGGTGCCGTTTATCACATTGGCGGGATAGAGACCGACAAGCTGTGATATGTGTCGGTGGTCGTACTCACCGAGATCTCCGTAGTATTCCTCCTCACGGAACTCCTTTACCTGTCCCGAAAGGCCGACCACGATGGGGTCGTACTTCTCTATCTGATCAAGCACTGTCTTGATTATTGCATAGTCCTCGTGGGTCGTGTCGGAGAAGTCGATGCCGAGCTTCTTTGCCGCGAGGAGCATATTGTAGTTGTTCTGATATGCGAAGGACTGCGCGTAGGTCGTACCCGTGGTGTAATACCACACGCCACCCACGTACTGCTCGGGAGAGTCGGTGTAGATAGCAAGGTAATTGCCATCCGCATCCTCCTTAACCATCTTGGTGATAAATCGAGCCGCGCCTACAAGCACGGGATATACTATATTTTCGAGTATAGCCTCGTCACCCGAGTACTCATAGTACTCCCAGAAGAGCTGGGTGGTGAAGCCGAGGTTACCTATGGACTCCGAGCCGTAGACGTCGTACACGTAGCCGCCCGTAGCTATCGACCAGCCGTTGCCGCCGTCGTTACCCAACACGGAGGGGTTATACTGGTTGATGATGCTCGTCGCGCCGCTAGACGCCTTTGTCATATAGGCGGCGTTATACTCTGCGTAAGCCTCGAAGGTCTCCGCGATATTCGTCGAAAACGCGGGCCAATAGTTCATCTGAACGTTGATGTTGTGCCAATATCCGCTAGACCAGGGGGCGTGGTTGTATCTGTTCCAGGTTCCCTGAAGGTTTGCGGGGAGCGCACCCGAACGGGAGGATGCTATAAGAAGATATCTTCCGTATTGGAAGTACAGAGTCTCAAGATATCTGCTGCCCGAGCCGTTCTTGTAGTTGGTGAGAAGCTCGTCTGTCGTGAGAGCAAAGTCGGACTCCTCACAGCCGAGGTCGAGCGTCACTCTGCCGAAGAGCTCCTGATAGTCGGCAAGATGGTTATTCTTGAGAAGGGCGTATGCGTCATCAAGCGACTTGCCCGAGGTCTTTGCCTCAAGTGCGCTCATATAGCCGCGCACCTTCGCCTCTGCATCCTCAAGAGTGGTCGAGAAGGTGGGCTTATTCGTTCTGCTCTCAGTGAAGGTCTCGGTGGAGAGCTCATAGTCGGTACCAAGGGTGATAATTATGTACGCCGTGGTAGCACCCGAAACCGTGAGAGTACCGTCAGTCTCACCGTTTGCATTTGTGCAGGTGGTAGCCGTAACCGAGCCGCCCTCGGTATATACCTTATAAAGACCGAAGAAGTCTATGTCGTAATACTCGAGCTTGCCCGAGAGGACAATCTCGCCGACACCGCCGGAAACCGAGGATGTGACAGTACCCGTCTTGCCGCCGTTGTCTCCTGCGACGTTCATATACTCCTGCTCATAGGGAACGGTGGGACGGAGAACGAAGCCTAGAGCTCCCGATGCGGATGCGTCCAGCTTTATCACCATAGCATTATCGGGGTAAGAGGTGAAATACTCTCTCGTGTAGGTCACGTTATTATACTTGTAGCTTACTGTAGAAACCGCTGTCTTAAGGTCGAGCTCACGCGAATAATTCGTCACGCCCGAGGTATGACCGAAATCTATGTAGGTCTCGGAAAAGTTGTTAAGACCGTCGGTGTTCTTGCTATCACTCTTTATGCGGTAGGGATTGGCAAGCGTCTTTTCGGTAAGCTGGATACGCTCTGTGCCCGTTCTGCCGAACAGGTTAGCACCGAAGTAGCCGTTGCCGAGAGGGATAGACCATCTCTCCCAGTCGTCGTTGGGGTGTGCCGCAATATTGGCATCACCGGAGCCAAACGACACATCTACGTCGTCATAGCCCTGTGCCACTCCGTGCGATGCCTCCTCATCGTAATAGAGGCGAAGCGGAATGTCATTTTCCTCGATGATAACACTGTTTTCATCTCTCTCAGCCGCGACGGTTCTCACGGGAATAATGCCCGATACCGAGCCGAACACAAGCGTCAATGCAAGGAATGCGGATAATAGCTTCTTTTTCATAGCTAAATGCTCCTTTTTACAAAATGTATAAAAATTTAGGGTTATACCTTGATTTTAACAGATAAATATGCTAAAATCAATGTAAAAGTATACCTCTTTCATTGTAAAATCGTTTCAGGAGGAAAAATGGACGTAAATAAGATGACAGAAAAGGATATAGACATAACCAAAATACCCGACGCGCCGAGACCTTACTTCCCTGTCGGCTACATATTCACAACCAAGTATTCGACCTGCGCCGCCTTTGAGAAGCCTGACTTTGAGACCGGGTACCACGTACAGGAGTTCTTTGAGATATGCCTGATAAGCAAGGGCTGTGGCTTTCACATTATCGAGGACAGTGTGGTGAAGGCGACGAGGGGCGACGTGTTCATCGTTCCGCCGGGGAGAAAGCACGCCTTCATCGGCGGTAAGGGCTTCAACGTCTATTACATCCATCTCTCCCCGAGCTTTCTTGAAAAAAACGCGCCACAGTTAAAGACTTTGCCCGCCTTTCTCTCCCTCTTTGAGGTAGAGCCCTTAATGCGTATCAACGGAGCAAAATACCGCCACCTATACCTCGAGGAAAAGGTCCTGGGAGAGACGCTCTCGATACTCGCCGGCGTCAGCGATATGTGGCAATATGACGAGGCAACCTGCTTGATAAAGGAATCTTATATCATTATAGCTTTGACGATTTTGTGCCAAGAATATGCAAAATTGCAAACCATAGTGGGTAAAAATGCACATAACGACCGACTTTTCATGGAGAGCATCTCTACTATACTCGACAACTACAAGCAGAAGCTCACAATAGAGGAGCTGGCAGAAACAGCGGGGCTCTCACGCAGTGCATACATCAGACGCTTCAGCGAGACTATGGGTATGCCTCCCCGTCGCTTTATACTCCGGCACAGAATAAAAATGGCGATAAAGCTGCTCGAGGACACGACCTCACCGATAGTAAGTATTGCCGAGCAGACCGGCTTCTACGACACGGCTCACTTTACCAAGTGCTTTACTGCGGCGGTGGGAATATCTCCGACCGAGTTCAGGCGAAGAAAGTTGAAAATGGAAAATTAATTCCTCCAAAGACCGGCGTCCGGGGCGGTTCGCGCATATTCAATTGGAAATGCAAAATTCTAATAAATTAGAAAATATTCAAAAAAGCCGTTGATTTAGACAAATCTGCGGCTTTTACTTTGGTTAATATAAACAAAACTTGCTTTTAAAAACTGTTGTTTTGGCTATTGGCAAGCGGCGCTTTTTTTGATACAATAAGTATGGTAAATAATTTTTAAAGGAGATTTTACAAATGGCAGGTCTTTCACTCAGACACATTTACAAAAAGTATCCCGGCGGCGTTACTGC
>JAEIGA010009960.1_pt1 | contig 14403 bp, 23 predicted proteins | sample 9270691 | NCBI WGS metagenome assembly JAEIGA01 (sample SAMN17057246, study PRJNA624740) | gut metagenome | biome: biome; isolation source: fecal sample | host: Bos grunniens | place: China: Xizang | collected 2019 | reverse complement strand
TCCGGCTCGATGATGCCGGACTTGATGGCGTCCAGCCTCGGAAGGATCCCTTGGAGGAACTCCAGCTCCGCGTCGAGCCTCCATTGAGGGATCTCGACGAGGTCGAGGGTCGGCGGGTCTTCCTTGGTTACGACTGCCAGGTATGTCGGCAGCCTGTCGCCGGTGCTCTGGAAGACCAGCTCCTGGTAGATGGCCATCTGCAGCGGCCAGTTCCAGGCGTCATAGTATGCCAGCCGGCCCTCGCCGGGAACGTAGACCGGCTCCAGGTCCTTGACGGTCTTCAGATCCACGATCCGCTCGCCGGGTCGGTAGACGTCCAGCTTGGCCTTGAATGGCAGGCCGGCGATCTCTCCGGTCCAGATGGTCTGCTTCTCGCCTTCGAGGTAGTCCATGAAGACCCGGTCGTGCTCCATGCGGTCGATCATGGTCCGGGCCCTGGAGAACTCCGCCTTCAGGGTGCCGTCCCTCTTGTAGATGTCCGGGTGCGCCTCGTTGAACCTGGCGAAGCTCTGGAGCCCTTCGACGTATGCGTCGATAAAGCTGCCCATGAGCAGGGCCTGCGTCGCCTCTGGCTTGTACTCGCCGTTGATCTCCGCCAGCGCTGCAGCCTCGCATCTGAGGAAGGCCTTCACCTGGCTGGCGCTCCAGAAGGCCTGGTTCGCCTCCTGGGTGTAGTATGTGTCGTTATTCAGCTGCAGCATCCTTTTCCTCCTTTGCCTTCTTCGCGCACTCCGGGCAGAGTGCCTTGCCGTATTTTTTCTTGGTATAAGCCGCGATCTGCTCCGGGCTCATGTTGTTTGCTGGCTTGATCTCCTGGCCGCACTCGTCGCAGAAGACCTCCGAAGCTGCCGGGAGCTGCTTCCGTACTCGGAGCCCGCCCACCTCCTCGGTGCCGAAGCGGACCTTGGGGTCCTTGTAGAGCTGGATCTTGACGCCGGGCCACTTGGTGTAGTCCCATGTCTTGACCAGCTTGGCGATGATGTCCCTGTTGGTGGCGTTGAGGACCATCTTCTTGTCTGTCTCTTTGAAGCTGAGGCAGACCTTCTTGGTCTTCTGGTTGGTCCTCGGCTGTGCGACTTCCTCCTGGCTCACTCCCTTGATGGTGAGGATGAGGTCCTGGTCGGTGCAGTCCCATTGGCCGAGGAAGTCCTTCTCGTATAACTGTCTAATATCTGGCATTTGTTCCTCCTTAAAACTCGATACCGTGCATGGTGTAGTCGTCAATGCGGACCAGATCGCCCTCGAAGACGGCGTGGAACTCGATGTTCGCGCCCAGCTCCTGGAGTGCAGCTGCGAAGGCTGTCAGGGCTCCGTAGTGCTGCCGGTTCTCGAAGGTCCTCTTCTCGTCGAAGGCGTCGTTGGTCATGGCCATCTCGTTAGCCGACCGCTGCACGATCACGCGGACGGCCTCGTCTCTCTCCGTGGTTCCGGGCTTCTTCATCGCTGGCCTCCGATCATGGTCAGGAAGGCCCAGACGTAGAAGGCGTCGGTGGCGATTATGAAGCCGAGCTTGGCGAGGTTGACCGCTAAAACGCGCGGTCTCCAGATATAGTGGTGTCCCTTAAATGTGAAGTGTTTCATTGTGGTTTCCTCCGTCTTTTGCTGTTCTAATAGGTAGCCGTGTCCGGGTCGTCCAGGACCTGCAGGGTCCAGCCCTTGACCGGCACCTCGTAGTAGGTCTGCTCGCAAAGTTCGCCGGTGTTGGGGTGCTCGTAGCTGTCCTCCCTTTTGCGGATCTCCTCGCCGGTGGCCTCTGCGATCTTTTTCACATACAGGCCGCTCGTGGTGAAGATGGTCTTGTTCTGGGCGTTAAAGTCGATGTGCAGGCCGTTCAGGTAGCTGCTGACGTCCTCGATCATGGCCAGCGCCATGGTCAGAGATAAAAGTTCGTTGTTCATTGTGTCCCTCCGTTTGCTTATGAAAAATAAATAAATAGGTTCTCGTCGTTGACTTCGATCCCCAGCTGCCTCAGGATGCGGATCTTGTCGTCGCCTGTGAAGCTGTTCCGGCCTGCGAGCTTGTTGCTGAAGAAGGTCTTGTTCATCCCCAGCGCCTCGCAGAACCGGTACATGGTTTTGTACTGGGCCTTGATCTCGGCCCTCAGCTTCTCGTACATGTCGCCCTCGTCTTTCTCCTCCATTCTGTCCCAGAAGGCCGAGCAGTTCCCCACGTCGTCGTTCCACCGCAGCGTTCCCCGGACGCAGAAGCACCGGCCCTCGTACTGGCTGATTGGCTCGTAGAACTCGCAGTCCTTGCACTTCGGCCTGATGCCCCTCAGCTCGTACTCGTCCTTGATGCTCTCCGGGATCCTCTCGACGCGCTCGTACCGGATGAAGGCGCTAAAGCCGTTCTGGTTGTTGAACAGCTCCTCCTTGTACTGGATGCCCTCCTCGCCGAGCCTCTCGAAGATCTCGTTCATCTGGTCCTGGAAGTCGCCGGGGTTGAGGCTCTGCACAACCTCCAGCTTTTGTGTCCTTTTGATCTTCATAAAAAAAGCACCTCCCACACTCATTGTATGGAAGGTGCCCCTGTCTCTCGTCTTAAATTGTCCCTAATTCTTCAGTATAATTGATATTTTAGGAACTGTTAAGTTTTTTATTGTAGCCGCCCTTTTGTTTTTGGCGGCTGAGCACGATCCATACGTCTATTATTTTACCGACCGTTTTCATGATGTCAAGCGTTTTATTTTCATTTCTAAAAACTTTTTAAGCGGTGAAAAGCCTCCGCCGTTGCTGGTGGAGGCTCTTCGTGTGGTGCTCGTGCTTCGTCATTTCTGACTTTATAAGTCTATACCAGGACCGGAGCCCTGTCAAGATTTTTGTAAATTCGCCATTTGCGGGCCGTTTTCCTGCCTCGGTGGGTATTTTATCGAGGCCGGGGTCTTTCGTGCGTCTATGGGCCGATTTTGGGCCTCTGGTGGGCATGTCTGCGGGTCTTGTTCCAATAAAAAAACGGCCACCATGCGGTGACCGTGAGCAAGGCGAGAGAAAAACCTGGAAAAGCTCGCCGTGCTGTCTTAGTGTTAGCGCTTCGTCTTCTTGGTCCGTTCGTCGAAGACGTAGAAGGTCGTGGTGTACGGCTTGGCCGTGCACTCGATATGGCTGCCGACGTGGATCCCCCAGTCGTATCGGCCGATCTCTCCGACTGTGCCGTAGTCGTCGCAGAGCTTCCGCCAGCGATCGACGCATCGGTCCCAGGTCGCGTCCGAGAGGGATCCCAGCGCGAGGTCTGAGGCTGTGGCCCGGAGGTGGAGGCTGGTCGAGATCCCGCCGACCTGCTTATTGAAGGACGGCGTCCGGTAGCAGCTGTTCAGGACGATCGCCCTGCCCCACCACATGCGGAACTCCTCCCGCATCCTGGCGTGGATCAGGCTCTCCGGCCAGAGCTCCAGCTTGATGAGCTCCGAGGCGCTGGTGTTGGCCTCCTCCTTGAAGGTAAAGTGGGCCGTGAGCCGGTTGCCTTCGGCGATGCTCATGAGGTAGTCATAGCCGCCGTCGAAGTGCTGCTTAGTCTTGATTGCCATCTTCCACCTCCGGCAGTCCTGCCAGCGATGTCAGCAGCGAATAGAGCGCCGCCACGCCGGAAATGCTGGCGACCTGCAGCCAGTTGATCTCTGAGAAGGCCGCGCCGACGGTAATCATGGAGAGCATGGTCTGGGCGAATGTCCGGACCGCTCTCACGCCTGCAGCTGCCCACCAGTTCTTTGATGTAATTCTCTTCATGTTTAGATCCTCCCGGCCATGAGCCAGCCTATGATGGCCCCGGCGAGGGCCGTGACGATGGCTGTCACCAGTCCGTCCCAGCGCTTCGCCGGTTTCTGTTCCAATGTTTCGACCTTGCTGTCCAGCTTGTCGATCTTCTCGACCATGAAGTCGAGCTTGGCGGAAATCTTCGCCACGTCAAGGGTCAGCTGCCGGATGGCGTCCTGGCCTTTTTCCAGGCTGGAGATCCTGCGCTCGTGCTCGTCAAGCTCCATGCTGTGCTGCGCGATGATTGCCTGGATGTCGTCCATGATTTGCCTCCTTACTCTTCAGCGGATGCCGGTTCCTCGACGGGCTTGGTGTACTTCTCGGAGCGGTAGACGGCGCCGTTGTCGTCGATGACCATGACCAGCTCGGAGAGGCAGGCCGCCGCCTTCATCTGCGTGGCCAGTCTCTGGTGGAAGCTCTGCACCGCTGCCTCCTGGGTGTCGAATTTGCCCACGGCCGGGGTGATGGTGCCGGTTTCGGTTACTTCAATTACATAAAACATAGTGTTCTCCTTTCGTTTAGAGGTCTGCGGATAGGTTAATATAGCCCGCTGGTGCTAACTGCAAATAATACACTTTGCCCACTGTCAGCCCCGATGATGTGATATTGATATTTGTATACCCACCGCCATAAGATACCGATGATATTGCCGTAACGGGGTAAGAAGTTGAGCCGTCTGTAAGCGTTACATTACTAAATGTAACTGTTCTTGAAGCGTCCCGCAAATTGCCCGCCAAAACCGCTCTTGCTGTGTTGGCGGCTGTCGCAATAGCTGTGGTCAAATATACATATCCTGTCCATGACTCGTATTTCCTATCATACCTTTGGCACTTCGCTAACTCTTCAGCAAGGTCTGGGGGTGCATCGTTTGCGAGGGTGGATGCGGAGCCAAGTTCGAGCTTCATGGCCTTGAAGTCAATATTTCTCGCCCCGCCCCCATATAGCTGTAATGTTGGATTTTGTATTCCTGCGGCAGAAACAGCACTCGCAAAATAAACATAGATGTTTTGCCCTGCTGGGTCTAATCGGCCTAATTGAGTGGGAGTTGTGGTTAGTGATGCGGGGAATGTTCCGCTTACTTTTAAAATACTGCCATCGCTTAACATCATGGAGAAGGTAACAGTTTTTCCGTAAAGAAAATCGACAAGCCCCTCTCTCAACGGCTGAAAGAGATTGAAGTTTCCTGTACTGGTGATGTTAATGATGTCATTGGACTTTGAAATGGTGTTGTTGGTGTAGGTTTTCCATCTGTCAAAGCCGTAAACAATACCACTATAACTGCTCTGCCCTCTTTGGTTGACCGAGAAGAAGGGGTTGTCGAGCAGGTTTTCGTTGCTGCCGCCTGCCATGATGTTCTTCCGAACTTGCTCCTTCTGGGCTGCCGTCAATATGGTTGACTGGTCCATGTCGAAGAAGACCGCGCCGGCTGTGCCTGCCGGGACTGCTGCCTCGGCGCGAGCTGCTGCGTCTGCTGCTTGGGTGGCCCACCACTTGCTGCTCTTGTGATAATACGGCGAACCGGAGCCGACCGGGCTCCCGTCGTAGGTCTCCTGGGCCCAGCCTTCGGAGACGCGCTCAACCATCAGCTGCAGGGCTTCCGTTATCTGCGCGTCTGTCATTGGAATGTTATAATCTGCTGGCATGTTTGCCCTCCTTTTAAGCTGTTGCCTTGTAATAGACCACCATGAAGCCGTTGGAGCCCTGGCCTCCCTGGCCTCCGTTGCCGCCTATGCCGCCGCGGGTTACGCCGTAGGAATAGGTGCGGTCCCCGGAGTAGTAGACGTTCTGGCCGTTGCAGCCTTGACCTGCTCCTCCTCCGCCGCCGCCTCCAGCTCCTCCGGTGCCTCCGACGAAGACCGGCTGAGCCGGGACGATGGTCGCGTCGCCGCCGTCGCCGCCGACCGCGCCGTAATAGGTCACGGTGCCATCGTTGTCGTAAATCGAGTTATTGCTGATGTAGTGATCGCTATAAATGTGAACGCGGCCCTGTGCATCGGTCCACGATGTCGTGTGCGTGCTTCGGTCTGCTGTTGGCGTGGATCCGGCGCTGCCGTTGCTGCCGAGTGCAGCTCCTCCGCCGCCACCGCCGCCACCATTGGCCACCCATTCCTGGGCGCTTGCGATGGTCTCCTTCAGGCCTCTGGCGCCGTTTGCTCCAGCTCCTCCGGTGTAGCCTCCGACGGATCCACCGGGACCGCCCTGGCCTTGCGTGGTGTACTGGAAGCTGTCGGATCCGGTGCCGGCCCTCTGAAGAGCAAGGCCGCCAGCGCCGCCTGCAGCTCCTGGCGTTCCGGTCGCGCCGTCTGTCGCTATGATCTCACCGGTGACGAGGTTGATGTAGGTCCCGGAGAAGTTCGCGCCGTCGTCGGTGTCGTTGGTGGTGTCAAAGACGGAGTGATCTCCGGGAAGGCCTTCTTCCGGGTCCGTGCTCTGAGTGCCGCCAGCTCCTCCAAGGCCACCGGCTCCGAAGGTCACCGGGTACGAGCTCGCGAAGCTGTCGATGTTGATGTTCAGGATCTTCGTCGCCGCGGATCCTCCAGCTCCTCCCTGGCCGCCTGCTCCTCCCTGCATCTGGTTAGTGAGACCGCCGAGATAGTAGTAGTCGCCGTCGAGGCCGCTCTCGTAGTTCTTATAATTCAGTTCGCCGGTCCGGCCTCCGCTGATGCCTGGGCTCTGGCCTGCGTGTCCTCCCTGCCCTCCCTGGGCTCCTGAGAACAGCACCACCAGGCCTTCGAGGCCCTGGATCTCTGCCGGAACCTGCCAGGCGCCGCCCACGAGGTCGTCCTCGGTGACGATGATGTAGCTGTCGTATGCGTTGCCGAAGCTGCCCGGCGTCCAGTTCTTGGCGATGGTGAGCTGAGCCTTGTCCTGCGCGCTGAGGGTCTTGTTCAGCTTGATGATGTAGCCGCTGCTGTCGCCGTCGTATGGGTCGCGATAGGTCACCAGGTCTCCGGCCTTCTCGGTGGTCACCAGCGCCTCGACCTGGGAGAGCTGCACGTTGGCCTCGTAGTTCACGATGCGGTCGAGGACGGTCTGGCTGTTTGCCGGGCTGACCGCGGTGCAGTCCACGCGGAGCTCGTTCTTCGCTCCTGTGACGCCGGTGGTGTCCGTGATTTCTCTCTTAACGTGGACGTATTTCACGCCATAAAGTACGCCGACGCCGGTCAGGGTCGCGTAATAAGGCCCGGAGGCGTCAAGGGTGAGGCTGCCGTCCACGCGGTAGCTCTGGATCGGTTCGTCGAAGAGTATGGTCTGCCCGGTGACGTTTATGTCGTTCGTGTTGTCAAAAAGCACCTCCTCCTCAGCTGCTGCCGAGGTGTAGAAGCTGTGCTCGGTGACCGTGACGTCCGTCGCCCTGGCATAGTCCAGCCGCTGGCCTCCGATGCCGATGGGCGCCAGCTGCAGCGCGTCGCTCTGCTGGTTATAAGCGATCGTAATGTCTCCGTCCTGGTCCTTCATGATCGAGGCCCCGGTCGCCAGCAGGACCGCCGAGAGTGCTCTGCGTTTGGTCATGGGTCCGAGCGGGAAGCTCATCACGAGGCCCTTGACGTTGTCCGCGATCGTGTACGGGACCGCGCCGTCGATGATGTCGCCGACGATGGTCTCCACGGTCTGGGACTGCCAAAAAGCGCCCATGAAGAACTGCTGCTCCAGGATGCCGATGGCGCTGTATGCCTTTATGTCGAAGGCCATGTTCTGCCGGGCCTTTGCGCTCTCGAAGTAGAACTTGTCCCGGAGATCCTCGCCCTCGAAGACCTCGATCTCTGTCCCCTGCTCTGTCTTCAAAAGGTCCCCGGCGTCAACGGTCAGCCGGGCGCCAAGATTTGTGCAAAGATAATGGCCTTCGCTGCTGATGAAGTAGCGCTTACCGACCATGCTCGACCGGACCGCGAACTCGAAGACATCCCAGGGCAGGTCCAGCAGCACCGGGCTGATGCTCTCGGTGATGTTGGGCCCCTGCAGGATCTTGCCGGGATCCGAGCCGGAGAAGGACGCGGCGCCGATCGTGATCTTCTTGTTCGTTGCCATGTCTTATTTCTCCTTGAATGTGATCGCGGTCCCCTGGTAGACGTCGCCGTTCCACGCGTTGACCGCGTAGTTCAGCTGGAAGTCCTGCGGGAGGACCGTCGTCTTCCGGGTCTCGTTGCCCTCGAATGATGTGTATATGATGCTGCAGCTTGGCAGGCTCATGACCTGGTAGAGGGTCTGCAGCATGTACTTCGGCAGCGGTTTCAGCAGGAAGCCGGGATCTATTTTGACCGCTATAAGGTCCGGGTACTCGTTGCCGTCAATGTCGGTGAGATTGTTCGGCCCGTAGACCTTGCGGACCTTCTCCAGCCGGTCAACCTGCCATTGGACGTAGCTGCTGAAGTCTATGCCGTTAATGATTAATGTCTTATCCATTGGACCAGCCTCCGCTCTGTCTCTGCGTCTCCGCTACGATCTCCGGCTGGAGCACTCTCGCCAGCTGCGCCAGGCTTCCTGTAAAGTTGACGCTGATGTTCGGCGTGCCCTGCTGGTAGTTGTTTGTCGTGTTGTAGTTGTTCGTCAACGGCTGCACGGTCGCGGATCCGTTGCCGACGGTGAGAAGCTCGGCTCCTGCTTCGCCGACGATGGCGGACCCGGAACTTAGAACGCCACCCTCTGCCAGGAGCGGGACGTGCGGTACGTTTGGAATGTTGATGCCGAAGCTCTTCCCGCCGACGCCTGGGATCCAGCTCGGCAGCTCGAAGTGGATGGTGTTCAGGCCGTTTATAAGGCCATTTACGCCGTCTATGAGCTTATTCACGAGCCCCAGCACGCCGTTAATCATTTGCTTGACGAAGTCCCAGGCGCTCTGCAGGACCGGCTTGATCTTGTCCCAGTTCGCTATAATAAGCGCCACGAGTGCGGCCACCGCGATGGCGATGGCTGCCATTGGGTTCGCCGTTGCAAAACTGATGACGGAACTGAAGGCCGTCTGCAGATGCGGCAGGAACGACAAGAAGCCGGAGACCGCGCCGGAGATCTTCGCGATGATGCCCGCGATGGGTGAGATCCCTGCCACGAGCGCCGCGATGGTGAGGATCATCTGCAGGGTCCCGGTGTCGAGGTTGCCGATCCAGTCGAGGACCGCGGAGATCTTCTCGACAACCGCGTCGAAGATGGGAAGCAAGGCCTCCATAGCCTTCGCGCCGGTGTTGGCGATCTCTGCCGCTGCCTTCGCCTTCAGCTCGTCGATGCTGTCGTTCACCGCGTTGAGACCGTCGAGGGTCTCCTGGCTCATGATGAGCCCGGCCCTCTCTGCTTCGTCGCCGTATGCTTTGAGGCTGGCGCCTCCGTCGTCTATGATCCCGGCGAGGCTGTTGGCACTCTTGCCGAAGATCTGCATCGCCAGCGCGTCGCGTTCGGTCTCGTTCTGGACTTCTCCAAGGGCTGCGAGGGTCTCGTAGAAAACCTCGTTCGAGCTTCTGAGGCTGCCGTCCGCGTTGGTGGTTGCGATGCCCAGCTGCTCGAAGGCTCCCTTGGAGCTGGCCATGCTGCTGACGAGCTTGGTCTGGGCTCCGACGATGTCCTCCATGCTCACGTCCACGAGGTCGCTCGCGTACTGGATCTTCTGCAGCTCCTCGGTGGTGAGGCCGCTCTGCTTCGCCAGCGTGTTCAGATCGTCCGCAGCGGTGACCGATTTAAGCGCCATGCCTCCAAGGGCTCCGAGAACTCCGGCCGCTGCCGTGCTGAGGCCCTTGGTCTTCTGCGCTACGTTTGCCGCTCCGGCTCCGAAGGCGTCAACCTTGGACTTCGCCTGCTCGATGCTGGCATTGAAGCCTGCCGCTGCGTCCTTGGCCTTCTGGAGCGAGATCTCGGTGCTGGCGATCTCCCGCTGCAGGGCCTTGTATGCGTCGCTGCTGATGTCTCCGCCGTTGTCGATGAAGGCCTGCTGCGCCTGCTTTAAGGTGTCCAGCTTTGAGGCGTTCTCCTCGACGGCCTTCCCCAGCAGCTCCTGCTTCTGCCTTAGTAGGTCTATGTTGCCCGGATCCAGATTCAGGAGCTTGTCCACGTCCTTCAGCTGTTTCTGGGTGCTGTTGATTTCTTTGTTAACGTCTTTCAGGCTGTTTGTAAGGCCTGTGGTGTCGCCGCCGATCTCGACGGTTATGCCTCGGATTTTTGTTGATGCCATGTTAGTCTCCAAAAATTCGACGATAGTCCTCAGCCGTTGCCTTAATAGGCCACTCCTCGTGGTCGTTGCTCTTTTCTATGAGCATGTCGAAGACCATGCCCATCGTCATCGAGCGGAGTGCTTCATCGGAGAGCCCCAGCTCCGCGCACCGGAGCATAAAGGTCGCCGAAGTCCGCGGCCGGACTGTTTCTCTTATTTTTTTTTAGGCTTCGAGGTTGTTGCCTGGCTTGCCTGCCAGAGATCCATGATCTCCGCGCTCAGCGAATAGACGGCGCTGATGTCGTTCACCGTCCGCAGCCATTCCTCCGGGCTCTCGCCCACGTCCTCGCCGCCTTCTTTCAGCATTAGCCAGGTCAGGTTCTCGATCGGTGCGAAGTCCACGGAGCCGGGGTCCTCCTGGTATGTCTTGCGGAGCTTCTCCATCTCCATGATGAGGTCCTTGCCGAAGTGGAACCGGTAAAGCCTCGGCAGGACGGCGCTGCTGACCGCCCTCACCTGCTTGCCTTCGAGTGTAAGTGTTTTCTGCATGGTTTTTCGTCTCCTCTGAGGCTTCTCAGCGCCTCTCTGCTGCGTTTTTTCTGCGCGGTCGATAAATATATCGGCCGGTATAAAAAACAACAGGGACGGCCGTTTTTAGCCGTCCCCTTAATGCTTTAAGCCGGCACGTAGACGGAGCTGAACCACGCGGACTTTGTAGCAGTCGCGGTGGTCGGTGTAGTCTTGGCCTTGATGAGATCCAGCTGCGCAGCTGCTCCGGTCACGAGAGGAGTTGCCTCGAAGTCGAAGCTGGTGGTGAACGGTGTCACGCTGTCCTCGATTGTTGCCGGGCTGCTTGCGGGCTTGCTGGTCGGTGTGACTTTGTAGAAGAGATTGAGCTCCTCCACGCCGTCGGTGTCCACCTGGAAGAGCAGCGCGAAGGGCTTGGGCTGGATGCCGGACTTCTCCAGCAGCACGCCGCTGGTGTTCACGGTCATGCCCCAGACGTCGGTCAGCATCTGGTCGGGGATCTGAGCCACTTCCAGAGTGCCGGTGTAGCCGTTGTTGCTGATGCTCTTATAATATGCGATGTTATCCGCATAGAAGGTGTTTGCGTTGCCGTTGTCGCTGATGTCCATGCTCACGGCGCCGGGAACGGCCACGGGGGTCGCCCACGCGTTCGTGGAGCCTTCGGTCAGTATAGCGTAATACAACTTGCTAAGTCCGAAACGGACTTTTCCATTGTCTGCCATTAGATCACCTCAAAAGAATAGACAGTCATCCATGCCTGCTGATCGTCCAGGTAGGTGCTGCCCTTGGTGTAGTAGATTTCGTTTGTGTTGAGCGCGGCCTCGATCAATGCCTCGCTTGCCGGATCCTTGAGCCGGCTGTATAGCTCCACCTGCACCGCTGTCGTGGGCAGGTAGTTCGTGTTGTCGGCGCCGAAGCCATCCTCATCCGGAAAGATGTAGACGATATAAGGCAGCGCCGGTGCCTGCTTCTCCGGCCATGCGTGGAAGACCACCTTGCCGGTGAAGCCTTGTATGGCGTTTAAGATGCCGGGGATGTTTGCCCTGGTTGCTCTGCTCATTAGTCCATCTCCTTCTTGATGTTTTCGACGATGTGATCCTCCGCGTAGCGTTCGCCGTCCGCGAAGTGCTCCTTGCCCTCGACGCGTCCGAGGACCCGGCCTCCGGAGACGATGGCGTGGCCATGCTCCAGAAGATGCGCGACGCGGTAGTGGTCGCCTGCTGTGACGTAGGTCTTCACGATGGCGGCGCCGCGTCTCACGGTCTTGGTTGCCGGTCTGGCGCTGATGTCGTTGGCATAGTTCGAGCCGTATAGGCTCCGGGCCTTTGCCCGGACCACTTCCGCGGCTTCGTCTGCCGTCGTCTGGATCGCTGCCAGCAGCTGGTCTTCGGTTGCGTCTGCGAAGGCCTGCAGGCTCTCCGCTATGGCTGCGCCGAGCTGGTCCGGCTTGATGCTCATTTGGTCCCCGCCTCCTTCTGGAGGTAGAGCTCCAGCTCCTCATTCCTTCCGACGTAGTTCCTGTAAACGCTGAAGCGCTCCTCGGTTACGGATCCGGGAGGAGTGAAGGCCACGATCTGCTCGCCCTCGTAGTCCGGCGCGTACATGGTGAGCTGCCAGGTCGGTGTCAGTCCCAGCTGCCCGGCTGCGAGGAACTCGGCCCGGCTTATGCTCTGGATGGCTGCGAAGACCGTCCTGGTCTTCTCTGTTGGCACCTGCTGCAGCATGGCGTCCATCTCGTAGCTCTTAGCTATGAGCTTGATGGGTGTGCTCCTGTCCATGTTAGGCCTCCCATGTGGTGAAGCCGGTCATGGTCTTCAGCTGCGCCAGCTTGCGGTCGAAGATCTCCTTCCAGCGGTCCGCCTCGTCGTTGCTGCCGAACTGCCACTTGCAGTAGGCCACGATGGCGCCCTGGACCTGGTCGGAGGTCGGAGCTCCGGTCTGCTGGTCGAGGTCGACGATTACGCCGAGGCCCTGCATCTCCTCCAGGCACTCATTGATGAGGCGCTGGATCTCGGTGTCGAAGGCCGTGGTCGTTATTCTTAGTGCGAGTTTTACGATGCTGAGCATGTTGCCCTCCTGCAAAAATTAGCTGATAGAAGCCCTGTATAAATTGTCGTCCACGATTATCTGGCCGACGTGGCCGCATTGGATGCTTGGGTCTGCCCAGATCTTCCGGCCGTGCTGTCTTGCCCGGTAGCAGAAGCTCAGGTCCTCTCCGAAGCCCATCAACGGCGTGAACCATTGACCGCCCTCCTCCACGCCCAGCTCCCAGAAGATGTCCGTCCTGGTGATGCAGCAGCCGAAGCCGCACGCCTCGATCTCGAATAGGTTCTCTCTGGGATAGTCATCGAAGCCCTCCCAGGAGCTTTTCTGTCCGTCGATGGTGAGCTTGGAAAAGAGCACTGGCGTATAAGGGACGCGCCTCCGGTGATATATTCCGGTGACGATGTCCTTGCCGTCCTCCAGGTGCTTCAGCATCTTCGGCAGCGTGTCCTGCGGGAAGATCATGTCGCTGTCCAGCCACATGATCGCGTCGCAGTCCAGGTGAAGGGCCTGCTTGACGAGATTGTTGCGGCTGTCGTAGATGAGGGATCCGATTATAAAACTGACGAAGGTGTCGCCAGCCTTCTGCATCGTGGCCAGGCTCTGCGCGAATGGTGCCGCCACTTGGTCCATGCAGGGGACTGCTATCAGGGTTTTCATTTCTGCACTTTCCGATCTGTGATTTTTCAAGGATGGACCGCCCGCTCAAAAATCACAAAAAGCGAGCGGTCCTATGGCAAAGCTATGCTTTACTTGGTCACCTTTACGAAGGCATAAGGAGCTACGGGCTCGATGGCGACGTATTCCTTGCCGATGATCTTAACCATGTCATCGGTTGCCAGGGTGATGTCGTCGAAGGTGAAGCGGATCTCTTCGCCGTCCGGGAAGTTAGCCAGAGCGCCCTGGTTGAAGTCGCCGACGATGATGTAGGTCTCGTTGGAGCTTGCAGCGCTGAAGGCCTTCAGGTGGTTGTTGAAGACTACGGGCAGGCCCTCGAAGGGATCATAGCCATAGTTTGCAGCTGCCTGTGCTACCTTGATGGCTGCCCAGGTCTGCTTGTTCATGACCGCAACAGGAGCTACGGCCTCGTCGCCGAGTGCACCGATGGCCTGAGCTATGATGCTGTTGCTGATGGTGGTGGCCTTTACTACGGGAACGGCGACCTGTGTGGTGGTGCCGACGGTGCCGCAGGCGACGATCTTGTCGAGCAGTTCCTCGGCTGCCTTCTTGGCGATCTGGTAGGTCAGTTCGTCATACACATAGCGCAGGAACGCCTCGCCTCTGAGGCTGAGGGCCTCGTCGGAGACGGAGATCCACTTCTTGATGTTCTTGGGGATCATGTTTACAACGCCCAGGACGAGGGTCTCCTCGCTGGGACCGGTAGATCCTTCGGTGTGTACGGTTGCGCCGGAAGCGCTGATCTCAAAGCCGACCTTCAGGTTGCCCTGGATGTAGGACTTGCGAACAAGTCTGGTGATGCCGTCTCTCTCCCATGCGGTCTTTACGAGGTCATATACGAACTCAGGCACGGGAACGGTGCCGGAGACGTTCTCGGTGAGAAGGCTGCGGACTTCCTCGTCCTTGCCGGTCTTGATGTACTCGGCGTATGCGTCGATGTACTGCTTGCTGTTTCTGATTTCGATGTTTTCCATCTCTGCGTTCTTCCTTTCTGCAGGAGCTTCTTCGGTGACTTCACCGGCTCCTTTCACGATTTCTTCAGCAGCCTTGCGTCTTTCGGCCTCAGCTGCTCTTCTGGTCTCGATTTCCTGGTCGATGGCTGCGCGCTCTTCCTTCAGAGCTTCGAGCTTCTCCAGGTCCTCGTCGGTGTCGCCCAGGAGCTGGGCCTCTTCCTTGATGGCCGCGATGCGCTGCTCCAGGGCTGGCATTTCCATGTCTTTGAATTCCACGGACTTAGCCCTCCTTTAGAATTTCATTCAGTAATGCTTC
>JAEIGA010009959.1_pt1 | contig 14403 bp, 12 predicted proteins | sample 9270691 | NCBI WGS metagenome assembly JAEIGA01 (sample SAMN17057246, study PRJNA624740) | gut metagenome | biome: biome; isolation source: fecal sample | host: Bos grunniens | place: China: Xizang | collected 2019 | reverse complement strand
TCGTGAACAGCTCCCACCTCAAGGCTTTAGGGATATCGTATGATGTGAATGTGGTCGGGCGTACAAGCCTGTCCACATTTGTCAGGTCGCATACGTGAAGCCTGTCAATGAGCGACAGATATACCTTGGAATATTTCAGGTCCAGATGCCTCTGCAGGTCGCTGGCGTATTCCATAGTCAGGACAACCTCTTCATGTGTAAGGTTGTCCCTGCAGAAGATGTACAGGCCGAATTCGTCGAATTCACCGTAGAAGCCTGCTCCAACCTTCTCGATCTTACTTGCGATGATTCTGCGCAGCGGAAGTGCCAGACGCCAGTATTCATACTCCAGCTGTCCGATATAGCGACCGTCCTGAAGACCATATCCGTAACCGCTTGATATGATGCGGTCGATTTCCTCTTTGTCGCAATCTTCAGCTTCTACGCCGGCCATTTCCATCAGAAGGCTTGACGCAGCATCCTTGCTTTCCTCCATTGCTCTGGTAACCTCGATTCCCAGACTCTTATCAGTCTTCTGCAGGTCCGGCCTGTCTTCGTTGATCAGGTCGGAATAATCGTCACCCAGCAGCCTTTCAAGGGTGAGCTGGGCATATCTTTCAAAAAAGCATGTGTCAAATCTGCGTCCTGCCATATCTATTCCAGTTCTTTTGCCAAACCTCCTTCGCTGGTTTCCTTATAGAGTGAAGGGAGGTCCTTTCCTGTCTGCTTCATGACCTTGACAGCCTGATCGAACGAGACTCTGTGCAGGCCGTCAGTATATAGGGCATAAATACTTGCATCCATAGCTCTTGCAGCGGCATATGCGTTGCGTTCGATGCATGGAATCTGCACGAGGCCGCCTACCGGGTCGCAAGTGAGACCGAGATGGTGCTCAAGACCCATTTCCGCTGCATATTCTATCTGTGAAGGACTTCCGCCCATCAGCTGTGCTGCCGCTGCTGCCGCCATTGCACAGGCTACACCGACTTCTCCCTGACATCCTACTTCGGCTCCCGATACAGATGCATTGTATTTCACGATGTTTCCGATGAGCCCGGCTGTGGCAAGGGCCTTTATGATTCTTGCGTCACTGAATCCGTATCTTGTCTTCATGTGGTAGAGGACACTTGGGAGCACTCCGCACGAACCGCAGGTAGGAGCTGTGACTATGGTTCCTCCTGATGCATTTTCTTCGCTGACGGCGAGGGCATATGCAAATACAAGTCCTCTGGTCTTGAATGTGTCTCCCTGTCCGATAGCCCTGACGTGGTATGTAAGTGCCTTGCGCCTGATGCCGAGAGGACCTGGCAGGGCTCCGTCCTGCTCAATGCCTCGTTGCACAGCTTCCTGCATCACCTTCCATACGAGTTCGAGGTGTTCCCAGAAACCGTAAGTGTTCTTTTCACACTCCTCTACATATTCCCAATATGTCTTGCCGCTGGCATTGCACCACTTCATGATTTCGGTGAGTGTTGTCATGTCATATATGGTACCTCCATCTGTATTATCTTCAATGGGGTGCTCCATGCATATGATGTCTCCACCTCCGATGCTGTAGTATGTCCACTTGTCATACAGATCGCCGTCAGAGTTTACCGATGCTATCTTCATGCCGTTAGGATGTACCTGAAGGACTTCTTTCGGCTTCCATTCGATTGTTACGTTTCCGTTTCTTCTTTCCTTGCTTTCGAGGGTTTCCTTGTCTGTCCAATGCCATGTTGAAAATGCTTCTTCAATGGCTTTGTCTGTGAGGTGTCCCTTGCCTGTCGCTGCAAGCGAGCCATAGAGGGTTACATGGAGCTGATATGTATCAGGATGGTTTTCCAGATAATTCCTTACAGCCTTGAACGGACCCATGGTATGACTGCTTGATGGGCCTTTTCCTATCTTGTATATGTCTTTTATCGTCTTCATCGTATTTGTCAGATTTCGTCTGTATGATTGCGAATAACATACAAAGTTATGATAAATTTGACTACAAGGGCATAGTACTTGCCAAATTATTTGCAAAAGGATTGTGAGATGAAATGTTTTGTGGTGATATTGATGACGTTTTTTGCCATGCATGTCCGACCCCTGGACGCTCAGGACAGAAAGGATAGCGTTGCCATTGCATCGTCAGGACAGACGGATTCACTGTCATTCCCTCGTCCCATCCCGAATTTTCTTCCGCCGCAGCTATTTATCCCGGCTAAATATTTAAACGGCTTTCTGCCGTGGAATTCGGCTCCTCTTCTACGTCCGGTATTTCATGTGATCGTTCCGCAGGGCTTCAGCGGCAGCATAGGGGCGGGAAGGTTTTATCAGGAGCATCCTGAAAAGTTTTTTTCGACGTTGGAAGGAAACAATACCATACGTATTCCCCAGCTGTTTGTTTCAGAGCAGATGATGATAGGTAATACACTTAAATTAGGAAGACGTTTCTATTTCATGTCCGGAATATTATATGGGGCACAGCTGGGGGTACGCGGCAACAACTGGGGCATGGGAACACGTGAAGGGATCATATGGTATCCAAAGGACATGATCTCCGTGATTTTCTGGAACCAGTACTTCCAGTCTGTCGCCGTATATTCTCCGGTCTTTTTCCCGACAGCCTCGGGTGATGGAGCGGCAATAAGAATGCCTGCAACGCCTGAAGTCTTCTCCATTGGCGTGCAGGCAACCTTCGTTGTCGGCGAATTCATCATTGGTGTCGGAGCGTCAGTTGCTCCTGTGCCGTTCCAGGACCGGCATCACTCTGAATTCCGTTACAAGTAGTCTTCGAAATACATGCTGATCTTATCGTGCAGATGCACCCTGTCCTTGCCCATTACATTGTGCTCAGCGCATGGATAAGGGAAATAATCCACCTGGACATTGTTCTTGATGCATTCCCTGATAAAGCTCAGACTGTGCTCCCAGACCACTACAGGGTCTATTGCGCCCTGGCAGATAAGGAGCTTGCCCTTCAGGGATGCAGCCTTGTTGATGAGGCTGGTCTTTGCATATCCTTCAGGATTGACGTCAGGATGGCCCATGTACCTTTCGCCATACATCACTTCGTACCATTTCCAGTCTATTACAGGACCACCTGCAACGGCAACCTTGAATATGTCAGGGTAATTGGTGATGAGCGAAATGGTCATGAAACCGCCGTAGCTCCATCCGTGTACGCCGATTCTGTCCTTGTCCACATATGGCAGGCTCATGAGCATCTTCACTCCTTCCATCTGGTCTGCCATTTCTGCCTGTCCGCACTGGCCGTGGATGGCCTGTTCGAATGCAAGTCCGCGGTTTTCTGTACCTCTGTTATCCTGAACATAGACCAGGTATCCTCTCTGAGCCATGTACATTTCCCATCTGCGGAGCTGTGCCAGGAATGTGTTCTGGACCATCTGGGAGTGAGGACCGCCGTATACGTAAACGATTACAGGGTATTTCTTCGAGGGGTCGAAGTCCTTCGGCTTGATCAGGCGGTAATAGTTGTCATGCAGGCCGTCAGCGCTCCTGACGGTACCGAGCACGATTTCTGTGTAAGCGTAGTCCAGGGTCGGGTCTTCTGCTGTAAGGAGATTCCTTACTGTCTTGCCTTCAGCTGAGCATAGGTCTGTCACCCTTGGTGTGGTAAGATTGCTCCAGCTGTCGATGAAATGCCTGCAGTCAGGGCTCATAGATATGTCATGCCATCCCGCTTCTGTCGTGAGTCTTTGCGCCTTTCCAAACACAGCCTTTGAGATACCTTTCTTCAGATTCTTTATCTCGATTCTAAAGAGGTGGTTCTCGACAGGGGATACCTCTGCAGATGTGTAATACACGTATCTGCCGTCGTTTGCAATGTATTGGACGTCAGCGTCTGTTGCGGTGAGTCTCCTGATGTTGCCTGCTGTATCGCAGAGGTAGAGGTTGCGGTATCTGTCACGGTTGGCTGTGCGGTATATAAAGACGTCCTCATACCCCTTGATGAAGTATAACGGGTCCACAGGCTCTACATATCTTTCGTCTGTCTCGGTCAATATAGGTGCCTTGCCGGGCTCGCCGCCGACTTTCCAGCTTTCCAGCCATGCTGTCTTCTGGTGCCTGTCGAGGGTCTGTGCATATAAGGTGCTGCCGTCAGGAGACCAGCAGACATTGGTTATATATGCCGGGAGATCTGTGCCTCCTTCGTTGCTGCTGCGCTCCAGAACTGGGAATTTATGGGTGAGGCCTGTGTTGAGGTCATAGACCATGAGGTCCACCTGCTCTGAGTCCATTCCAGCCATCGGGTATTTGATCTCCTTGAGCGATCCTGTACGTGAAGTTATGTCCAGGAGAGGGAAGGATGTGACCTTGGATTCATCCTTGCGGTAGAAGGCTATACGGGTGCTGTCTGGTGACCAGAAGATTCCTCCCATTATGCCGAATTCATTGCGGCTTACGCTCTGACCATATGTGATGTTCTCGTTTTCGCTTTCGGCAACGGGCTTTTCGCTTCCGTCCTTGAAGCGTATCCAGAGGCTTTTTCCTTTATTGAATGTTTCGATAGAAGCAGCTGGCTTGGACGGTTCGCTGTATGAATCGTCACTGATGTTCCATACGGTCCATCTGCCATCCTTGTGCATCATTATTTCAGCCGGACTTATCCACCTGCAGTACAGGTTCTTTGGTGCAAGCTCTCTTGACAGGATCGTCTCTTCCATCGTGAGCGTTTTTCCGTCTGCCGAGTTGGATTTTCGGGTTGAAATCGTGCCGGGAATGTCGGCCTCTTGTGCTGAAATGCCGATGCAGGCACAGATCGAGATGATAAGTAATGTGCTCTTCTTCATGTCTTTTTTATTTGCATTGCAAAGATAGCAAATATTCCAAAAGCATTGCTGTGGTTTCTTTTTTGCGGAATATTTGTTACTTTTACAAAATATTTTGCTTACGGATTGTTAAAATTATGGCGAAATCTATGAAAATCGATATACAGTCGGAGATCGGAAAGCTTGATGCAGTCCTTCTCCATCGTCCTGGTTGCGAGGTCGAGAACATGACACCGAGAAACGTCCAGAGGGCCTTGTATAGTGACATCCTGAATCTGTCCATAGCGCAGAGGGAGTATGAGCAGCTTTCAGGAGTACTCTCGAAGGTCTGCAAGGTCTATGAGGTGTACGACCTGTTGGTAAAGGTGCTCGAGCAGTGGAAGCCTCGTGCGGACCTCATTCAGAGGATATGCGAAACCGAAGATGTCCAGTCATATATCGATATCCTCATGGAAATGAAGTCAGAGGAGCTTGCAAGAGTCCTGATCGAAGGATTGCCTGCAAGGATAGACACTCTTACTTCATACCTCAAGAATGAATATTACGCCCTCTACCCGCTTTATAACTTCTATTTTACACGTGATGCGGCTGTTACGATAGGTAATCAGGCTCTCGTGTGCCGGATGGCAAATAAGGTGAGGATGAGGGAATCGCTGATAATGAACGCAATCTACCGTTATAGCGGTGAGTTTGACTGTGATGTCATTGATGTCAATGAAAGTCAGTCGGAAGCCTCTCCCGTGATAATGGAAGGCGGCGACATTATAGTTGCACGCGAAGATATACTTGTAGTAGGCAACGGTATACGTACTACTTCGCAGGGTATCGATTTCATGGTGGAAAGATTGCGCAGAAGCGCCCCTCCGGGAAGGTACAATGTTCTTGTGCAGCAGCTTCCTTCAGAGCCTGAGTCATTCATCCATCTTGATATGGTCTTCACTATGCTGGATGTCGATAAATGCATGGTCTTCAAGCCACTGATAACTCAGGCAAATCAGTATCAGACGGTTCATATCACGATAGATGACGGTCGTGTAAGCAGCATCAAGCCGGTTTCCGGCCTGCTTCCGGCTCTCAAGAAGCTGGGCATGGACCTGAAGCCGGTTGTATGTGGCGGTGATGATGAATGGGATCAGGAGAGGGAACAATGGCACAGCGGGGCCAATTGTTTTGCATTTGCTCCCGGAAAGGTTCTCACTTATGCACGAAATGTGCATACTTTGGAAATGCTTGACAGAGGCGGATTTGAGATTGTACGCGCAAGCGACTTCATCTCAGGAAAGTCAGATGCTGCAGTGATGGGTTCAAGACCATGTGCCGTAGCGATCGACGGCTCCGAGCTACCTCGTGGCGGTGGCGGACCAAGATGTATGACTATGCCTCTTTCAAGGCAGAAGGTTGATTGGTAAATAAGTTATTTTATAGATATGGAAAGGACTTTGGTTATACTCAAGCCGTGTTGTCTTCAGAGAGGACTTATCGGTGAAGTGATTTCAAGATTCGAGAAGAGAGGCCTCAAGCTTGTGGCCATGAAGATGGTCAGACTTACAGATGAAGTGCTTGACGTACATTATGCACATCTCAAGGACAAACCTTTCTTCCAGTGGCTCAAGGACGGCATGATGGCAGCTCCTGTGATTCTGTGCTGCTGGGAAGGATATAGTGCCGTTCAGGTCGTGCGTGACATGGCAGGTGCTACAAGGGCCAGCAAGGCGGTGCCCGGAACAATCAGAGGAGACTACAGTGTGAGTGCTCAGGAGAATATCGTGCATACATCGGATTCTCTGGAGAACGCAGCCATCGAACTTGAAAGGTTCTTTGACGAGTCGGACTATTGTATGTATGATTCTCCGCTCGATCCTTACAAGTACGCACCAGACGAAATGTAGAAGATGAAGATCGCTGTAGCGGGTACAGGCTATGTCGGCCTGTCTATGTCTGCGCTGCTGTCGCAGAATCATTCAGTAACTGCGGTTGATATCGTGCCGGAAAAGGTGGATATGATCAACCGCAGGATTTCTCCTGTACAGGACGAATATGTGGAGAAGTATTTCAGGGAGAAAGACCTTGATCTCAGGGCCACCTTGGATCCTGCAGAAGCATATTCGGATGCTTCCTTTGTCGTGATCGCAACGCCGACCAATTATGACCCTCTTCGCAATTTCTTCGATACTTCTGCTGTTGAGGCTGTTGTGGGTCAGGTGCTTGAATATAACAAGGATGCCGTGATGGTCATAAAGTCCACTGTTCCTGTGGGATACACCGAATCTCTTCGCGAGAAGACAGGATGCCGCAGGATATTGTTCAGTCCGGAATTCCTGCGTGAGTCCAAGGCCCTTTATGACAATCTCTATCCAAGCAGGATCATAGTAGGTACAGATCTGAGTGATTCTCAGTTGACAGAGTCCGCCCATGTCTTTGCGTCCCTGCTGCAGGAAGGAGCTCTTAAACCTGATGTGGATACGCTGATAATGGGCACGACAGAGGCGGAAGCTGTGAAACTGTTTGCCAATACATATCTGGCCCTCAGAGTTTCATATTTCAATGAGCTTGATACCTATGCTGAGGTCAAGGGTTTGGATACCAGACAGATAATAGAGGGAGTGTGTCTTGATCCCCGCATAGGTTCGGATTATAACAATCCTTCGTTCGGCTATGGGGGATATTGTCTTCCGAAAGACTCGAAACAGCTGCTTGCCAATTATGACGATGTGCCTCAGAACCTTATAAGGGCAATAGTGGAGAGCAACCGTACCCGCAAGGATTTTGTTGCCGACAGGATATTGCAGCTGGCGGGATATTATTCCTATAGTGGAAGCGCAGAGTATCATGCTGATACTGAACGTCAGTGTACGATAGGTGTATACCGCCTGACAATGAAGGCTGATTCCGTCAACTTCCGACACAGCTCGATCCAGGGGGTGATGAAGCGTGTCAAGGCTAAAGGCGCGGTTGTCATAGTGTACGAACCATCTCTGGAAGCTGGTACGACCTTCTTTGGCAGTCGTGTGGTGAATGACCTGGATGAATTCAAGAGACTGAGTGATGTCATTGTGGCCAACCGCTACGACGATGTACTTGACGATGTGGTTGAAAAGGTTTATACAAGAGATTTGTTCAAGAGAGACTGATGGATACTCATGTTGTGATAATGGCGGGTGGTATCGGCAGCAGATTCTGGCCGATGAGCACTCCTGAATGCCCTAAGCAGTTTGTGGATGTGGCGGGTACCGGCAGGACCCTGATCCAGATGACGGTCGACAGGTTCAGGACTGTATGTCCTGATGAAAATATCTGGGTGGTGACTGGAGAAGTTTATGTGGATAAGGTTCGTGAGCAGCTTCCTTCCATCCATGATGACCATATTCTGGCGGAACCGGTCGGACGCGGCACAGCGCCATGCATAGCTTATGCATGTTGGAAGATAGCCCTGAAACATCCTGATGCAGTGGTGGTGTTTACCCCTGCTGACGCCTTTGTCAATGACGTGGATGAATTCCGTAGTGTGATGCGTTCTGCTTTGGAATTCACTTCGTCCGGAAGGCGTATCGTGACTGTCGGAATCAGGCCGTCCAGACCTGAGACAGGATATGGCTATATAGAATGCGGAGCAGCAGCTGGAAATCCGTCCGGAATGCAGGTGTTCAAGGTGGATTCATTCCGCGAGAAGCCTTCTTTGGAGGTGGCTGTGGAATATGTGGCCGATAAGAGATATCTTTGGAATGCGGGCATCTTTGTGTGGAGTATCCCTACTGTAATGTCTGAGATCCGTACTTATGCGCCTGAATTGGCCTCGCAGATGGATATGATGTCAGCTTCATTCTATAGTGATGCCGAACGTGAGATTGTAGCAAGGTATTTTCCACAGTGTTCGAAGATATCGATCGACTATGCGGTGATGGAGAAATCGGAGTGCATATATACCTTGCCTGCTGATTTCGGCTGGAGTGATCTTGGTACCTGGGGTTCTCTTCTTGCCCTGCTTCCGAAGGATGAGAATGGGAATGCCTTGGTTGCGTATAAGGAGGATGGCGTGCGCCTGATAGATTGCAGGGGGTGTATAGTTCATGTTCCGGGGGCAGAAAAGGTTGTGGTTCAGGGATTGTCAGACTGCATAGTGGCTCAGCATGAAGGACGACTGCTTGTATGCCGTCTGGATCATGAACAGAAAATTACCGATTATTCAAAAGACATCTGATATATGGCGGATAATTATCTGGAGAAGAAGGCGGAAGCCTTGCGTGAACGTCAAGAGAAGGAAAGACGTGCGCGTCAGGTAGCTTATAAGAAACGTATGGAGGCCTACCGCAGGAAACTGGAGATGCAGAAGGACGGAGCGGTTACTTCAAGGAAGCCTGAGGATTAAGCCTTCTCCATAATCCAAGAGGCCATCTTCTGACAGGTCTCAATAAATTCCATAGAAAAGAGTAGGCTTTCCATCTGAAGCTGTTTGTGCTGACATCTTTGCCGTTGCGCGTGAATCCGGTTGCAACGGCAATTATATTTTCCTTGTATGCTTTCTCGTAGATTCTGATATTCCCGTCTCCAAGCAGGATTATGTGGTCATCGCGGACCGCTATGATCCTATGGATCAGATATTCACCTCTGATATCTTTGACCAAGGCAACTGTGCCTTTTCTGATGTTTTCTTCCTTCCATGGGCTGAGAGTTATGCTGTCCCTCATATGCATCAGGAAAGGATTCATGCTGTAGCCTCTCACTCTGATCTGCACGGACCTTCCTTCAGAAATCAGTTCACGGATTCCTTCAATCATCTTAGCCTTGTCTATTCCTGCTGTCCTGTGCTGTATCATTTTGCTTGTTTCTCTTTTATTGCCTTCTTATTATGGCTGTACAATGCAAAAGTACGGATAAAATTTTCTATCTTTGAAAGTTTTATGGAAAAATCATACAAATATACCGTTGCGGGCCACACTTTCAGTGTGTTTCTACCTGAGGGATATTCTCAGGAAGATTGCCTGCGTCCTTACGCTCCTTTTGAAGCATTTGATGATGACGTGCTGTTCTCTTTGCGTGTCAGAATTGTGGAAGACCTGCATGATGTGATGCCGGGCAAGGTAGTGGATTGTCTCAATCAGGAGGCTCCATATCTGTGGCTGTTCCAGCCTCAGAACGGATCGATGAAGACTCCGTTGAAATTCAACTTCGGTTTCTCATATTCCAAGTCGCGTCCGGATTGTATTCTGGTTCCGGCTCCTGACCTTAAGGATAATGTTGTCTATTTGCCTGCAGCGACCGCAAAGCGTTCAATTGAGTTTGCCATAAGCAACAGCATGATGCTTTTGTATACATATTGCACGGCGCCGTATGAGACATTGATGGTTCATGCCTCTGTTGTTGCCCATAAGGGCGGTGGCTATATGTTCCTGGGGCGCAGCGGTACAGGAAAGAGTACTCACAGCAGTCTGTGGCTCAGAAATTTCTCCGAGAATACCTATCTCCTCAATGATGACAATCCTGTTATCCGTGTCCTTGACGGGCATCCTTATGTCTACGGAACCCCATGGAGCGGAAAGACCCCATGCTATAAGTGTGAGAGGGTGCCGTTGTTCGGCGTTGTAAGACTGTCTCAGGCTCCGGAGAACAAAATTTCCAGACTGCCTCTCCTGAATGCCTATGCTTCTCTTATGCCGGCATGTTCATGCATGAGGTGGGACCGTGCATCTACTGATGCTCTCCATCATACTGTGGAAGCTGTGATAAGTCAGACCGCATGCTGGCATCTGCAGTGTCTGCCTGATGATGAGGCTGCGTATGTATGTAATTCAGCGGTAGTGATATAATCTCTTTCTGTTATGAAATATCTCAGGTGGTTCAGCAATGCCGTCAAGCCTCATGTATGGCCGTTGGTGTGCATGATGTCCTGTCATGTGCTTCTTGCATGCTGTGCCATCTCTTTCGTATATGTCAGCAAGAGCCTTGTCGACGCAGCTGTAGCCCGGACTCCTATGCTGTCCCTGGCCATAGCGATGGTAGTCATCATAGTCTTCCGCATTCTTCTCAATGCCTTCCGCACATATCTGCAGACCAGAACTGAGATCCGTCTGAAGAATTCGCTCAGGCAAAGACTTTTTGATGTATTGCTTCATCTGGAGAATGACGGCAGTTCGCGTCATCATTCAGGTGATGTTATCAACAGACTTCAGGAGGATGTCCGTCAGGTTTCGGCAGCTTTCGCTTCGGCACTGCCCAATCTTGCAGGGACATGCCTGCAGCTTGCAGCGGCCTTTGTCTTTCTTCTTGTCCTTGACGCAAGGCTTGCTCTGGTGATTCTGATTGTAGTTCCTTTCGGAATCCTTACAGGTAAATTCATTACATCCCGGGTGCGCACCCTTACTCACGATATCAGGAAAAGTGACTCGAAGATTCAGTCTCATCTTCAGGAAAGCATCCAGCATCAGTCACTGATCCAGTCCATGGAATACAGTGAGACAAGCGCATCTGCTCTTGTCGGTCTGCAGGGCGAACTTTATGGTAACGAATTGCGCAGGACGCGTTTCAGCGTACTTGCCCGCATTTTTGTCTCTCTGGCGTTTCAGGCAGGAAACACTACCGCCTTTCTATGGGGAGTGTGGGGAATCAGCTCAGGTACAGTGACATATGGTATGATGACGGCCTTCCTTCAGCTGGTAGGTCAGATTCAGCGTCCCATTATCGAGATGAGCAATCAGGTGCCTGCCCTTATTCATGCTACAGCATCTATAGACCGTCTGATTGAACTTGAATCTCTTCCGCGCGAGAGCACTGATGATAATGTCCTCCTTAGCGGCACGGCTGGAGTGCGGGTGGTCGATATTTCTTTTTCTTATCCAGATTCAGGCAGAAAGGTGTTCGGTGGTTTTTCCTGGGATTTCAAGCCGGGAAGCCGGACTGCTATCGTCGGCCCTACTGGAGTCGGCAAGAGTACCCTTATCCGTCTGATACTTGCTTTGCTTAAGCCAGACGGCGGAACGATCGAGTTCTATTCAGATAACGATGAGTCTGTAACTGCGTCATCAGCCTCCAGATGTAATGTAGTTTATGTCCCACAGGGCAACAGCCTGTTCAGCGGCACTGTGAGAGATAATCTGCTGATGGGTAATCCTGATGCGACTGATGAACAGATGGCTGAGGCCTTGCGTATCGCTGCGGCTGATTTTGTCTTCCAGCTTCCGGGAGGCATGGATTCTCAATGTTTCGAGGCCGGGGCAGGCTTGTCGGAAGGACAGGCCCAGCGTATCGCAATTGCAAGGGCGCTTCTGCGTCCGGGCTCTGTACTTCTGCTTGACGAGTTCAGTTCTGCACTTGATGCTCAGACTGAAATTGTCCTTATGGAACGTCTTACGCAATATCTTCCTGATCATACGATGATATTCATCACTCATAGGGAGAAGATCATAGAGTATTGTGATTCTTTATTGAATTTATAATGATATGAATCTCAAGGCTATATCTACCTATGTGGGAAAAGTCCTTCTGATCAATGCGTTGTTCATGTTCATCGCCTTGATGGTTTCTGTCGGGTATGGTGTGGATGATGGCTTTGCGCCGCTTATCATCAGTATGGCGATCACAACCCTTACAGGTGTTTTTCCGCTAATCTTCGTAAGGGGAAGATTTACCTTAAGCATAAATGAGAGTTTTCTCACCATTGTCCTTTCCTGGCTTTTTTCTTTTGTATTCGGTTCACTTCCATATATAATGTATGGAGGAGAATTCACAGTCATTAATTCATGGTTTGAGAGTGTATCCGGATATACGACTACGGGCTCAACCATTCTGACAGATATAGAGGCGCTTCCTGCAAGCATCATCTTCTGGCGGTCTTCAACTCATTATATCGGAGGTCTGGGTGTCATTGTCTTTCTTCTGATCGTCATGCCTGATGCATCACCGCTCAAGCACCGTCTGACCAGTCTTGAGATATCATCAATGTCCCGTGCCGGATACAGGTACAAGAGCGGAAGGACAGCTCGGATCATGCTTATGGTATATCTCATCATGACCTTCCTTGAGACTCTGCTCCTGTGGGCAGCCGGAATGTCGCTCTTTGATGCCGTAAACCATTCCTTCAGTACGATCGCCACAGGTGGATTCAGTACACACAGCGCCTCCCTGATGTATTATGACTCCGCTTTGATAGATGTGATCATAATTTTCTTCATGGTTCTGTCTTCCATGCATTTCGGAGTGCTCTTCATGATTTTTGCCAAGCGTTCCTTCGCCCCGCTGAAGTCTGCAGTTCCACGCTATTATATGACGGTAATAGCTGTTCTCTCTATTGCTGTCACCCTTGTCCTTATGTTTCAAGGCGGATATAAATCCTTTGGCAAGGCTGCACTGGACGGAACTTTTCAGGTGGTAAGTTATCTCAGTACAACTGGATTCGGCAATGCAGATAATGCTTCATGGCCTGTACTGGCCAATTTTATCCTTCTTTTTGCTGCATTTCATTGTGGATGTTCCGGTTCTACTACGGGAGGAATCAAAGCAGACAGGGCCTATCTGTCATTAAGATCTATAAGGAATGAATTTGCCAGAAGATTGCATCCGACTTCTGTATATAAGATGAAGGTTGACGGGAATCCCGTCAAGGATGACGATGTCAGTGCTGTGCTTCTATATATTGTGACTTATGTCCTTGTCATCCTGATGTCATTCTGTCTGGTTCTGGCCTGCGGAGTGGATATTGGCACCGCTTTTTCTGCGACTTTGTCTTCAATTGGAAATGCCGGCCCTGGCATAGGGGAAGTAGGAACTATGGGTACCTTCCACTTTCAGCCCTCGCTGGCCAAGTTTGTATATACTGTGGATATGTTCATGGGACGATTGGAGATTTTCCCTGTTCTGATAGTTATTTCATTGTTTTTTAGAAGATATCGTAAGTGATTATATGAGAATCAATCTTCAGAAGATCCTGTTTCTATGCCTGGTAATCATGGCAGTGACATCATGTGGCTTGAATAAGACTGTATGCTTGGAGGACGTTTCTGCTGTCCTGCAGGATGCCCACCCCGGTGATACCATTTATGTGAAGGACGGCTTGTATCGTGACCTGTCGCTTGAATGGGAAGGTAAGGGTACGGAAGGGAATCCGATTGTCGTCATGCCGCAGACTAAAGGCGGAGTTGTTATTTCAGGAACTTCGCAGTTGAGGATTTATGGACACGATCTTACAGTATCGTCGTTTGTCTTCAAGGAAGGAACAGCACCGTCAAAGACAGTCGTAGAGTTCAGAAAGTCTGACAATCTGGCTCGGAGATGTCGCCTGACAGATTGTGTGATAGATTCATATAATCCTTCCAGAAGAGATATGCAATGTACATATGTAAATCTTTATGGTAAGGATAACAAGGTTGACGGATGTTCATTTCTTGGGAAGAAGAGTCTCGGTGTGACATTGGTTGTCATGCTTAACTATAAGGATTGTCTGGACAATCGCCATATCATTGAGAATAACTATTTCGGTCCTCGCCCGGTATACGGCTCGAATGGAGCTGAAACAATCCGCGTGGGAACGTCTCAGCAGTGCCTTGAAAACTCAAGAACTGTAATTCAGAACAATTTCTTCGACCGTTGTAACGGTGAAGTCGAGGTCATCTCGATCAAGTCATCCGAGAATGTCATCAGCGGAAATATTCTATATGAATGTGAGGGTGTC
>JAEIGA010009958.1_pt1 | contig 14403 bp, 12 predicted proteins | sample 9270691 | NCBI WGS metagenome assembly JAEIGA01 (sample SAMN17057246, study PRJNA624740) | gut metagenome | biome: biome; isolation source: fecal sample | host: Bos grunniens | place: China: Xizang | collected 2019 | reverse complement strand
TTAACGAGCTTATAGACGCACTTTCTGCAAATTTTGAAGGTTGCATTGGTAGTACAGTCACGTTTTGTAATCCTTCAACTATCTCTTCAACTTTTTTCTTGTTTGCCCCATTACCTATAATATAATAATGAATGTTTTCATTGCTTGCATATTCTTTTGCGGCTCTTGCAATATATTCGACGTTTTGCATTTTGCCGATATTTCCCGCATATACAACGTTAAGTTTATTTTTATCGGTTTTTAAATCGTAAAAATTTTCTTTTTTAATATTTTCAAGTTTTATAACGCTATCACTATAACTCCAATTATATACGACTGCAATTTTGCTATCTTTAATTCCCAAGTCAACTAGCGTTTGTTTCATATCTTCCGATATGGTTATTATTTTAGATATTTTATTTAACGCCTTTATCTGTCTTTTCTTAAAATACGGATACGTTATTTTAGAAATTGGCAATTGCCCTGAAAACATTAGGTTTTGTGGAAAAATATCTTGCAGGTTAAATACGACTCTACATTTTAACTTTTTTAAACCCACTAAGTGAAACCACGGTGCATTGCAAGATTGTAAAAACACAACGTCATATTTGCTTTTTTTATAAATTTTTTTACATCTTAAAGCATATTTGTATTCACTAAAATACCTTTTTATAAAACTGCCTTTTTCTTTTTTAAAATCGTTAACGTAACTTAATTTTAATAAGCAATATTTTTCTTGCAATTCGTCAAGTGCAGAACGCACGTTTAAATTGGTTTTCTTTAATATTACGTGGCAATTATGCCCAGCGTCTAAAGAAGATTTTACAACGTCTTTAAGTAAATGTACGGAAGTTTCGTTACCATCGAAACTAATATTAAAAAGAAACAGTATGTTCATGATTTTTTTACCCGCTTACTAAACAACGCTTTTACGCACAACTCGGTAGCCTCTCCACCATAGGTTAAATATTTATTCTTAAGAATCTTTACTTTTTCTTGCTCTAATGCATAATCACAATTTATTATTTTATTTATAACGTCGTTCTCGTCAGTTACTATAAAATCTTTAAATTGCTCATTATAATCTAAAGCAAAACCCCTTTCTTTTGCATAACTTTCAAAATCGTACGCAAAACAAATAATTGGTTTTTCTAAAATAGCAAAATCAAAAATTGTCGCACTATAATCTGAAATTAAAACGTCTGCAACTTTAAGTATATCGTTAATATTTGGATACAAGCTATAATCTAATACAAAGTCGTTAAATTCCACACCTAATAGTTTATTTGTATACGGATGAATACGGAAAAGTAAAACGTAGTCTTTAGATAACGCGTTTTGCCATTTCTCTATATCTATCGGTGGTTTTATTTGATACGAACTGCCACCATCCCTACTATCTCTCCAAGTAGGAGCGTATAAGATTACCTTTTTGTCCTTAGGTAAATTAAGCCTTTGTTTTATGTCGGCAACTTCTTCATTAGTTGTTCTATAAAGAACGTCGTTCCGTGGCATTCCAACTTTCAATAACTGGCTTTCATTGACGTTAAACGACTTTTTATAAAGATCCACTTCGTATTCGCCGGAAATACAAAAATAATCAACGTAACTAAAATCACAATCCTTTCTGCCTGCTACTTCGTTACCAACAGTCTTGATAGGGATTCCGTGCCAAGTATTAAGATATACTTGTTTTTTGCGCTTAAATTTTAAACTGCGTTCCACGTTAACGGACGTTACCCAATATTTGCATTTTAACGCTGTAATAAAATATTTAAACGTATCTGCTTTAACTATTATGCCTTTTCCTTTTAGTTTTGTATTTTCAACGTCTTCTAACGCCCAATAGAACTTATAATCTAAAAATTCTGGTTTAGAAAGCAAATATTCATAAATAGCTTTAGGACTATCGTTGTATTTTCTACTAAGGGAAGTGAATAGAATCGCTTTATTATCTATTTTCACGAATAACCCTATAAACCTTATAGCCGTTGAAGCAAAAAATCTTATTAATCCGCTTATAAATTGATTATGTTTTAAAATATATTCGAGCCTTGCTTTAAACCCCTTCATAAAAGCACTCCTCTACGCCGTTCAGTCTTACAATAAATTTAACTAAATAACTTCGTTATCTCTTTAGTTTCTTTCTTCTTTATCGTTAACTGCTTCAACAATTTCGTCGTTTGTTACAACGCCTTCTTGAACGTCACCACTTGAAAAAACTTTTCCTATCGTCATAAAGAAAATTTTGATATCTAACCATAAAGAGAAGTTTTTTAAATAGTACGCGTCAAACTCGGCTTTTTTCTTGGGCTGTGCCGCTAATACGTCGCGACCGTTAACTTGCGCCCAGCCTGATATTCCCGGCCTTATTTGATACATATCATAACCTTCACGCGCTTCGTTTAATTCAGTTTCACATTTTTGAGATGGCCTAAACCCTATCCAACTCATTTTAAACGTTAAGATATTAATGATTTGTGGTAGTTCATCAATTGACGTTCTTCTTATAAAATGCCCGACTTTAGTTATGTATGAATTAACTTCTGCATATTCATAACCCGCAACTTCGTGGTTAGCATCTTCAGCCATACTTCTAAACTTAATACAGTTAAATTCTTTGCCGTTTTTACCGATACGCTTTTGCTTAAAAAATACTGGGCCTTTAGAATCCACCTTAATAGCAATCGCAACAATTAAAAATAGTGGCAATAACACGATTAATGCTATTAACGCCACTACAAAATCCATAATAGATTTTATGAAGCGATAGAATTTTTGGCAAAAAGTAAGCTTGTACGCATTATTATTTTGCGCTATTTCCATCTCTTTTTTATTAGCCTTTGTACTCATCATCTTCCCCTTAAAAATAATATCATACATAAAATAATTATATTAATAATATAATAATACTTATGTAGTATACCATATTTAAAATCATATTTCAAGGGCTATTTTAATTTTTTATTAATAAACGCTCATTTTTTTGTGTTTTTTATAGTTTTTCGTGAAAAAACGTGCTTTTATTTAAAAACCTCCTATGGGATTACACCATAGGAGGTTTACTTATTATAAATTTTTTGCAATTTCGCTAACGAGTTTCATATCGGCTTTGCCTTGAAAGTTTGTTTTAAAATGCTTCATAACTGAAGGTAAAGTTTTATCTTCAAGACCGTTAATAATAGTTATAATTTCTTCTTTAGAAAGCATTTTTGGAAGGTATTTTTTTATAGTTTCAATTTGGTTGTTTAAACTTATAACGTTTTCTTCCCTGCCTGCTTTTTCAAAGCCTTCTCTTTCTTCGATAAGTTCTTTTTCGGCTTTTTGTAATAACGTGTTTATATCAGCCTCCGTTACTTCTTCGTTTACCGAGCGCTTTTCAATAGTTAAGTTCATTATTTTTGTAATAATTAAATTGAGCGCAGAAGTAGCGTCTTTATTATGCGCTTTCATCATTTCTATTTTTTCTTTTTTGAACGTTTCAAGTGTCATCTTTTAAACTCCTTAATCGCTTTAAGTGTATTTTCAAATTCTTTAACGTCAACTTCTTCAACTAGACCACTGTCTACAAGTCTTGCAACTTCTGGGTTTATTGGAAGTTTTGCAAGAACTGGTACGCCGAACTTTTCGGCAATTTTTTCTACGCCACTTTTCCCGAATATATATTCGATTTTACCACAATCTGGGCACTTATAATAACTCATATTTTCAACGATGCCGATAACGGGAACGTTTAACATATTTGCCATATTAAGTGACTTTTCAACGACCATACCCACTAAGTCTTGAGGCGTAGTTACGACGATAACTCCGTCAATTTTCAAACTTTGGTAAACGGTTAAAGGAACGTCACCAGTGCCTGGTGGCATATCGATAAACATTATATCGTTTTCGCCCCATTTAACGTCGGTATAAAACTGCTGAACTACTGCTGAAATTACAGGGCCACGCCAAACTACCGGCTTAGTTGCCTCTTCTAATAAAAGGTTTATACTCATAACCTTTATACCACTTTTTGTGGTAACTGGAATAAGGCCCTCTTCAGAACCGACTGCTCTATCGCCGTCTTTAAACCCGAAAGATTTAGGAATAGAAGGGCCTGTTATATCAGCGTCCATTATCGCGGTTTTAAGACCACTTTTACAAGCAGTAGACGCAAGCATAGAAGTAACGAAAGACTTACCAACTCCACCTTTACCACTCATAACGGCAATAATTTTGCCGATTTTGCTAAACTTGTTAGGTTCAATTATTAAACTTTTTCTGTCTCCACAACCTTCTTTATTACAGGTTGAACAATTATGTGTACATTCGCTCATAGTTATATTATAGCCAAATTTTTAAAATAAGTAAACTTTTTAAAGTGCGAAAATTTACAATTTTATTTAAATTATTATTGCACTACTAGTTTTTTTTTGATATAATGTTTAGGTAATTACGTTTAAAGGTGCTTAAGATGAAAAATTTTGGTTTTGACAGTGAAAAATACCTTTCCGTGCAAACGGAAAAGATTATTGAAAGAATTAGGCAGTTTGGCGGTAAACTCTATTTAGAGTTTGGCGGTAAACTTTTTGACGACTTTCACGCTTCTCGTGTTCTTCCTGGTTTTGCACCTGATAATAAAATAAAAATGCTTTCCAAATTAAAGGATTTGGCAGAGATTGTAATCGTTATAAATTCAGATGATATCGCAAAAAATAAAGTTCGTGCTGACCTTGGTATAACTTACGATATTGACGTTTTAAGGCTTATTGACGTGTTTAGGTCGTACGGCTTATTCGTTGGTAGCATCGTGCTTTCGCGCTTTAACGAGAATAACGAGCCTGCTAAAAACTTTAAAAGAAAACTTGAAAAATTAGGGCTTAAAGTTTACGTTCATTATTCGATAAACGGATACCCTACGAATATTCCTTTAATACTTAGCGACGAGGGTTTTGGCAAAAACCAATATATTAAAACCACGCGTGATTTAGTCGTTATAACTGCTCCTGGTCCAGGCAGTGGCAAAATGGCGACTTGTTTATCTCAGCTTTATCACGATTTTAAAAAGGGCAAAAAAGCAGGCTATGCTAAATACGAAACCTTCCCTATTTGGAATTTACCGTTAAAGCACCCTGTTAATATGGCTTACGAAGCCGCAACAGCCGACCTTAACGACGTTAATATGATAGACCCTTGGCATTTACAGGCTTACGGCGAAACTACCGTTAACTATAATAGAGATATTGAAGTATTCCCAGTTTTAAATACTCTTTTTGAAAAGATTATGGAAGTTTCACCATATAAATCCCCTACCGATATGGGTATTAATATGGTTGGCTTTGCTATCTCTGACGATAAAATTTGCGAAGAAGCCTCTAAGCAAGAAATTATTCGTAGATATTTTAGGGCTCTTGAAAACGAAAGAAGAAACAACTTAGACCCAGTTGAATCGGAAAAAATACTCGTTTTAATGAACACTTTAAACGTTTCAGTAGAAAATAGGCAAGTTTATCAAAAAGCAATGGAAAAGCAAGCAAAAACAGGTGTTCCTTGTTCTGCCATTAAACTTGAAGACGGAACGATTATTACCGGTAAAACAAGCGACCTTTTTGAAAGCCAAAGCGCTGTTATTATAAACGCTTTAAAGCACTTAGCCGATATTCCCGATGAAGAGCAACTTTTATCGCCCGATACGATAGTTCCAATAACAAAGCTCAAGGTTGATTACCTTGCAAGCCAAACGCCAAGATTACATATTGACGAAACGCTTATCGCTTTATCTTCAAGTTGTTTTACTAATAAAAACGCTGAAAAGGCTTTAAAACAACTTCCTAAACTTAAAAATGCGGAACTTCACTCTACGATACTTCTTCCACATATCGACGTTAAAATGATGCGCAAACTCGGCATTAATCAAACTAGTTCGCCAGTTTACGAAGATAAAATTCCAAAATACGAAAGCTACTAAAAATAAAAAAGGAATTGCAAGTGCAATTCCTTTTTGTTTTTTATAAAGTTTCGCCCATAATTTCTTTTCTTATAAGTTTTATCATAATTCTAGTATTTAATTCTATTGCGTCGATAGGATAAATTTCTTTAGCGTAGCCACTATAATATTTATCTAAAAAGAATTTGAGCGCGTCATCATCGCTTCCACCGTTTGAAATAATTTTAACTATTTCTTCGGCAGTTTTCTCAGCGTTAATTCTGCCGTTTTTTATATAATTTTTTGCTTCTTCACCACTTATTAAACCGTAGTGTGGAACTAAAATACTTTCTATATTAAGATTTTGGGCTTTATTAATAGAATCAAGCGCTATTTGATAACCTATTAAATAAGACGGTAAAACCTTTTCCGTTCCCGTATAAACGCCAAGAGTTTCCGAGCCGAGTAAAAGTTTTTCTTCTTCTAAATAATAGCCTATAGAACACTTTGTGTGACCAGGAAGCGCTACTACAGTAAATTCTAAACTGCCTGCAATAATTTTATCGCCGTCTTTTACCGCGATATCAACGCTTAAATTATCAATCAAATCTTCGTAATTAGAAACACCGCAAGTTAAGGCAAACTTTTTATCTAAGTCACGCATAACTGCTTTTGCCGTTGGTTTTTCAAAAATTTTAGTGGCGTATTCTCCTGCAACGATTTTTGCATTTGGATAAAGTTTTTTAACGTAAACCGAACCTAAAGCGTGGTCGTAATGCGAATGAGTTAAAAAGATATAGTCAAGACTGCGCTCTTTAAGCACGGCTTTAACGTTTTTAGCAACCCTACTTCCAGTAAATGCAAATCCAGAATCGTATAAGATAGAAGTTTTGCCGTCGTCTAATAAAAAGGCACTGTCACCAGCCATTGCTCTAACGTCAGTAATAGTAATAATATTCATAGTAAAACCCCTTTATTTTCTTTAGAGTTATTTTACTACATTGCAATAAAAATAGCAAATAAAAACTTGCTTTATATCTACATTTTTAATAAAAAGTTGATTAAAATAAATAAGGGGCATTGTGGGAAATCAATGCCTCTTATTTTTATTCCGTTTTATTTTTTTGAGCGTTTTCCATATTGCGCTTTTTTCTTTTTTCTAAACGCTTTTTTTCCCTACTTAATTTTAGTTCGTTACGGTGAACTCTTAAAAGTTCAGTATCTTTAGAAAAGTCTAAATCCGGAAGTTCTTTTACCATACTTAAAAACTCTTCTTCACTGATAACCGTTATTCGCTGTTTGTCTTTATTCCTTATATTTATTGCGTTTAGATATTTTTCGGGAAGTTCGCCTTCCTTTATGCTATTTACGAACACGTTAGAAGATTCAATCGTTCCTACCCTTCCGTTTAAATCGTAAATTCTTTTTAAAATGCGCCTGAATTTATCAACGTCACCATATCGCAATTCATCAGTAAAAGCAAACGTTTTAAAAGATAGCCCACCTTTATATCTTCTAGAATGGCGATAGTTTTTTTCTACGAATTTTAAAAGTAAATAGTTAATTTCTCTTTTAGAAAGTTCACCGTTAGTACAAGGCACTACGTCGCTAATAGTGTTTACTCCAAGCGTAATGTGATACTTTCTTAAAACTTCGTCTAACGGCATTTGAAGGTCTTCTATTATATGCTTTAAAACTAAAAAAGTTACTCTTGCATCTTCATCGGAGCGATGGGCTTCATAGTCAAGCCCAAGTTCTTCGGCAATAACCCCTAGCCCTGATAGCGTTGGCTTTTTATAGACTTCTTTATAGAGTAATTGAACGTCTAAAAATTCATATTCAATCTTTTCTAAATTATATATTTCGCAAGCGTTATTTAAAAACTCTACGTCGTTTAAAATAGAAAAACCTATAATATAGTCGTTATCTTTAAAGAGTTGCTTAACCTTATCGTAATGAGCGGGAAACCTCTCTTGACTTTTAATAAACGCCTTATCGTAATGTAATTTAATTTTGGTTTCAAAGCGCTTGGTTTTGGGATTCATAACTATATCTTCTTGGTGGTAGATATTAAGGTTACCGTCGATTAAACAATAACCGAAAGTACACATACTACCGTCACGATGATTTCCCGTAGTGCTTTCTATATCAAATGATAATATCTTCATAACTTCAAAAATCCGCCACGTTTTGTGGCGGATAATTTTAATCCTCTTTATATTTTTCTTCTAAAGCCTTTTCAAATGCTTCTTTATCGGCATTTGTAATAGTGCCAAGTCTAGAATCGGCAATTTTTAATACGTGTTCTTTATCGTCAATAGCAACGGCTTCAAGATATTCGTCATACGCTTCTTTATCGACGATGTTAGTCATATCAACAACGTAAACGTAAGAATAATATAATTCATTAGAATAACTACCAATGAAGTAATTACCTATTACTCTTGGTTTATACCAATCAGTAGAAGTTTTCATTGCAACGCCGTTGATTTGAGAGAAGTTATTTCCTTCTAAATCGCATCTATAATATAAACCTTCTGCATTAGAGAAATAAGCGAAACCGTCTTCTACGAATTGTAAGTTGTAGCCAGATACTTCTTTGCAAATAGGAGTTCTGCCGTTAGTCATATCGTTAACCGTATAGTTAAATTTAGCAAAACCACCAAGTTCGTTAGTAGTATCCATATAGTAAATTTCAGTTAAAGATTTAATGTATGCGCCGGAAACTAAAGCAGCGTCGATATAAGAGTTGCTTCCACCTAATAAAATAGGATCTTCGTCATTAGCGGTTTCGTTAGCAAAATATTTAACGCTAGCGTTAGCAGAATCAATAACTGATTGTTTGTAAATTAAATATTTTCCGTCGTTTTTAATTAAAGTAAAGGTTGCACCTTGTAAAATATTTAAACTTTCAGGCGAACCACTTAATAATAATTTTTCTTCAGTATCGCCGATTGTGTATTTATAAATTTCTTGATATTTTTCGTCAACGTCGTTAACATCGTCATAACCGTATTTAGTAAGGTATACGGCAGTAGAATCATCTTCCGGCATAAGCATTTCTTCGTATTCAAAAGATTCCATAACTTGTTTGCGCGTATCTGCGTTAAATACAATAAGTTTTTTAACGGTATGAGTTTCGTTGTTTTCAGTATGAGATTCTTCGTCTACGAAAATAAGATATACAGTGCCGTTGTTTTCAACGAATCTATATTCAGTAGCGTTGTTTTCAGCAATAGCAATGTAATCGTCAGCCTTACCGGTTTTAAGGTTGAATCTATAAAATTGAGTTTGGTTATTTAAAACGTTACTTTGCTTATCTTTCCTATTTGAAGGTGTAGCGTAATAAACGTAATCGCCGTAAACGTAAACACCAGTTTTATATGACGCGCTTATTAAAAGTTTTGGAATAACCGTTTCGATTTTAGCAGTTTTAGGATTAGAAAGTTCACTGGTTTTTACACGAACGAGAGAAGCCTTTTCTACTTCGCCGAACTCATTTTCTGCTGTAACTGCTTCTTGACCGTTAATAAAATAAACGTAATCGCCTTTTTCGACAGCAAATGAACCGTTGCCAGAAAGAACGTCGCCTTCAACGCCAGTTAATGGTGTAACGCTATCGCCACAACCTATTAAAGTAAACGTTGCCATAATTATAGAAATAATTGCTATAAGTAACTTTTTCATTAATATAAACTCCCTATATAGTAAAAATGGAATATATTTTTTTAATAAGCATAATTATATAACATAATTATACGCTTAATAATTATACACTAAATCGTTACAATAATCAATGGATTTTAATAAAAATTCTATTATATTTTTAATAAAAGGAAGTATATTTTGGACAAATTCGGCTTATTTGACATATTTACAAAATTAACACAAGACAAAAACGTTAAAAATTTGCTGTCTTCTACCTTAAATTCGCTATTTAGTCAAAATTTTTCTAAGCCGAAAGTTGAAATGCCAACTAAACAAAGCCCAAACGCTACTAAACCAAATAAATACTCCCAAGAAGCAATACTTAATTTATTAAAACGCCACGACGAAATATCTAAAAATATAGACATTAATACAGTAAAACCGCCTAACGATTAGGCGGTTTTTTATTGTGGCAGAGCCTTTATTTATCTAATTTGCGTTTTATTTTTTTTACGGCTAAAACCCCTGCTTTATACCCTTCTTCGTATGCAAAAGAAAGCCTTTCAACTTTGTATTGACTCATATCGCCAAGTTCGGGGTAAACAAGAACGTCCGGCTTGTATTTTTTTAAATATTTTTCCGTGTTAAAACAATCGACAACGTCTATAGTTCTAAGAAGATGCCCTAAAACGTTTTTGGTTTCCGTGTACGGTTGGAGTTTGCCTAAAACGTCAACTGCAACGATAATATCGGCATTATAATCTTTTGCAAACTTTACTGGGACACGCTCTAAAACTCCACCGTCAACTAAATCCATGCCGTTCTTCTCAACTGGTCTAAAAATCGTTGGAATTGCCGAACTTGCGCAAACTGCGTCAACTAAAGAACCTTCATTTAAACCAACTGCCGTACCTGTAACTAAATCTACGGCAACGCAAGTAAATGGGATTAACGTTTCTTTAAAATCTTTATGCTCAAGCAACGACGCTATTTTATTGCGCATTTTGACGGAGTGTAAAATGCTTTTCTTGGTGAAAATTTTTAAGTTTAAATCTATAATATCTTTAGTCTTTAACTCTTCAGCAACAGCCCTCATTTTAGACGGAGGCACGCCAATAGAGTAGCACGCTCCGACAACTGCTCCCATCGAGCACCCAACGATATAATCGGGCTTAATATTATTGTCTTCCATTGCTTGTAAAAATCCTATATGCGCAATACCACGAGCACCACCTGCTCCTAAAACGAAACAAATTTTTTTAGCCATATTTCACCTACTATATTAATTATATCATATTTTAAACTAATTAAAATAGTTTTTAAAATAAACTTGAAAAAATTTATAATAGGCATTATAATAAAAATATTAAAGCCTTATAAGGAGAAAAAAATGAAAAGGAAATTTTTAACTTTTATTATATCTATTTGCCTTTCTTTATCTACCGTTTTTTCACTAACGGGCTGTAAAGAGGCTAAAATAGGAGAACGTGACTGGCCAAACTTACTTGGCTATTTCAGTCATTGCCCAAACTTTACCTTATACGAATATACAACCGGAAAGGCTTTTACTTATAGCTATCCAAGGGGTAATCTAGAAACAGTTTTAAATGGTGGCGATTATTTAGCAACTGTTTACGTAAGTAACGAGTTTAGGGGCTCTGGGGTTGACGACTCTAAAATCGTTTCTATGGACTACTCTTATAGTTACGACGTAGAAAAGCAAGAAAAATTCTTGTTCACCCCAATAAACGGAATGTGGAATAACTATGACGAATACGGCAACGTGATAAGTACGATAACAAAAGAACAAGTTGAATATGACGAGCCTTGTAAACTTTATCCTTGGCTTATCAACTTTGCAAGAAACAACTATTCGCAATTTACAAAAAGTTATGAAGACGATAATAGTTTAACTTACTCTTTAAAAGAAGAGAATTTAGGAGCAGTAACTGACGAAATAAATAAAGTTTACGGCGAAACCAACGTTAAAGGATTATCGTTAATTTTTGAAAAAGACGTATATACTCAAGACTATTACGACGACTCTTCGGATTTATATAAGTTAGACGCAATTTCCGTAAAAGGTCAAGACGGTTTACTATTTACGATGAAAAATATCGATTCAACAATTTTTCAAGGCGAATTTGATTTAACGATGAAAAATCTAATGGACAAATCAAACTTTACTTTAAAAGGTGGCGAAGGCGTTGATTACGGCGAATATTATTTTACTAAAAACGCAATTAAAATTTATACGCCTAACAATCCTGACGCAACGCAAAGAGAAGGATATTTAGTTGCCGACTACGAAAACCAAACGGCTAAATTTATTAAAAAAACACCTGAAGGCTCTTGGGACGTTCAAAATATTTCATTAGGTGCTTTTGAGAATAGAAAACAAGAATTAATTAAAGTGTATTTAGGTGGCATTATTAACGGCTACGGAAATTTTAAAAAGTATAGTGACGTTATAGGCAACGACGGGTATCCTACGTGGGCTGGAAGCAATATACAAAAAGCAATGATAGGCTACGATTTAACCTATAATAACGTTAAAATAAAATTGATGGATAATTCTCGCACCATAAAAGAAATGACTTTTGATTACGTTATGACTGCGGGCGAAAATAGTTTAACGCACCACTTTGAATTAAATAACTGTGGCTCAACTACGGTTAATATACCACAAATTTAATTATAAAATTAAAAACCCCACTATATTTCACTTTGTTGAAGTATAGTGGGTATTTTTTATAATTTTAAACTTTAATAGATTCTCCGTTAGCCCGTCACGGTTGCTGTCGGAGAATGACAAATTAGGCTTTCGTAGAGCCAGGGCGATTGAATAAGCCGTTTGATTAATTAAAAAGGAATTATTACAAGTTAGGCACGGCTTAATCCCGCAGGGAAGAGTTTACATCTTGCCAAGGGGTTAAGACGAGTATAACGAAGTAATAGGTTTTTAAAATTAATAAGGCTTACGTAATAGCCTAACTAAAATTTGATTTCCTTACCTTGTTTTCTCCATTCTCTAAATTCTGCGATACATGTGAATAATGCGTCACCTGAAGAGTTGAGGGCTGTTTCAAGAGAGTCTTGCACTACGCTTACGGCAAGGCCTACGGCAATTACTTGCATTGCGATAGCACTGTCAACACCGAATAAACTACAAGCAAGTGGAACGAGCATAAGAGAGCCACTTGGAACGCCAGACGCTCCACAAGCACCTAAGGTTGCAATAATGCTTAAGAGTAATGCTGTTGGAATATCAATAGGTATTCCACAAGTAACAGCCGCTGCCATTGATAAGACGGTTATAGTAATTGCTGCACCGTCCATATTAATAGTAGCGCCAAGAGGGATTGATACGGAATAGAAGTCTTTATCTAAACCTAAGTTTTCGCAAAGTTTCATATTTACAGGAATATTCGCTGCAGAACTACGAGTAAAGAATGCCGTAATGCCACTTTCTTTCAAGCATCTAAATACGAGTGGATACGCGTTCTTCTTTATCATAATACTTGCGATAATAGGATTGATAATTAAAGAAACTACGAGCATACAACCAACTAAAACTAAAATGAGTTTTCCGTAAGTTGTAAAGATGCCTAAACCTTGATTTGTAACGGTATCAAAAATTATACCGAAAATACCAATAGGTGCAAGTGAGATAACGAAGCGAACGCAAGAAGATACTGCGTTTGAAATATCAGCAATAATGCCTTTAGTATTATCGCTTGATTTTTTAAGCGCCACACCTAATACGATTGCCCAAAAAAGAACGCCTAAATAGTTTCCGTCAACTATAGAACCAACTGGGTTTTTAACCATATTAGTGAATAAATTAAGAATAACTTCGCCGATGCCTTGTGGAGGAGTTCCTTGAGCAGAATCAGATAATAAACCTTCTAAGTTAATCGGGAATAAAAATCCTGCTATAACGGCAACGAACGCTGCGATAAAAGTAGTTGCCATATATAAAAATATTATAGTCCCAAATCTTTTATCTAATTTCTTGCCACTGTTACAAAACGCATTTATAACGAGTACGAATACGAGGATTGGCGCAATAGCCTTTAACGCGCCAACGAAAACGTCACCCAATATTTTTAACCAAGAAAAATACTCTATAACGCCTGCAAGCCTTACGATTATTGCAAGAATAGTGCCTAAAACTATACCACCTAATATACGGTATATAAGGTTAATACTGTTCCATTTTTCAATAAATTTTCCCATCTTTAGTTCCTTTATTATATTATTTTTAACGGTTATATTTTATATTCTTATTAAAGTTTTGTCAAGACAAACTTTTATTTCAACTTCTTTTTCAATTCTGCAATTAAGTTTTTAAAATAGTATTCAAACCCTTCATCGTTAGGATGAAGATGATTATCTTTAAAGAGATTAGGATCGGAAGGAATAAGATTATCTCCGTCTATAACGGTTATATTATCATAACTTAAAGCAACCTTTTTGATGCGCGCTCTTAATTCGTTAAAACTAATGTTTATAGGTGGGAATCTAGTTTCGATATCATCTCTCCAAACAGGAGTTATTACTATAATTTTACTTTCCTTATGGTTTTCGTAAAGAAGTTCAAAAAAGGCGTTTAAATTAAACGTAAATTCTTCGTAACTGCACTTAGTCCAATCGTTAGTGCCGTACGCTACGGTAACTATATCGGGGAATATTACGTCTTTATTTTCGAGTAGTTCTGGGAAAAAAGTATCCCCTGCGATTGCTTTATTATATACGTCTGCATCAAGATAACAAGCAAGTTTATTAACGTAAGCTTGAGACGAATAAGTCGCGTCGTAACCTTGAGTTATAGAATCGCCGTAAGCAATCATAGTGTATTTGCGTTT
>JAEIGA010009957.1_pt1 | contig 14405 bp, 9 predicted proteins | sample 9270691 | NCBI WGS metagenome assembly JAEIGA01 (sample SAMN17057246, study PRJNA624740) | gut metagenome | biome: biome; isolation source: fecal sample | host: Bos grunniens | place: China: Xizang | collected 2019 | reverse complement strand
ATTTTTAAGTTAGAATTATCATTATAGGCAAAAGTAAACAAAAGAAAAGAGCATAACAAATATTTCAATTTGAAAATTAACAGGAAATGTATTATTTTTGCAACTGATTTCAAGTGCATAACCGGACAGTCGGTCGGTCTGTCGCCGTTGCCACAAGGCAAAGGAGGAAAGTCCGGGCAGCATAGAGCACTCCACTTCCTAACAGAAAGCTGTTCGTGAGGGCAGAGTAACGCAGAAGAAAATAACCGCCTGCTTGCAGGTAAGGGTGAGAAGGTGGGGTAAGAGCCCACCGGTCGTGCAGCGATGTACGAGCCGTGTGTCTTGGAGGCTGCAAGTTCATGTAAACCGGCGCTTGAGGGTAGCTCGCCCGAGCCGGAGGGTAGAACGCTTTAGTGTTATGGCGACATAACTCATAGATGAATGACAGACACCCACCGTGGGTACAGAACCCGGCTTATAGACCGACTGTCAACAAAAACGAGGCGCGTGAGCGTCTCGTTTTCCTGTTTTTTGTCAATAGATGTTTATCAGCAACAATCCCACGAGCAAAGCCACGCCCGTGGCAACAAGCCCCGGCATCATGAACGAATGGTTCAGCACCCATTTTCCAATACGGGTGGTTCCCGTTCTGTCGAAGTTGATTGCCGCAACCAGTGTCGGGTAGTTCGGTATAAAGAAATAACCGTTCACGGCAGGGAACAGGGCAATGAGCATCATAGGACTTATACCCAAAGCCACACCAAGCGGTACTATGGCACGAACCGTTGCAGCCTGACTGTACAAAAGGATTGACATCACGAACAATGCACCGCCGAACAGCCATGGCATTTCGGTTACTACGCTCTCTATGGCAGCCTTGAGTTCACCGATGTTTCCATTTATAAAGGTATCGCCCATCCATGCCACTCCGAAAATTGCCACCACAGCCTGCATTCCCGCAGAGAACACACTACCCTGCGCCGCCGCATTACCGCTCGTGCGTGTTGCAAGCAATATAACTGCAGCTGTGGTGAGCATTATAATCTCTATAATAACAGGCATACCCACTGTTGTTCCGTTGAACGAAGGTCGCAACGACGGTATTGAACCGAACACAACCACAAGCAACGTGGCCAGGACGAACAACACTACCGACAAGCATGCCTTTGAACGGTTCTGGACACTGCCCAGTTCCACTCCGCCTGAAGCCAGCATACCGGCTTTAAGACGTTTCTGATATTCGGCATCGTCAACAAGCTCCTTGCCCACCTTCATCGATGCCAAAGCACCGACGAGTACTCCTATAAGCGTTGCAGGAATACTTATCTTCAGGATATCGAAAAGGGTTATGTCATAACCTGCCAACAATCCCAGAAGAGCCACGGTCGCCGCAGAGATAGGCGAAGCCGTTATCGCCTGTTGTGAGGCAATCACAGCAATACCCAAAGGACGTTCAGGACGTATCTTTGTCTCGGCAGCCACCTCTGCGATAACGGGCAATACCGAATAAGCCACGTGTCCCGTTCCGGCAAGGAATGTAAAGGTGTATGTAACAAGCGGAGCTATTATGGTTACATACTGTGGATGCTTGCGCAATATTCGTTCCGCAAGTTTCACCATATAGTCGAGTCCTCCGGCAGCCTGCATACATGCAGCCGCGGATATCACAGCAGCAATCATCAGCATCACATCGATAGGCGGAGCCGTGGGTTCCAGCCCGAAGACGAATGTAAGCACTGCCATGCCGGCACCACCCATCACACCAAGTCCGATGCCACCGATGCGTGCACCGAGTATGATGAATGTAAGAACGAACAACAGTTGTATAAGCATAAGCAAAAGTAGTTGTCTGTATTGTATCTTTTATTTAGAACACAGGCAGCTTGTAGATAAAGCCCAGCGTTGCCCTCTGTGTATGGTAGTTGCTGTTTCCGAAAGCCTTCGCACGTTCGGTAAAGAGCTGGCTCTGTCCCACGAAGGCAAGGAAGAAATGCAGATTGCTGTCTTCCATTGGATAGAACTCCACACCACCTATATAGCCTAATGTAGTGCGGTAGTTACCTGCTGTGAGCAAACCTTCGGTCTTGCATACAGATGCAAGTTCATACATACCCTTTGCAAAGAAATTCCATTTTGGAAGGAAACGGTAATTCACCTTTGCCACAAAAGAGTTGTACAATGCATTACCGGCATTATGACCGCCAAATGCACCCTGTCCGCCACACATGTCGGTGATGATACCCTTACGGTCCACCTGCTGCAAAGCACTCATTACATCAAAGTACATATCGCACTTCTCCGAGAAGTTGAATTTGTTACCCAATGAAAGGAAGTACATATACTTGCCGTGCACCTCTTCCATAGCCGATGCCGAGTAACGTGTCTGCCACTTGCCATCGAACATATTGGCATTCCAGTTCAATGTATACACCAATGGCAAACGGCTGACGGGCAGATTTGCGCCATAAGTACTCTCCTGCGAACCGTTACGGCTATTGAGAATCTGCAATGCCAGTTGCTGGTTTGGATTGAAATCGTATGTCAAGGTAACACCGGTCATGAAGTTGCTCATATACTCAATCATTTCGCTATACTGGTATATGTTGATAGGATTCTCATCATACTCATAACCGCCGTATGCCACACCCTGCTTACCTGCAAAGAGCGACCAATGGCTGTTGAATTTCACACCTATTGCAGCATAGTCTATTGATGTGGGTATGTTGTCAATCATATCGTTGCCGACATTGCCACGGTTCAGACGCTGACGATAACGGTACCATAGCCAATCGGTTACCTTACCTGTAGCCTCGATACGGAACTGACGCATATAGAATGCTCCCTGGTTGAATCCGTTCACTCCGTCATAGTTGAACTTTGCATCGAATGAGCCTTGCATGTTGAGATAGAAATTGAACCATTCCTGCTTCTTTTCAATCTTTGAAACACGCTCGAACAACGACTTCTCACTCTCCTGTGCGAACACTGCCGATGCGGCAAAGAGGACAAACACTAAAGAAAAAAACTTTTTCATGATTCTATATTATTTGTTTTGCCATGGAATACTCCCTGCGAAATCAATACTCGTTGAAATAACCCTGAATTGTTTTCCAGTCGTTGGTTCTGGTGAGTGCAAGCATGAGCAATACACGCGCCTTCTGGGGATTCAGTCCCCATGATGCAACAAACTGGTATTTATTGTCGTCGACCTCGGCATCGAGTGTGGTCGCACCGGTCGGTACTCGGCTTGAACGCACCACAAGAACACCCTTCTTGCGTGCATATTCCAATTCGGGGAATACATTCTTATGAATATTTCCATTTCCCACACCTGCATACACGATACCCTCGTAGCCATTCTTGACCATCATTTTCACGACATCGCCCTGCACGTTTGAATAACCGTAGGCAATACCCACCTTAGGCAGAGATTTCAAGCCGTCGATATTGAACATGGCAGAATGCTCCTTCTCCGCAGCCACATTATAGCGTACCTTACCATTATGTACATATCCTATTGCACCATAGTTGGGCGACTGGAATGTCTCAACAGCGGTTGTATTTGTCTTTGTAACATCGCGCGCTCCATAAACCTTGTCGTCCATGCAAACCATAACGCCACGGTTTCTTGAATTCTGGGAAGTTGCAACCACTACTGCATTATAAAGGTTTACCGGACCATCGGCACTGATTGCTGTGGATGGACGCATTGCACCCACAAGAACAACAGGTTTTGCGTTACCGGTAACAAGACTCAAGAAGAAGGCTGTCTCCTCCATGGTGTCGGTTCCATGAGTGATGACAATGCCATCGACGTCGTCCTGTGCCAAAAGTTCATTCACTCTCTTTGCCAAAGTGAGCCACACCTCGTCGCTCATATCCTGCGAACCTATGCTTACAACCTGCTCGCCCTGTACATTGGCAATATCGTTCAGTACAGGAACTGCATCGAGCAATGCACCTATGGCAACCTGTCCGGCTGAGTAATTGGACTTTGTAGCCGAAGAACCTGAACCGGCGATTGTTCCACCTGTAGCAAGAATACGAACATTCGGCTTCTGCTGAGCAAATGCCACGCATGCTGTGGCAAGCATCATTGTTGTAACAAGACAACATCTAAAAAACTTCTTCATAATTTTATTTTATATTTTAAAGTAAATAACTCACAAAAACACAACAACCAAAACTGCGGTTTGTTCCACCGGCAAAGGTTTCAGAATATCGATTCCATGGTTTCGGTTGTCAGCAATTCAAGTGCCTTCATTCCCATAATGGAATTTCCCTTGGAATTGAGACGCGGACTCCACACTGCCACAGAATATCGTCCCGGATATATCGCGGCAATGCCTCCTCCCACACCACTCTTTCCGGGCAATCCCACAAGATACGAGAACTCACCTGCCTCGTCGTAGAATCCGCATGTCTGCATTATCGCGTTCATGCGCTTCACCTGTGACGATGTAAGTGAGAACCCTGCATAAGAAAACTCTTTATTTCGGTTTGCAAAGGCAAGGAAAGCTGTTGCAAGTTCCCTGCAGTTCATCTCCACAGAACACATCTTGAAATAGAATTCAAGCACACGCTCCACATCACACTCTATATTCCTGTGATATTTAAGAAGATTCACTATTGCCGCATTCAGATAAGCAGTCTCGCGCTCCGAGCGTGCGACATCCGTATTATAGCAGATGGTATCATCGCCACATAGTTCACGGACAAAACCGATGAATTTTTCCTCGGGATTATCGAGCGAAGTGAGCATAATGTCAGTAAGTACCAGTGCACCGGCATTTATAAAAGGATTACGTGGCAATCCATGTTCCACCTCCAACTGCACCAACGAGTTGAACGCAGTTCCCGACGGTTCTTTGCCCACACGTTTCCATAGTTCTTCGCCTTTGAGCGAAAGACACATGGCCAATGCAAAAACCTTTGTAATACTCTGCAACGAGAAACGCTCTTCAGCATCCCCCACTTCAAAGGACTGGTTCTTGTCGGTAACAATGCAGATACCGAACTTGTCGGGATTCACATTGGCAAGAGACGGAATATAGTCGGCATTCTTTCCAAGCCCGGCATACGGTTGCACGGCTTTATATATCTTGTCAAGTACTGTTCTGTAATCCATAAATTATCCTAAAAGACACAACATGTCTAATATATAACAATGCGAAAATAATAAAAAAATATTAAATTTGCATTATTATCGGAAAAACAGATGGCAATAATAGAGATAACATCACTAAACCACCCCGGAGTTGAGATTTTTAGCACACTCACCGAGGCGCAACTGCGCAAGGAGTACGAACCCGGACAAGGCATATTCATAGCCGAGAGTCCAAAGGTAATAAATGTCGCACTCAATGCCGGATACACCCCGGTTGCGCTATTGTGCGAACAACGGCATATAGAAGGTGATGCCTCCGAGATAATCGCACGTTGCGGAGAGATTCCCATTTACACCGGCAACCGCGAACTGCTTGCCCGGCTCACTGGATACACTCTCACACGTGGTGTTCTTTGTGCCATGCAACGCCCCGAAGAAAAGTCTATTGAAGAGGTGTGCAGAAACGCGAACCGGATTGTGATAATCGAAGGAGTTGTGGACACCACAAACATAGGTGCAATATTCCGTAGCGCAGCGGCATTGGGTATAGACGCAGTATTGCTTACACGCAATTCGTGCGATCCGTTAAACCGCCGTGCCGTACGAGTATCAATGGGCTCTGTCTTTCTTGTGCCATGGACATGGATTGACAGTGCAAGCCAACTCAAGGAACATGGTTTCAGCACTGTAGCCATGGCATTGACCGACAATTCGGTTTCCATAGACTCTCCTGTACTGACAGAGATTCCAAAACTCGCGATAATTATGGGAACGGAAGGAGACGGACTGCCACAAAACACCATAGAGCAAGCCGATTATGTTGCACGCATTCCCATGTCGCACAATGTGGACTCACTGAACGTAGCAGCCGCGGCTGCCGTGGCCTTTTGGGAACTACGCAAGCGATGAACCTTATCAGCACCGGTTTAAATGCAACAGATACAGACGTTTGGCCATTTTCTCGCATTTTGCATTTTCATCTTTTTTCACTAACTTTGCAGAATATAAGAACCTTTATAAATATCATAAAATGAAAAACAGATTCCTATTTATCGTTGCAGCCCTTATGCTTGTTACCACAGCATTTGCCGTTGCCGACAAAAACGAAAAGCCTTTTGTTATCCCCGAAATCCGCGAATGGAACGGTGGTGAAGGCACTTTTACCATCACATCAAAGACAAAAGTTGTTTACCAGCAGCCGAAACTTGCAGAGGTTGCATCACTTTTTGCAAACGACTTCCAGAAGATGTTCGGCACAAAGCTGAAAGTCACAGATGGCAAGACACGCGAAGGCGACATCACCATTGCAATTGAGAATAACAAAGAACTCAACAACGAAGGATACACAATTGATATAAACGAAGGAATAACCATAAAGGCAAACACAGTCCGTGGTGCTATATGGGCTACACGCACACTCCTTCAGATTGCAGAACAGAATGGTGGCAGCCTTCCCAAAGGCCATATCGTAGACTACCCCGACTACGAGATGCGCAGCTTTATGCTCGACTGCGGACGCAAGTTCATCCCCATCAGTTTCCTGCACGAATATGTCGATTTCATGGCATACTACAAGATGAACACATTCCACATTCATCTAAACGACAATGCCTTCAAGCAGTACTTTGGTCACGATTGGGCAAAGACTCCTTCGGGTTTCCGTTTGGAGAGCGATTTCTTCCCGGGCTTGGCATCACGCGACGGCTATTATACAAAGGAAGAGTTCATTGAGTTGCAGAAGCACGCCGAGAAGGTTGGCGTGGAAATAATTCCTGAGTTCGACGTTCCTGCGCATTCACTTGCTTTCGTGCACTACCGTCCCGAGCTTGGCAGCAAGGATTACGGTCTTGACCACTTGGACCTGTTCAACCCGGCAACATACACATTTGTAGATTCACTTTTCATGGAGTTCCTCGGTGGTGAAGAACCAGTATTCCGCGGTCCACGTTTCCATGTAGGAACCGACGAATACTCAAACCGCGACACAGCGGTTGTTGAGAAGTTCCGTTACTTCACCGACTTCTGCATCCGCACAGCCGAGAAATATGGCAAGCAGGCATGTGTTTGGGGTGCACTCACACACGCAAATGGCAAAACTCCGGTAAAGGTAGACAACGTACTTATGTATGAGTGGTACAACGGCTATGCCGACCCGACAGATATGATAAACCTGGGCTATGATGTTGTAAGTATCCCCGACGGTTGGACATATATTGTTCCTGCAGCAGGTTACTATTACGACTACCTGAACTGCGGTATGCTATACAACAGCTGGACTCCTGCACAGATTGGAAACCAGAAATTCGAAGAGAAACACCCACAAATCAAAGGCGGTTCATTCGCAGTTTGGAACGACCATGCAGGTAACGGTATAAGCTGCAAGGATATCCACTACCGCGTATACCCTGCAATGCAGACAATGGCAGTTAAGATGTGGACAGGAGCAAAACCCACCGTTTCGTATGAAGATTTCGACAAGGCACGCCTTGCATTGAGCGATGCACCCGGTGTGAACATTGCAGGACGTTTCGCCGGCGACAAGCGCACAATTCTTGAAATTCCCGCATTGAAGGCAAACACAAACTATGCAAAGAAGAACGGAATAAGAGAGATCGGTTGGGAATACACCGTTTCATTCGACATTGAATATACTAAGGAGAATGCCGGTACAGTATTGTTCGCTTCACGCGATGCACAGTTCTACCTTACCGACCCGGTTGAGGGCAAAATAGGATTCTCTCGCGACGGTTATCTGAACACATTCAACTACAGCCTCTACCCCGGTGAGAAAGCATACATCACAATCTGCGGAAACAAAGAAGAGACAAAGCTTTTTGTAAACGGCAAGCACGTAGAGACTTTGAATAAACAGACAATCTACCACAACGAAGGTGGCAAGGACAAGATGTACTATGTACGTACACTTGTATTCCCGCTCGAAGAAACAGGTTGCTTCAACAGCACTATCAGCAATTTCAAAGTAGAAAACAGCTGCAGGTAATTGCACACTACCCCATGTAACAGGAGAGCCACACAGTTCTCCTGTTTTTTTGTACAAAAAAAAGACGAACATTCAAAAGAACATTCGCCTTATGGGGTGGGTAAGCGATCTGCATCGCGCCGCTACAACCAATTTACCTTTGCTGCGGTCAGGCCCTGGAGGATTCATCAGGAGCTGGCCGTGCAGGACTTACCCGTACTTAAACATTTACACGTAGCAAAGGTACGCATTTTTTTTCATTTTGCAAGTATCGGAGCCAAATTTATTGTAATTTAAGCTCAAACAAAGAAAAAAAGTTCAAACAAAACAAGAACAAATTCATTAATCAATTTTAATAGTTCTGCAAAAAACCACCTTCCGCGGAACTGTTTTTACAAAAAAAGCCTAAAAAATTCCAAATTTTATCATTTTGTTGGAATGTTAAACAATTTTATATACATTTGCGAACAAACAATGCTTTTTCAGCAACAAAAAGAGAACATAAACAAATAAAAACAAAAAGCTTATGAGAAAAATTACTCTATTTTTAGCAATGATGGTTGCAATGATAACCACAGCAATGGCACAAGAGCCACTTACAGCCACAGCATCACCACAAGGTACAGTAAGTAAAATTTGGGGCGACGGAGATGTTACAATAACATTCAACAAACCTGTGGAGTACACAGAACCCGAAGGCGGTCTTAAGATTGTAAACGCAAACAACGAGGTTGTCAGCAATGTATATGCAATGAATTTCAATACAGACAAAACAAATGCATTTGTTATGCTCGACAACTCAATTGACCAGGGAGGAACCTATACTTTGACAATTCCTGCAGGCACATTCACAACAGCCGAGGGAGAATCACTCGCAGAAACAACCTTCACATTCATTATTGAAGCCGAAGAAGTTGTTGTAGAACCGGAATGGTGGACCGATTTCGACTACGCCAGCGCAGTAAAAGAATTCAGCAAAATAACCATCAACTTTAACAATGTTACAGAAGTAAAACTCAACGAAGGCGTTGCTCCATATCTATACACCAGCAGTGGCGCTGATTACGAAGGTACTGCTGAAATAAAAACAACAGTTGACGAAAAAGATGGCAAGACCTCTACCAAAATTGAAATTTCTTTCGGCGAGACATTTACAAAGGAAGCTACATACTATGTAAATATCCCTGCAGGATTGTTTACAATGAACGGCAGTGTTAATAACGAAGAGAAAAACCTTCAGTTCCGCATCAACGCACCGGTAGATGTTACTCCTTTGGAGATTCTCAGCATTACTCCTAAAATTAACGAAGACGAACAATTAGAAGAAATAGAAATCGTTTATAACCAACAAGTATATTTTGGCAATCAGGACAATTCTTGGAGTGCTTATGTTGTTTATCTGACAGATTCCAATGGCAACAAACACCCCATGTGGCAAAAGGACCCATACGATCCTATCACATGGATACAGGTAATCCCAGCCAACACTGTGGTTCTTATACCGGTTAAATTAAATGATTCAGGTTCTCCATACGAACAGAACGAGTATGGACAACTTATGGCATCACCAATCACATTGGAAGGCGAATACACACTCAATTTAGCAGAGGTAACAGTTCGTTATGGTTATGACAAAGCTCTATGGGATTACAACGCAGGTGGCGCAGTAACAGGTACATACACTTTCGACAAAACAACAACTGCTATAGATGCTGTTGAAGCAGAAACTGAGAACGCTGTTATCTTCGACCTCACAGGTCGTCGCGTAAAGGAGATTTCAAACGCAGGTATCTACATCGTAAATGGCGTAAAGAAAGTTGTAAAATAAAAACATCCTATAACTTAGATAAAAATATCCGGTGCTTGGCATCGGATATTTTTGTTTATCCCCTTTTTTTAGTAAATTTGCAGAATAATTACTCAAACAGATAACAATTAACAAATTAGCATGAAGAAGATCTTTACTCTTTTATTATTTGTAACTTTAGCAACCACCATATTTGCACAAGCTACAACACCAGCATTCAACACCGCTGCCGGCACATATCATAACCCCTTCGATGTTGAAATTACAGGCGAGAACATATACTACACTCTCGACGGAACAACACCTACAACAAGCAGCACAAAATATACAGCCGCTATAGAAATAAGCGAATTCAACAAGAGTACAACAATCAAAGCAGCATCATACACCAACGAGCAATGGAGCGAAGTGGTTTCTGCAACATACGAACTGAAAGTTGCCGCACCTGTATTTTCAGTAAAAGGTGGCGTATATGAAAAACTTACAGACAATAACGGACTGAAATTCACATGCGAAACCACCAGTGCAAAAATTTACTACAACCAGAAGGGTGGTAATCCCATAGAAAGCGGCGAAAGAGCATACGGATCCTTAGCTTTGTCGGTTCTTAATACAAAAACCATAAATGCCGTAGCTATAGTCACTGTAAAAGGCAAGGAATATTATAGCGACATCATAAGTGAGCATTATGTAATATCCCCAATAGCATTGTTTGTGACAGCGAAAAACATGCTCGACGGCAAGTATGCAATATATGGAAACAATGTGGTTGCAAGTTCTTTTATGGAGAACACAGCAACAGACAACCTGAAAATCGTTGAAGCCGACATTCTGAAGAACAAGTATATAGAGACATGCGAATTCAACGGTTTCACCTTCACCAAGGAAAACAACAGCTACATCATACAGGATGCATACGACCGTTATCTCTACACTGGCAATGGCGATAAGTTCAATGCTTCAAAAAACAAACCTGCCACCGGTGCAACATGGAGCGTAAGCATCGACAATAACACATCTGCTGCAACTATAAAGAACACATCAAGCAACAAGATTATTGCATATAACAAAGAGAGCGAAAACTTCGGGTTGTACACAGAAAACGAGATTGCCGGCAGCATCATATTGCCAAAGCTCTATAAAGAAACTGAATATCCTACAATAACCATAACACCGGAAGCCGGCGACACTGTTAGCGTACTCGAAAAAATCACTGTAACATGCGAGAGCGGTATAATATACGAAGAACCGGACTACTACACCTATGCATATTACAACATAGGATGGGACTACACAAAACAGGAATTCTATGAAATTGTGGAAATCGATGAGAATACAATCGAGTTTATCTTTGACGAACCAATCAAAAATACAAACGAATACAAGATAGTATTCCCTGCCGGTGTGTTCACACTCGACCCCGACGCCCTTGCACAGACAAACAAGGAACTCATTGCAAAATATACCGTTCTTAGCAAAGACATTCTTGAAATCACACTTGCCAACCCGGCAAACAAAGACGAGGTAACCAGCCTGCAGCACCTGCTCTTTGAGTTCAATCAGGATATTGACATAAAGATTACCGATGCAGTAATCACCGACAAGAAAGGGAACGAATATCCATTGACCGTATCAGCTACTGATGCCTGGGGAGGCGCATGCGGAAAGAACACTCTATGCCTTATGAGCAAAAGCCCAATCACCGAAGCCGGAGAATATACTTTCGTACTGAAGAGAGAGTACATCAATGCTACAGAAAACAAGAATCTGACAATAAAGAACGACATAAAATATACATTTATAATAAACGAGGCTCTGAAAATCAAGAGTATCACTCCAAACAACAGCAACATATACGATTCTGTCGACAAGATTACTATAGTGTTGAACAAAAATGCCATGCACGAGAACCTTGCCGAAATTATTGTAAAGGATAGCAAGAACAACAGCTACACATTTACAAAAGAACAAGGCACAGCAGAAGAGGCGACAACACTGGTATTTACTACAAGTACACCGCTTACAGATGCAGGAACATATACTTTCACAATAGAGAGCAATGTAATATACTGTGAGAATACAAGCAGCGATATCTACGAGACAGAATCCATACCTGAAACAACATTCACCTTCGTTGTAAAACAGACAACATCAATCAAAGGTATTGATGCCACAAATAAGACTGTAGAGATTTACGACCTCACAGGTCGCCGCATCGACAACATCAGCAGAGCCGGCATTTACATAATAAACGGCAAAAAAGTCTTGAAACATTAAACAGCCATAAGAGATGAAGTACGGTTTCACAAGAACAGCAACTGCAGTTCCGGCAATATCAGCCGGCGATTGCAAAAAAAATGCTAAGGAAATTATAGACATCGTCAAAGAACTTGCAGACAGGAACACGGAGCTAATCCTGTTCCCCGAACTATGTTTGACGTCAGCCAACTGCGGTAATCTGTTTCTGCAACACATCTTCATCAGAGAGTGCGAAAAGGCAATGACAGAGATTGCCGACTGCACCCGACATCTGCACCCGACAATTGTTTTCGGTGCACCCGTGCTGTACAACAATGCACTTTACAATTGTGCCATTGTGATGCACCAAGGAACAATCAAAGGCATTGTTCCCAAGAAGATACTCAGCAACAAAGAGCGTTGGTTCACGAGCGGCAATGCACTACCCTGCAATGCGACAGCAAGAATCGCCAACCAAGAAGCACCAATTCTTAAAGACGCAATCTTCACCACAGAGAGTTACAGTTTTGGTATAGAAATCGGCACAGAGAGCCAGGCACCATTTGCACCGGGAGCAACACTCGCATGCAATGGAGCAGACATTATACTCAATCCAAGCGCAAGCGAAGAACTTGCCGACAGCAACCGTCAGACAATAAACAGGATTGAGACCGACAGCAGACGTTACATATGCGGTTATATGCATTCAAACATAGGCTGTGGCGAATCCACCAGCCATGCATCATACGCAGGATATAATGCAATAGCCGAGTGTGGCAACATTATGGCACAAGGAGAGAGATTCCTGACAAACTCAAGCTACACAGTAGCCGAGATCGATACAGACAAAATCAGAAACCGCCGTAGAGGCGACATCAACTTCACCCGTTGCGACATACCGTCTGTACACATTGCACAGAGCAACGAAAATAAAGAACCTGAAAGAGATTTCAATCCATTGCCATTCATTCCACAAGGCAACATGGCAAAAGAACGTCTCGAAGAGATTTTCATGATACAGGCCACTGCGCTTGCACAAAGAATACGTCACACAAGAGCCGCAACCTGCGTACTTGGCATCTCGGGCGGATTGGACTCTACTCTGGCACTGCTCGTTACCGAAAAAGCCTGTCTGTTGGCAGGAAAGACAAGCAAAGATATCATAGCCGTTACCATGCCCGGTTTCGGAACATCGGGACGTACATACAACAACGCCATCAAGCTGATGCAGAATATGGGTGTAACCATAAAAGAGATATCTATAAAAGAGGCTTGTACACAACACTTCAAAGACATAGAGCACGACATCAACAACCACGATGTAACTTATGAAAACTCTCAGGCACGCGAACGTACACAAATACTGATGGACATCGCCAATCAGAAGAACGGCATTGTTATCGGTACCGGCGACCTGTCGGAACTTGCCTTGGGCTGGGCTACATACAACGGCGACCACATGAGCATGTACGGAGTAAACGCATCGGTGCCCAAAACTTTGATGCAACACCTTGTACGCCATGTCGCAGAAAACAGCGAAAATGCAGATGTGAAAGCAACACTATTGGATATCATAGACACCCCTATCTCACCGGAACTCATCCCTGCAGACAACGAAGGAAACATAAAGCAGAAAACCGAAGACCTTGTAGGACCTTACGAACTGCACGACTTTTTCCTTTACCATTTCATACATAACGGCTTTACACCGAAGAAGATATTCTTCATGGCAAAGAGAGCCTTCTCTGGCACATACGATGCCGAGACAATCAAGAAATGGCTCACCACATTCATGCGTCGTTTCTTTATACAGCAGTTCAAGCGTTCATGCATGCCCGACGGACCTATTACCGGCAAGTGCAACCTGAGTTCACAAGGCGGATGGATCATGCCGGCAGACATCAACGGAACAGCATGGAATGATGCCTGCAAGGAACTGGAATAACAGGTACAAAAAAATCAGAACCGTCAAAAGTTCTGATTTTTTTTGTAAACCCATAACCCTATAAAACAAAAATAACAGCCGAAGCTGTTTTTGTAGCGCCTACGGGAATCGAACCCGTGTTCCATGCGTGAGAGGCATGTGTCCTAGCCACTAGACGAAAGCGCCATATTTCAAATTTCCTATGCTACTTAAAGCATTTTTGCTGTTTTTTGTAGCGCCTACGGGAATCGAACCCGTGTTCCATGCGTGAGAGGCATGTGTCCTAGCCACTAGACGAAAGCGCCATTTGCAAAAATAAGCGGAAGCTGGGGGATTCGAACCCCCGGTACGGTAACCCGTACGGCAGTTT
>JAEIGA010009956.1_pt1 | contig 14405 bp, 8 predicted proteins | sample 9270691 | NCBI WGS metagenome assembly JAEIGA01 (sample SAMN17057246, study PRJNA624740) | gut metagenome | biome: biome; isolation source: fecal sample | host: Bos grunniens | place: China: Xizang | collected 2019 | reverse complement strand
TGCTAAATGCTTAATTTTCATAGTTGTGTCCTATTTTTTGGTTAATTGAATTCAGGTATCTCTGCCACGCGCACGAAGTTCATAACCTGGTGTGAGCCACTTAGCGACACCCATCTCATGTCATTTCCCTCGTTGGTTAGCTCTACGCGGTAGTCGCAACTCCAATCACCCACACCATAGTCATATGTGCCTGATAGGGTATATGTGCCAACCTCCTCTTCTGTGAGGGCAAATGTGCCCGTAGTGTCGGTGGCATACATCGAGTCGATGTTGTCCCACATGGTGTAGCGGTGTTCCTTGCGGTCGAACTCTATATATAGGTAGGTATCCTCTGCAATGGGTGCTCCCTGCCACATGCTAAGTTGCCAGCATCCATCGAGTGCTGCGTAGGTTACAGCAATCTTCTCCTGAGTTGGTAGTGGAGCGGGCTTCTCGCATCCTGCTATTGTCGCAACGACGATTAGTGTTGCGATGAGTCGGTTTAAAAGTCTCATATGTTACTTCTTTATCGTTATCTTTATCATTCTTTCAGTTGGTCGTGCGGTGCCGCATCCCTCAACTATTATCGCAGTCTCCATGTCAAGTTTTGGCTCGGCAGTGGGGGCGTATGTTATAACTATGTCACCCTCCTCATTTGGCATTAACTGCGCTGGCTCAGTGCGTAACGTGATGCCCTCGATTGTTGGCTGTGTGCTCAGCGTAACTGGTTTGTCTCCAATGTTTGCTACAGCTATACGCTCGGTGCGTGTGTTACAGTCGAAGGTAACACTCTTACGACTCATACGCAGTGTACCCATACGTTCGGGTAGATGCGACCACGCATCTGTTGTCACAGTACTACCCTCCACTGTAAGGCGTGCTGTGGGGTGTGCCGCATCAAGCGTGGTGTAGATGAGTATGGGAATAGAAAAGCTTCCATGGCGCCCAGCGGGGTTGAACTCCGCACGAAGTGTTACACACGCTTCTGTTTCTATGCTTGCAATCGGTGTTACAACCTTTAGGCAACTGCACGATGAGCGTATGTCGGTCACCTCTATCACCTCCTCGGTGGTGTTTCGTAGCGTGAAGAAGACGTTTACCTTATCACAATCTGCCACTTTGCCAATATTGCATGTTGTGGGCTTTACCTCAATAGCACCATCGGCAATGGTGGATAGGGATGGGTTAACAAGTGCATCGAGTTCAGCGCGCGAGAGTACTCTGCGCTCTTGCGCTCCTGCCTCAATCGCCAGAAACATCAAACACATCACTATATATCGCCACTTGCCCACCATATGCTTTTATAGCCAGCCATTTGCAGCGCCCTCGCGTACGGTGATTGTAGCGTAGTGCTTTGTGCCATTCTCGGTTATAAGTGTCAATGATGTCTGACCCTCGCTCTTTGCGCTGATGTAGAGTACGTTGCCTGATAGCGATGCTGTTGCAATAGCATCGTTTACTACCTCTACGCTCTTTGCTGTCTCGTTGATGTAGTCGGCAATGTTGATGGTTGTAGTCTCATTGGGTGCGAGGCATATGTTTGGGAGACGCATTTCGCGGCCACTACCATCTATAGCCTTCAACAATGCACCAGCATCAGCCAATCGACCCATCTTGCCACGATAGTCCGCAAGATTCATCTTTATTGGGGTAGCACCCGCCGATGTGTGGCGCATGTAGTATAATTTCTCGCCCACGAAGTACTCCTCAATGTCGCGTGCTGTGGTGTACATCAACTCGCGGAACTCCTCGCTTGTAAAGTGGCGGTGCTGCTGCTTAGCATAGGCAAGGCCGAGTGCCGCGATGCCCGATACATGTGGGCAAGCCATAGATGTTCCCTCGTAGTAGCCATAGCCCGCAACGCCATCTATGACGAGTGTCGAGAAAATAGCTCCCTGCTCATTGAGGATGCCATTCTCATCGTAGATGTTATCCTGTATGCCTGGAGTACCATAATACTCAAGGTCGCCACCAGGGGCAGAGAGCAATACCTCGCTGCCATAGTTGGAGTATGATGCGGGGGTGTAGTCTGCGGCAACTGCGGCAACTGAGATACACTTTGAGTATGCCGCGGGGAATGATGACTGCGCTGCGTACTCGTTGCCCGATGCGAAGATGGCAAGACCTCCATCAATAACGCCATTGGGCGAGCCAGCGTAGTTGATGAAGTAGTCGATAGCCTCCTTCTCCAATGGATAGAGTGCTGCCCACTCCTCCTCTGTTGCAGGACCTGGTGTGTAGCCCATAATCATATTAGACTTTGCGGAGTTGTAGCCCCATGAGCACTGAAGGATTACTGCGCCATTGTCTGCTGCGTATTTCATCGCGCGTGCCTCCATGGCCAACGAACAAGAGTTCATACCATCAAAGAGTTGTATAGTCATAATCTTAACGCCACGCTTGCCCTTGCCGCCACCGGCGATGCCCGCAACGCCTATACCATTGTCGTTTACCGCAGCAATTGTGCCTGCAACGTGTGTTCCGTGACCTGTGCTACCATTCGATGTCCATGATGTGATGCCAGTATTGCGCACGAAGTTGTAACCATAGCGGTCATCGACATAACCATTGCCATCAGCATCCTTGCCAGCGTATAGCTCCTCGCCCTCGTTTATCCAAATGTTGTCCATAAGGTCGGGATGACTCCACATAACAGCCTCATCCATAACTGCAACGATGATATCCTCATCACCAGTACAGAGCTCCCATGCCTCCGCACATCCTGCATCTGAGCCTGCAAGAACTCCCGCTCGCTCACTCGCAAATGGTGCTGTGCCATCGTTTATGTAGCACCACTGGCGATAGATCTCGGGGTCATTGAATGGCCACTCAGTAGCACGTGTTGTAGCGCGAGTGTCGGCCTCGACACAGCTGATGAACATAGGGTTAGAGTTGGGATTATATGCTCGCTCAATAGGGCGATTGCACTGCAACTTATCAACCTCACCCAACTGTGAGAGACGCTCGAAGGCCTTGCTGAGGTCTTCACCCTCATCGAAGCGCACTATGTACCAAAGGTGGAGTCCCGCCTCGCGTGTGCGTGTCTCGTTGGCTGTGTCAACGGGAAATACTCGCTCGAAGGAGTATGCATCGAGGATGTCGAGCACCTCATCTGTTGATGGGATGCCTGAGCGTGTAGCCACGCCTCCAGAACGTGTCATGGTTTGGTCGAGTATCGCCTCCATCTCAGGTGTAAACTTGATAATCACCTCACCCGCTGTAGCGCCCTCAGGGATGATGACTGTTGCAGCCTCGTTGTCGGGGGTTAGGGTAGTGATATTCTCCTTTACGCAGCCAACAGCGAGTGTAGCAGCTGCGATAATATATAGGTATCGTCTCATATTACTCCTCCATTTCATCGTTAAACTCATATCTTCCGCGCATAAGAGGGTATGCCTCGAAATAGTATTCGCGTGAGGTAGGCTCGTTTGAGAAGCCTGTGCGATTACCGTTGCTGTCTACTGCGCTCTCCTGCTGTATGTAAATTAAATTCTCAGCGCTCCACTCCATGAGTCGGGGGTGGTAGAGCAGCCATGCAGGTAGCTCTCCCGTGAGGAAGTTGAGGTTTAGGCGCAGACTGCGCATGTTGGGAAGGATGCGTGGTAACTTGTTCTCAACAGCCCATTTGATGGTGTCGCCACGCTCGATGATATCCTCCGACGTGTATGCACGAACACCGTCCTCGCCAACTGTGAAATCTGGAATAGATCCCTCCAAGTAGTTGTACGACAAGGTAAGCTCCTCGAGACTATCCCAAAGAAGTAGCTTGCGAAGTGCGTTGTCATTAGCGCTGTTGTGGTGTATGCCTAAACCGTTCTCTGCCGATGATGCGTTACGCAGATCGCTCACCATCGCGCGGCGGTTTGCGGTGAGGTCTAAGGTCTTGAGGTGAGGGAAATTATCCTTTGTCAGCACCTCAGGGATGGCGTTGAAGTTGTTTGAATTAAGGTCGAGATCCTCCAGCGTGTCACCCAACTTAACGAAGTTCTGAGGTAACGACACAAGACCAAACGCAGCAATACGTATCGCCTTTATGTACTCTAACTCACAAATCTCCTCACCCATATCTATCGACTTGAGCATGGTGTTTATATTACCATAGAGCGATATTGTCTCAAGATATTTGAGGTACTTAATCTCATAGGGAATGCCCTCGTCAGTGTTGAAGTAGCTCAACTCAATGTCGCGGACACGACCTACTGCCTCTTTAGATGGCAGCGTTGGGTCGGTCTCCTCCCATAGGCGTAGGCAGTTCCATCTGTGCATGCCCTCGGATGTAGATATTGCGTTGTCGCTCCAGCACTCTAGTTTCTCGTAAATGGCAATCACAGCCAACGAGTCACCCTGACGATTATCCTCGATAACGGGTGCTGCGGCCTGACGTACGACGATTGTCGCTGGTGTAGCGAGTGCCTCACCGTTGCGTGCGCGAAGGTGTAGCTTTGCTGTGCGCTCCTTGGTGTCGTGGTTCATCTTCCAGTTGATGCCGAGCGTTGTGGTGCGTGGTCGTGCTCCACGGTCGAGGGTGAGAGAGTAGTTGTCAACTGTTAGCCAGCTGTCTTCGCTATCATATTCAGCCTCTACAACGAACTCGACATTAGCACTTACTTCCACATCGAAGTGGCGAGCAGCACGTGTCGCCGATGCGGCAATCTTAACCTCGCTATCCTTGGGGGTCACTGCGCGAGCATAGCCCTCTTGATTGATTGCTACGCTCTGCAAGAGCTCGCCGCTCGCTGAGAAACGAATCTCTGTGCTGCGGGCATCGTTGATAAGTGTAGAGTCGATGCGTACTTCGCAGCGCACCTCGCCACGTCCGTTTGAGGGCGATACCATCACCCATGGAGCATCAACTACCGCTGTCCACTCCTTGTCGGAGCGAATAGCGACGCTATATTTGCCTCCTGCTGCTGATGCATCGATGGCGGAGGTGTCTGCCTCAAAACCATGGATTGAGGTGGTGTCGTTGACGCAACCTATGGTGGTTAGTGCCACCACACAGCATACTATATATAATATATTTTTCTTCATATCTATCGTTAATCAAGGTTAAGAGCATCGCAGCCGCGAATATCCTGCGTTGAGTCGTAGATGAGTTCGTAGTATCCCATCTCGATGTAGGCACATACGCCCGATAGGTCAATCGAGATGTTGGGGTTGTCCTTTATCTCGAAGAGTAGGATGTATGGCGAAATGGTATCCTCAATCTTTCGTAGGTCATTCGAGCCGATGTAGAATGCCGACATCTTGGGGCATGTGTAGAGCCCAGTAGGCCACTCTCGGAGTGTGCGGTTACCCTCATCATCGCGCTGCTGGCGGATGCTCATAACGGTGAGCGTGTTGATGCCAAGAGGTGCATATGGGAATGCCGAGAATGCGTTGCTCGAGAGGTCGATGCCATAGAGGTATGGCATGTTAAGAGCACTGAAGTCATCGTAGGGTATCTCAGTGAGGCGGTTAAAGCTGAGGTCTATCGTTGTGAGATAGTGGCTATATGGGCCTGTGAGTGCACCCTCAGCGATCTTGCGAATGCCGTTGCTTGAGAGCATGAGTGTCTCAATCTTCGATCCCGACTTCATAAGGCGTGCGGGAATCTCCTCGAAGCGGTTATCCGCGAGGTTAAGGCTTGAGGCGTTGATGCCTCGCCACTTTTCGCCATTCTCTAGTGCCGAGATGTTGTTAGATGAGAAGTTTGCCGACTGCATGGTGTATACAGACTGTGCAGTGAAGATGTCGGGCAACTCTGAGAGTCGGTTATTAGAGCATGAGAATGTCTCCATCTGACTGAGACCACAGAAGTAACCATCCTCGGCAGCATAGATGCGTGTGATGGCGTTGTTGTCGAGGTAGATGGTAGCAAATGATATCTCTTTGCCGAAGGGGTGTACAATCTCCAAGCGATTGTTTGTGCAGTCGAGATAGCCGAGCTTTGTCATACGCTTGAGGTAGTCGTGCGATGGTGTCTCGCGCAGATTGTTATAGCCAAGGTAGAGAATCTGCACAATATCACCCGACTCACCATCGATGAATGCCTCCCAGTCAGCCTTTAGTTGCTCACCTGAGATACCTCTATTCATTGATATGTTGAGCGACTGCACGTTAGGCAGTGCCGATAGCATATCCATTGGTAGGCGTGTGAGCTTGGCGCAGTTGTATATCTCAACGTCGGTGAGCATCTCGAAGTTAGACCACGACCATGTATCGCGCTCAGCGTAGAATGGTGACGTAGTCTGAACATCTACGAAGAACTCATCGGTGATGGGGGAGTTGGCAATAAATAGCTGCTCGAGCTTCGTTAGGCGCATCATAGTGCGAGAGATACCAGTGATTCCATTTGTAAGGTTGCCAAATGCAACGTCCTTACGCTTTGGCTTCTGCTCGGTGATAGGCTTGAATGCAGGGTCGCTGTTGATGGCATGCTTGAGCTCATGACTTAAGTCCGCGCGTGCATCATAGCTCACTACGTTATTCATGTAGTCGAGGGCATTGATGCGTGCTGATGTGCCAGCATCGTAGCCACCGATAAGCTCGTTGTGGTTACCGAGGTAGAGTGTGCGAAGCTCGGTGAGCTGACCCAATGCATCGGGAACAATACCTTTGGCGCCAAAGCCTGAGATATTGAGTCCAACAACACGACCGTTACCGTCGAGGGTTACGCCAGGTTGCTCACCCCACATATCAATATCCTTGTTGAAGTCCCAATTGGTGCCTGCCATATACTCCTCACCGTGGAATGTCCAGTTAGGGCCATCCAGTGCAAGCCATATTTCCTTTAAGGCCTTGTAATCCTTGATATGCTCAGCCTCCTCGGAAATGATGATTGGTACGATGGCAACTGTGTGGAGGTTATCCTCAACGGTAAACTCCTGCTCAGCATCTGCTATAGAGCCACGACCAATCTCGTTCTGCCCCTTCTTGTCGGAGTAAACAACATAGTCCGTAATCACATATTTGCCTGCCTCAAGCCAGTAAGTGCTGTTGCATATGATATATGCCGACTGACCATTGCGGTTGTAGAGCTCCTCATCCATCGAACCCTCTACGAATGTCTCGAAGTAGGATGCGGGGAGTGCCTCAAATTTTGTGACGCGCTTGTTGAAGGTGTTCTGCACGGTGATGTCTGCCGAGGCGATGGCGCTAAACTGGAAGTCGCTGGTGTAGCTGTAGCGCGTAGTCTCGAATGCCTTGAGTAGGGCGAACGACACCATGCCACGCTTTACGGTCTCAACACCGATGCTCTTAATGACTAGTCCATCATCTGCCACGGTGAATGCACCTTGACTTTCGCCTGCTAGAATCTGCTCATCAAGGTTATTGTAGATGTAGTAACCGATGACATTGTAGTTGCCAGCCAAGAGGCGTAGCTTCTCGCTCCATAGCCCCCACTCAGCAGTGAAGCTATCATAGCTAGATACGTTGAGTGTCTGCGTGATTGTTGAACCCTCGTGCTGCATGACAACCTTTATCTTGCATGCATCTGATAGCCACTCAAGAGCATTCGCAGCGCGACTCTCCGCATCATCGAGTTGCGATGCCTTGACAAGGTGAAACTGCACGTAACCATAGTCCGCGGTGAGGTCACTGCCCTGCCTCTCGCAGCCGCAGAGCACCACCATGGCCATGATAATAGTGCATATCCTATTTATAACTCTGTGTTTCATAGTTCGTTGGGCTTATTTTGAGGTAGGTGTTACTACGAGCAACTTCTTTGTTACGTTGTCAACCTTAAATACTACGTATACATTCTCAGTAAACTCCTCATTGGGACCCCAAAGGTGTAGTGCCATCTTCTCGTCTTTGTTCTCACCGAGGTAGTACTCGTTCTCGCTGATCTTGAGCTTCTCGCCCTTGTAGTATGCCTCTGCCGATGCAGTACCACCCTCAAATGTATCAGTAGTCCAATTCTCAATGCGTGGGTCGATGACGATACCTGGTTTCTTGCCATCAATAGGATCGATAAACTCGCATGTGAATGCCTCCTCTGCACCATACTCAGCCATGACGCTGCTGTCGGTGAAGCTCTTTGCTGGAATCTCGAGAGTTGTGAGAGAGTGGTAGATGTACATACCATCGTATTGCCCTGCTTCGCTGAAGTCATGCTGGGTGAACTCTATCAACACATACTTCAGGTAGTCGTTTGCGATGGTTGGCAGAGCAATGCCCGATGCAGTATCCTCCTCGAGGATGTGGCCATCGAAGTCGCTGCGTATCTTGTTCCATACGAATGTGGGCAATGCTATTACTAGACCATGGCGAGTAGTGTCAGTAGCATCTACCGTGAGTTTCATCTCCTGCATATCGAACTGCATCCAGTATGATTCTAACTGATTCTGAGTCTTGTTTGTTGTGTCGAAGATTGTGTACGATGGAATTCCGCCCTTTATAACCTTCTCAAGAAGTAGGATGTGGTATACGTTCTTGAATGCCGCAATATTAAACTCAAGGAAGTTAGAGTAAGTAACCTCTGTGCCGCTATTCTCGTCCTTCTGTCGGAACTCCTTGCCATCGAGTGATACCTCCCAACCGAAGTTGTTCTCAGTAGGGCCTGTGAATGTGAGGTCATCCGTACCCATACCTTCAAACTCAATTGGGAACGTAATGGTATAGTTGCCCAATTCGTCGGAGAATGTTACAAGGTAGTCATTCTCCAAAGCCTCCTCCTTTGTAATGGCGAAGCACTCGCGCTCACCATTATTCACAATGCGTGCATATGCCTCGGTGCGCTCTCCTGGAGAGCCAGTAATCGCGCCAGGTACAATATTATTACCCTCCTTGATGCCAAGCTCAACCCAGTCGGGAAAGTCGGTAACAGCAAAGCGGAAGTTGCTCTCAATGTAGAATGGAATCCAGTCCACGTAACCCAATTGAATAGCACTTATATTGGTTTCAGCAACATCCTGAATACGGATAGAAGGCTTGTCGGCACCACGCTCAATTGTCGCTATGATTGCACTCTGACTACCCATTGTAATGGTGATGTGTGCAAATGTGGGCTGATTCTTAATATTCTCATCTGTAATCTTGAGGGTGATGGTATGTGTGCCAGTACTGCCCGACATATCCTGCACCTCGCCAGCATAGGTGATAAACTTACACCATGTAGCATCAGATGATAATTGCCAATCACCTCCCGCAGTGAACGTGAACTGTGGTCGGTCACCCGCATTACATATGATTTCGTGACTGCCAGGAAGCGTTGGTGGCGTAGTCTCATTATCGCAAGATGTAATACCTGCCGCCACGATGAGCATCAATGCCCAATTCCAAAAGTTAAATACTCGTTTCATATATGCTATTTTTTATTTTATTCCTTAATCACTAGTTTAGAATCCCTCGCGCATGATGCGCTCTGCCTCATCGTCCGATATCCACTCGATGATGTTGGCGTATGTGCCTACAGTGCCGACCTCTTCGACATACAGTGTAACATACTGCAAGAGGAACATCTCGCATGAACTGTAGTATGAACCTGAATCCGAGGGCTGTGTCATCATTAGCTTGCCATTGCCATAGATGGTGCCGAATGCCTCGCCTGTAGAGCCTGCAACTTGTGCTTCGGGCATCTCGATGAGTGGCTCGAGGCGGTTGTCGTTCTTAAATGTGATGCGTATGTCGTAGCCATCGTAGTACATGCTCTCCACAACAACGGTGTTGGGCATCTCCTCATCAAGATGTGTGTGGACAAGGAGTGACTCAACGTTCATATACTGCATAGTCCATGTGGATGTGAGCACTGCATAACCTGTAAAGGCATTCATGTCCAACGGGCAGCACTTATGGAGGTATACCTCGCACTCGGTGTTGTAGTCCTCCCATTCATCCTCCTCATTAAGCACAAGACGCAGTGTCACACCAAGAGAGTCCGATACGCTTATAGCATCGTGATAGCCCTTTATGCGTAGCATGGCTGTGAGCTCGCCCGCAGGAATGGTTACTGTGGTAGACTCGATGGTGTAGTGCAGACCATATATGGCACTGCTGCGTGCCGCGATGATCTCAACGCCCACGTTGCGGTCGTGGTCTGCGGTTCGCATTGCCGAAATGGGGATTTCGAACCACTCCTCGCTATCAATGATGCCGAGATCGTGACGCTCTGCTGAGAACATAATATAGTTGGGACCATCGTAGGTGGGGCGCTCGGACTCGCAACCTACAATCGTTGTGAGTAGAAGCGTGCCGAAAGCCACTAAAATACTTTTAAGAATTGTGTATCTATTCATAACCAGTATATTACGTTTATTTGTTGCTGTCGTTAGGAAGAATCATAGAGCCTGGAGACTCAAGCTCATGCTGAGGAATTGGCCATACGAAGAGAGGATCATCTACCTCAATCTTAAGTGAACTGCCATTGTCGAGAGACTCGGTCTGGGGTGTACGCTCGAAGCCCTTATGCCAGCGCTTGAGGTCCATAAGGCGGAAGCCCTCCATGTAGAGCTCCTTAATACGCTCCTCCTCGATGATGGTCATGGCATTCGCCTCTGTCAAGGCTACACTATTACCATATGAGGTGTAGCGTGCTGCACGTAGTGTAGCGATATCCTCACCAGCACGCATATAGTCGCCACGACCCTCGGCGTATGCCTCAGCACGTATGAGATACTGCTCAGCGAGGCGTAGAGGCTTGGGCATAGAGGTGTGGAGGATATATTGGTTGTAGAAGTTCATGTTGCCGAAGTACTTAACCAGGAGTGGCCAAGTAAGACCATGGCTATAGCCAGTGGTATATGAGTAGAAGTAGTTACCATAGCGGAGATCGCTATCGTCGTAGAGACCCAACACCCATGCCGATGGCACATAGTCGGGCTTCATCGTTGAGTAGTCGTAGTTGAAGAATACGCGACCTAATGCGCCACCATAGGATGTAGGTGTGAAGCCAACCTTCCAGATAATCTCTGTAGCATCGTCATACTGCCACATATACGAGAAGTGGCTCATGCCTGACGATATCTCGGTGGTTGCAGATGAGAGAAGGTAGAAGCCACTGTCGAGAACGCGCGATGAGTAGTCGATTGCTGACTCATAGTCCTTCATATAGAGTGCAACGCGGGCGCGAAGGGCGTAGACGGTGTACTCGTTGAAGTATGTGGCGTTATAGATGTTGCCACCCACATTGTTCTCGTCGATGTCCATCAGCTTTGCTGCCATATCCAAATCCTCAATCACGCGGTCGTAAGACTGTGCAAGGGATGAGCGAACCATGGGCTCATCGGTGTTGTACTTTGTTACGATAACCACGCCAAGATCACTCTCAGCCTGCTCTGCGCTCTCATAGCTCTTGCAGTATAGTTTGATAAGCTCTGAGTAGGCGAGGGCGCGTGCGAAGTATGCTTCACCGCATATCTGCTCATACTGACTCCACTCTTCGTCTGTTGTTAGCGTCTTTTCTACACGTGGCGCATACTCCAAGAGGAAGTTTGCCGAGGCGATGACGTTGTACAACGAGGCGTAGACTGCTGTAATCTCTGAGTTTGTAGAGAGAATATCCCAGCGCCAGATGTTGCCATAGGTATTGGTGTAGCCATTCACAGCATGCACCATGTCGCACTGAATATCGGGAAGCAGGGTGAGGTAGCCGCTATATAGCGCACTCGACTTAAATGCCGAGTACATGCCTATTGCCGCTTGGTCGAGCTCCTCGAGGTTGGTGATTGCCTTATCTGCAGGGATGGCATCCTCGGGGTACTTGTCGAGGCACGAAGTACCGATAACCGTTAGTGCTATGCAAGACGTAAGTATAGTAAAAATCTTTCTCATTGTGTTGCGTATTAGAAGGTTAGGTCAATACCCAAAGAGTACTGACGCGACATGGGGTACTGTGCCTTGTAGGCGTTGCTCGATGACTCGGGGTCGATACCCGTAAAGGCTGTGAATGTGAATAGATTCTGTGCCTGAACGTAGATGCGTGCCGAGGTGAAGAAGTTGCTCTTGCGGAGCAAGTTGCTTGGTAGACTATAGCTGAGCATCACATTCTTGAGTCGCAAGAATGAGGCATTCTCCAAGAAACGTGAGTCGATCTGAGGTGTCACACCATAGCGAGGAATGTCAGTAACGTCGCCTGGCTGCTTCCAACGGTCATAGAGCAAGCGGCGCGACTGGTTGTATGCCGAGTAGAGACCGTTGCTCTCCTCGAAGAATCGGTCGTTGTTAATCATCCAACGGTCTGCAACCCATGAGAACTGCGCTGATAGCGAGAGACCCATCCACGAGAGGGTAGTGCCGAAACCTCCCTGCCATGGTGCAATGTAGTTCTTGCCAATCATCACCTTATCGCTCTCGTTGAACTCAGTGGTTATCTCTCCATCCTTGGTATACCACAAGGCATCGCCATTTGCTGGGTTAACGCCAGCATAGCGGTTGATGTAGAACTCGCCCACGGGGTGACCCACAACGAGCTTTGTGCCAGTTGTCGATAACTCATACTCATCTAGGCCATTGTATAGCTCGGTGATCTTGTTCTTGTTGTATGATACATTTGCCGAGATATCCCAACGTACAGGGCGGTTAATGATGTTGATATTAAGCTGAAGTTCTGCACCGCGGTTTACCATCTTACCGATATTATCCCAGCGGAAGCCTTCGCCCTTATCGGCATACGATACGGGAACGGACATGAGCATATCTGAGGTAAGCTTATTGTAGAACTCCACGTCGAGGTTTATGCGGTCTACGAAGCCGAGATGTAGGGCAATGTTCGTTGTCCAGAGCTTCTCCCAACCGAGATCATCATTGCCACTCTGCATGGGGTAGATACCCATGTTATCGTTGTAGTTTGCACCACCGCCTACGAGTGCCAAGTGGTCGTAGTTGGGGATGGATGAGTTACCCGATGTACCTGTGCTGAATGCCACCTGTGCGGTATTCAACCAGTGTACATCATGCAAGAACGTCTCGCGATTGGCATCCCACATAAGGCCCAATGACCAGAATGCCGCCCAGCGGCCACTCTTGCCGAAGCGCGATGAGGCATCAGTACGCAACGAGAAGTCGGCATAGTAGCGTCTGTCGTAGTTGTACTCGCCACGTGCGAAGAACGAGAGGTAACCGTATGAGTCGGTCACGTCGCCCCACGACACCACCTTCGAACCCGACGACATCGTTGTGAGGTAGTCGTTGTTCTGACCCTGTGTGATAGCCTGGAAACCCTCATAGTTGTAGTTCACGCCCTCGTGACCGAGTAGGAAGTTGAGGTTATGAAGGCTGTTGAGGGTGGTCTGGTAGTTGATAGTGTTTGTTACGGTGAGCGTTAGGGTGTTGTACGATGCACGTCCCGCTACGCCAATGCCGTTGTTGGGTGCATAGCTGGGCATAGACTGCATGAAGGATGTCGAGTTGGTGAAGTCGGCACCAAACTGCGAGCGTATGGCAAGACCCTCAATGGGTGTAACCTCCGCAAATACGGTCGTTAGCGCCTTGTACTTCTTGTTTGTTTGTGGGTTGTTCTCCATCCACTCCAAGGGGTTCTGGCCTGTGCCCTTCCATGAGCCGTCGCTCTCGGATGCTATCGAACCATCCTCGCGGTAGGGGTTCCAGTAGGGGAGCATGAAGCGGCTCGCCGAAATGGGTGAGTAGAGCGCATATTCACCATCCTCAGCCTGCTGCACCTCCTCGTAGACAACCATTGTATTTGTGCCGAGGCGCAACCAGCGCGACGCCTTAACATCGGCATTTGCGCGGATGTTGTAGCGGCGGAATGTCGAGCCCTGCGCGATACCATCCTGGTCGTAGAACGAACCAGACACGTAGTAACTCATCTTGTCCGTAGCACGGCTAACCGAGATGTCGTAGTTCTGGAGTAGGGCGTGGTCGTTAAAGACTGCATCGAGCCAGTTGATGTCGGTCTTTGAGAGTATGTCGTAGTTCTGTCCCGCGTCGAGACCAATCTCCTTCTCGAATTGAATACGCTCGGCTGTGTTCATCAAGTTCCAGTTGCCGTGGGCAAGCTGCGAAATGCCAACCTGAGTGCGGAAGGTAACCTTGGCATCGTCAGATGTTGTGCCGCGCTTTGTGGTGATGATAACCACGCCATTGGCAGCTCGCGCACCATAGATAGATGTTGACGAGGCATCCTTCAATACCGATACAGACTCGATGTCCGAGGGCGATATGGCGTTGAAGTCGCTGCTCGAGATGGGCACGCCATCGAGGATGAAGAGGGGTGCTGTGCCCGAGTTGATAGAGTTAGTGCCACGAATCTGGAATGTTGCAGCCTTTGAGGGCTCGCCAGAGTTCGAGAGTACCATAAGTCCAGGGCTCTGACCCTGCAATGCCTGGTCGAAGCCTGCGGCGGGCACGCTCTCGAGCTTCTCGCTCTTCACGGTAGATACCGAACCAGCGATTGTGCCCTTCTTGCGTGTGCCGTATGCCACTACCACGACCTCGTCAGCTATTGTGGACTCGACCTCGAGTTCGACGTTGTATGTCACCTC
>JAEIGA010009955.1_pt1 | contig 14405 bp, 8 predicted proteins | sample 9270691 | NCBI WGS metagenome assembly JAEIGA01 (sample SAMN17057246, study PRJNA624740) | gut metagenome | biome: biome; isolation source: fecal sample | host: Bos grunniens | place: China: Xizang | collected 2019 | reverse complement strand
TTCATTATCTTTGCAATCCTGACACGATGATAATATGACGATAAAAGGAGAAGCAACAGTTGTTAAGCATACGGGAAGCCACTATCTGCTGGCCCAGCTTCCGCAGTGGAATCTTTTTCCCGCTGTGCTGAGAGGAAAGATTCGCTTGAAAGGTAGTAATGCGACCAATCCTGTAGCTGTAGGTGATAAGGTGGCATTCGAAGCTGAGGTCTCGGAAGGTGTTGCGGCGGCGGATGTCGCGGCAAATGTGACTTCGGAGAACCCTGCGGTGATCACGTCCGTATCTCCGCGAAGAAACTATATAATCCGTAAATCAACGAATCTTTCGCGTCAGTCGCATATCATCGCGTCAAATCTTGACAGAGCGTTCATCATCGCTACAATCGATTTTCCGGAAATAAAGCTTCCGTTCCTTGACCGTATACTCGTGACATGCGAGGTATACAATGTGCCGGTAACCATTGTACTGAACAAGGTCGACCTTTATCGTGAGTCACATAAGGAGATGCTGGAGGCATTTCATGAGATATATGAGGGCGCAGGTTATTCTGTGATGGAGGTTTCCGCCTTGACAGGTGAAGGTGTGGCGGAGCTCAGGGAGGCCTGCAAGGACCATGTGTCATTGTTCTCAGGCGTGTCAGGCGTCGGCAAGTCATCGCTTATCAAGGCTTTGGACCCGTCTCTCGACCCTCGTGTGGGAGAAATCTCGGAGGCTCATGTGCAGGGCAAGCATACCACTACGTTCTATGAAATGTATTCGTTGGATTCCGGCGGCTTCATTGTGGATACTCCCGGTCTTCGCGGCTTCGGTCTTGTCGATCTGAAGAAGGAAGAAATAGCACTGTATTTCCCGGAAATGCACAAGGCTTCGGAAGGATGTCGTTTCGCACCATGCACTCATACGCATGAACCTGGCTGTGCAGTCAAGGAAGCCGTGGAGAATGGAGAAATCAGCTATGAACGCTATTCTTCATATCTCGGAATGCTTGATGAAGAAGGAAAATACAGATAGTGAATCAAATCAACAGAGGAATTCTTAAACTGGCCATACCAAGTATCCTGGCCAATATAACCGTGCCGATAGTAGGTATGGTGGATATTGCTGTAGCCGGCCATCTGGATACGAATGCCGCTACCCTTATAGGAGGAATTGCTATCGGTACGATGCTTTTCGACCTGCTTTACTGGAATTTCGGTTTCCTTCGCGTCGGAACGGGAGGTCTTGCGGCGCAGGCTTATGGGCGTGGCGACAGACGCGAATGTGCGAGAATCCTGACACGTTCGGCCGGTATCGCATTTTCGTGTGCCTTACTTCTGATCGCTGTTCAATGGCTTTTTGTAAAGGCAGCCTTTCTGGTTGTAGACTGTACTCCGGAGGTTCAGGCCCTTGCCTCCAGATATTTCTTCATCCGCATATGGGCGGCTCCCGCAACTCTCGGCCTTATGGCGTTCAAGGGATGGTTCATCGGCATGCAGGACAGCGTGAGTCCGATGGCTGTCGACCTGATAGTCAATGGAATGAATGTCCTCATGAGCTTTGTCCTGGCTTTGGGAATTCCTGCATTGGGATATGAAGGTATCGGATTCAACGGTATTGCGGCAGGTACTGTAGTCGCCCAGTATTCCGGCTTGCTTACAGCCCTTCTGATAGTCTTGTTCAAATATTATCGTACAACTGTCTCCCTCTTGGGCAAGGAGGATCTCGTCGAACTGTTCAAAGGCTCGGAGACCCGTCGCTTCTTCGTCATGAATACGGAGCTTTTTGTCCGTTCTCTATGCTTTATCGCCATATATATAGGATTTACCGTAATATCAGCCCGTTATGGTGACCTGCTGCTGGCCGTCAGCTCGATCATGATGAAGCTTCTGATGATATTCTCGTATTTTACAGATGGATTCGCTTATGCCGGTGAGGCTATGACTGGAAGGTTCATCGGTGCAAAGGACGAGGTGAATCTTCGACAGACCGTGAAGTGGACATTTGTATGGAGTATGAGCATTGCCTTGATATTTATGGTAATATATCAGTTCGGAGGGCTGTCCCTGCTGAAGATGATGACTTCTGATATGAAGGTGGTTGAAGCTTCTGTGGGATATCTTCCATGGCTTTTGCTGATGCCGGTCATCGGATGTGCAGCCTTTACATGGGACGGAATATATATAGGTGCAACAGCATCCCGTGAAATCCGTAATTCTATGCTGTGGGCGGTTGTTGCGTTTGCAGCGGTGTGGTCTATAGGTATAACAGTGCTGAATTTCATTTATTCTGATGCATCTGGAGCTTGTTCTGCGGGATTTGAGGACTATGGGGTTGTTTCCATGCATATTCTTATGGCTGCATATTTTACACATCTTCTAGCCAGAACTGTCTATCTATCAATTAAATACAAAAAGACGATAATTGCCTGATGTAAAAAACACAGGATAAAGTTTCGTTATTTCCCTTTCTTTTATAACTTTGTCAGTTCCGTACTGTTTATAAAAGGAAAAGGTAGGTTGGCATGGGGTTATATTCGTACTATAGAATCAGTAAGCCTTCTGCGGATAAAGTGCCGCAGGAGAATGTGGCGAAGGAATATAAAGCTCTCAGAAATAAGACTTTCTGGGGGGTGACTGTTGCATACAGTCTATATTACGTATGTCGTATGAGCCTCAGTGTCGTCAAGCAGCCTCTGATTGACGAGGGCGTCTTGTCCGCAGGTCAGTTGGGACTTATCGGTTCGGCACTTCTCTTTGTCTATGCAGTAGGAAAATTCATGAACGGATTCATCGCGGATTACTGCAATATCCGTCGTTTCATGGCCACGGGTCTGTTCGTATCAGCGCTTGTGAATCTCATCATGGGAGTCCTTGGCTTCATGCAAGGAGCTGCCGGACTTTCTACCGTATTGATCTTCATTTCGTTTGCGGTATTATGGGGAATCAACGGATGGATGCAGTCGATGGGCTCTCCTCCGGGTGTCATCAGTCTTTCCCGCTGGTTCCCGCATTCAAAGCGCGGAACTTATTACAGCATATTCAGTTCCACTCCTTATGTCGGTGAGTTCCTTTCATTCATAATGACCGGAGTCATCGTAGGTGCTCTTGGCTGGGAGGCTGGCTTTGTCATTGCTGCTATTGCAGGTCTGATTGGATCTGTGGTGATTCTTGTGTTTGTGTCAGATACTCCTGAAAGCAAGGGACTTCCGTCTGTGTACGAACTTTCCGGAGAACAGATGAGGCATGAGGACAGTATGCCGACACGCGAACTTCAGAAACTTGTAGTGAAACACCCTGGCATATGGATCATAGCATTGTCCAGTGCCTTCATATACATCACCAAATATGCGATTGCCGGCTGGGGAGTGTTGTTCCTGCAGAAGGCAAGGGGCTTCTCTCTCGAGGATGCCACACAGATCATTGCCTTTTCCGCAGCTTTCGGAATCGTCGGTACCGTACTGGCCGGATGGCTATCTGACAAGATATTCAATGGCGACAGAGTCAAGCCAGCAGTCCTTTCCGGCATGCTGAGCCTTGTGTCACTCGCGCTGTTTCTGTTTACAGAGGGTGGATATATTGTCAATATCGTTTATGTGTCGATATTCAGCCTTGCTGTGGGAGTGTTATACTGTATAGTAGCCGGCCTTATGGCTGTGGATATTGTCCCGAGGAAGGCTACGGGAGCCGCATTGGGCGTGGTCGGAATTTCCAGTTATGTCGCTGCTGGTCTGCAGGATATAACAAGCGGTTATCTGATTCAGTACAATACTACAGTTGTTGATGGTGTGGATGTATATGACTTTGGACCGGTATCATGGTTCTGGCTTGCTGCTGCATTGATTTCGTTCATGCTGCCGGTCATGAACTGGAAGAAAATGAGAAAAAACTTAACAAAAAACTTAACAAAAAACTTAACAAAAAACTTAACAAAAAACTTAACAAAAAACATATGATATGAAACTACAGATCAGCATTGAATACAAGACGTCCTGGGGCGAGCAACTTGTCCTGTGTCTTGGAGGAAAGCGATATCCCCTCACTTATGTAGAAGATGGCCTATGGCGCGTGGAGATTCCGCGCGTCAATCCAGATAAGGTTTCTGAATATTCATATGAGGTCGTATCCGACGGAGCAACGGTACGTACAGAATGGAAGAAGCATGTGTTGGAAATGCCTGAAGGCAAGGAGCCTAAGGTGCTGGTGATTGCAGACAGATGGCTCGCCCGTCCTGCTGATGCTCCATTCTATTCTTCTGCATTTACAGGAGCAATCTTTGCACGTCAGGAGACAGATAATCCTGCAAGTGTCGCGAAGGATGCGAATGTGCTTTTCAAGGTAATGGCTCCAGTCATCAGGCCTGATGAGGTCCTTGCGCTTGCCGGAAGCAGTGCAGAATTTGATGAGTGGAATACAGTGATACCTTTCGATGCTTCGGAATTCCCGGTATGGAAGCTGCCGCTCAAGGTATCAGAACCGTTTGCATACAAACTGATCATTGCAGACAAGGATACCCTCAGGCCGATTGCATGGGAGGACTGCGACAACAGGCAGTTCAATGTTGCCATGCCAGATGGTGGCTTTGCTGTCGAGGCGTCAATCGAGCCTCATTTCAACGGCAGGGAATGGAAGGGAGCCGGTACCGCAATCCCGGTATTCTCTTTGAGGACGGAAGATGACTTCGGAGTCGGTGAATTCTATGACTTGAAGAAAATGGTGGATTGGGCAGTAGAGACCGGTCAGTGCATCATCCAACTTCTACCTATCAATGACACTACGATGACGGGAACATGGAAGGACTCGTACCCATATAATCCGAATTCTACTTTCGCTCTGCATCCGCAGTATATCCATCTTCCTGCGGCAGGAGTCGAGGTGGATGACGAGTACCTTGCCCTTCAGGAAGAACTCAATTCTCTGGATAAGATAGATTATGTGGAGGTCAACAGGATAAAGCTTGAGATGCTCCGCAAGGCATATGACAAGACTTTCATAAAGCTTGTACATAAGAAATCATATAAGGAATTCATCGCTAAGAACGGCAGCTGGCTTTTCCCATATGCGGTTTTCTGCGTGCTTCGTGATATGAACGGTACTCCGGACTTCTCTCAGTGGAAGGCCTATGCCAAGTATAACGCATCGAAGGTCGAGGCTTTCTGCGATGAACACAAGAAAGAGGTCAACTTCTGGTGTTTCGTTCAGTATCACCTTGATGCTCAGCTATCTGAGGTGTGTAGATATGCCAATGAAAATGGTGTGATATTCAAGGGTGACCTTCCTATCGGCATCAGCCGCACAAGTGTGGATGCCTGGATGCATCCTGAGCTGTTCCATATGAATTCTCAGGCAGGTGCGCCACCTGATGCATTCTCGAATTTCGGACAGAACTGGGGATTCCCTACATATAATTGGGAGAAGATGGCTAAGGACGGTTACGCCTGGTGGAAGGCCCGTCTGGCAAAAATGTCGGAGTATTTCGATGCATTCCGTATCGATCATGTACTTGGATTCTTCCGTATCTGGGAAATTCCTGTAGATGCTGTTCACGGTCTTCTCGGATATTTCAATCCTGCGCTTCCATATTCTGCTGAAGAGCTTGCATCTTACGGCTTTGATATGGACGAGGGCAAATGGACTACACCTCTGACAAGTGACTGGGTTCTCTGGGGTATCTTCGGAGACTATGCCGAGGAAGCGAAGAATACATATTTCAAGAACGGATGCATTCTTCCTGCATACAATACTCAGAGGAAGGTGGTGGAGAAGATCACAGGATATGATGAGAAGAGCGTCGCGATGAGAGATGGCCTTCTGGCCCTGCTTGATGATGTCCTGTTCATAGAGGATCCTCGTAAGAAGGGATACTACCATCCGCGTATCAGCGGCCAGCAGACATACATATATCGTTCGCTTGATGCATATCGCCGCAGCGCATTTGACAGCCTTTACAACGATTTCTTCTATATGCGTCATGACGAACTCTGGAGGGAGTCGGCAATGAAGAAGCTTCCGGAACTTCTTGACTCGACAGGAATGCTTGCCTGTGGAGAGGACCTGGGAATGATACCGGCTTGCGTGCCTGATGTCATGAGCGACCTCAAGATTCTGTCTCTTGAGATCCAGAGAATGCCTAAGACATCTTATGAGACGTTTGCGGATACATCAAGATACCCGTCCCTTTGCGTATGTACGACTTCTACACACGACATGACACCTATCAGAGCATGGTGGGAAGAGGATAGGGAACTGACAGACAGATTCTTCCATGAGGTTGTCGGCGGACAAGGAGATACTCCTTATTTCTGCGAGCCTTGGGTCTGCAGATATGTGCTTGACAGGCATCTCACATCGCCTGCGATGTTTACGGTAATCCCTCTTCAGGACTGGCTTTCTATGGATCTGAACATCCGTCTGGAAGATCCGACGCTTGAGAGGATCAATGTTCCTGCGAACCCACGTCATTACTGGCGTTATCGCATGCATCTCACCATCGAGCAGCTGATGGACGAGATTGATTTCAATGAAAATCTTACAGGAATGATCTGCAACAGCGGTCGCTGCTAAGAATAGATAAAGAAAGATTGCCGGTCGGGTGAGCAAGTGCGGAATTTCCGTTGAATCAGCTCTCCCGACCGCTTTCTTTGGAAGAAGTCTTGTTTGTCGTATCTATAATTAGGGAGATTCCAGGATATTGATGAAAATGAACCGTTTATATGTGACTTTTTATTGTTTTGCTGTAAAAATTTTAGAAAAGTCCGGATTTTTTTCTATATTCGTTGAATTTGTATTGTGACATGGAATTTGAGCGTATGAAATTGATAAAGAGAATCTTGATGTCTACAGTAGCGGCAATGGCCTTCGCGTCATGTGCGGAGGCCCCCTTCATCGTAATTCCTGATGCTCCGCTTGAGGAGTGCGTTTATATGGGTGATAAGACGGTTTTCAGACTTTGGGCTCCTACAGCAGAGGTAGCTCAGGTCAGACTGTACCATTCGCCGTGGGATCCGAAGCCATACAGGATACTTAATATGACTATCCCTACTAATGGTGTATGGAAACTTACCGTCCATAAGGACTTAAAAGGTGATTTCTACACTTTCCAGGTAAGAAGAGGAAGGAAATGGCTTGATGAAACAGCCGGAATCGCAGCAAAGGCCGTGGGCGTGAACGGAACCCATGGTGCAATCATAGATTGGAAAGATACCGATCCGGAAGGCTGGGATCAGGACAAGAGTCCGAAGATCGATCCTTCAGATATCATTATATATGAACTTCAGCACAGAGACTTTTCCATTCATGAAGATTCGGGTGTGACCAACAAGGGAAAGTTTATTGCGCTGACAGAGAAAGGAACTGTCAACAGCGACGGTTTGTCTACCGGAATCGACCACCTCAAGGAGCTCGGTGTCACATATATCCAGCTTATGCCTTCTACGGATTTTGCGACAATTGACGAGACCCGTCTCAATGATAATGTATATAACTGGGGATACGAGCCGCTTAATTACAATGCAGTCGAGGGTTCTTTCGCAACAGATCCTTATGATCCTGTTACGCGTGTAATGGAGTTCAAAGAGATGGTTCAAGCGATTCATAAGGCAGGTATGCGTGTGGTCCTTGACGTAGTGTACAACCATACTACAGAGGCTTCCAAGACTGGTTTCGAGCGCACTATGCCGGGCTATTTCTATAGAATGAAGCATGATGGAACATTCTGCAACGGATCAGGTTGCGGCAATGAAACCGCTTCCGAGAAGGCAATGTTCCGCAAATATATGATAGAGTCGCTTGAGTGGTGGATGAAGGAGTATCATATCGACGGATTCCGTTTCGACCTTATGGCTATCCACGATATCGCTACGATGAACGAGATCAGTGAAAGGCTTCATGCTATAGATCCGGATGTCCTGCTTTATGGCGAGGGCTGGGCGGCAGAGACACCGTCTTATCCTGAAGAGGAAATAGCGCTTAAGATCAATACTCATAAGCTTGACCGTATCGGAGCATTCAGCGACAATATGCGTGATGCGCTTCGTGGACCGCTTGATTGTTCAGACGCCGGTTTCATTGCAGGTGTTGAAGGTAACAAGCCTAATGTGGAGTTCGGTATTGTCGGCGGTATCGAGCATCCTCAGGTGTCAGTAAAGGCTTGGGCTGCCAACCCTCTTCAGCATATAAGCTACGTGAGCTGCCATGACGACCATTGCCTCCGTGATAGACTTCATCTTGCAGAGGAAGTTACTGATGCTGAAGGTCTTGCGATGACAAAGCTTGCTCAGACTGCAGTTTATGTATCTCAGGGAATACCTTTCATCTTCAACGGTGAGGAAATCTACCGACATAAGAAGGGCGTGAAGAATACGTACAATTCTCCAGATGTGATAAATGGTATCGACTGGAAATACAAGACAAGATTCCAGGATCTTTATGAGTATTTTGTAGCTCTTGCAGATATCCGTCACGCGCATCCTGGCTTCTGTCTCGGTGATGCAGAACTGGTACGAGAGAAGCTTGAATTCATTGATATTGATGATCCTTGTGTTGTGGCTTTCCGTATCAGCGGTCTTGAGGATATCGATACTGCCAAATCTCTTGTTGTGGTATTGAATGGATCCAAGAAGCCGGTTAAGGTTAGTATCCCGAACGGCAAGTATACTTATCTGGCAAGAAACGGTCAGGCAGATGCAGGTGGCCTTGGAGCTTTTTCTGGCAACAGTGTTACTGCGGGAGCAATATCCGCTACGATATTGGCTGAATCAAAATAGACAATTCTTATAAAAAATATCCCTGCCTGTTCTCATTTATCGGAACGGCAGGGATATTTTTGTGTCGATTATCGTTTAGGAATGTCAACAGACTTCTCGCTCTGTCCCTTGAGGTGCTCCGAGAAGTAGTCCACAAGTCTCCAGTAGAAGTACTCGTTCATGTCACCGAAGCCGTGACGCTGGTTCGGAAGCATGAGCATGTCGAAGCGCTTTCCGGCCTTGATCAGTGCATTTACGACCCTTGTTGTATTACCTGGATGTACGTTGTCATCGATGTCTCCATGCACCAGAAGCAGATGCCCTTTCAGCTTGGATGCGATCTCAGGATTTGTTCCGATCTTGTATACGAACGATGTGTCTCCCTTGGCGCTCACTTCCTCTTTGACACCATGATGGGTTTCGCTCCACCAGCGGTTGTATATGCGATTGTCGTGGTTTCCGGCGCATGAAACCGCTACCTTGAAGAAGTCCGGGTACTGGCATATCGCTGCAGTACTCATGAATCCTCCGCCAGAATGTCCATGGATTCCTACTTTGTCTATGTCAATGAAACTGTGTCGGTTGGCAAGCTGTTCAATTGCGTATTTATGGTCTTCGAGCGGGTAGTCGCGCATGTTTCCGTAGCCATAGTTATGGTACCATTTAGATCTGCTCGGATGGCCACCTCGCTGACCGACCGATATCACGATGAATCCTGCCTGTGCAAGACGGTCCGTACGTACGCTCATGCGTGTGAACGGATAATATACAGCTTCTACCTGAGGTCCCGGATATACATAGTCCACGATAGGATAGACCTTAGTGGAGTCGAAATCAAACGGTTTGTACATTACTCCGTAAAGGTCTGTGATGCCGTCTGCAGCCTTGACCTTGAAGAGTTCAGGGAATTTGTATCCGTTTGCGAAAAGCTGTGAGAAGTCACTTTCCTGAATGTCCATGACCTTGTTTCCGGCGTTGTCCAGAAGCACGCACATCGGAACGGTATTGACACGTGAATAATTATCTACGATATAGCGTGCATCATCATCCACTTCAACCTGATGGAAATAGTCACCGTATGTGAGCTGCTTGAGTCCGCTGCCGTCCAGATTGATGCGATAGAGATGCTCGTAATAAGGATTCTCGCCCTTATTCTTTCCGTTGGCTGTAAAATATATGGTACGGGTCTTTTCGTCGACCTTGAGTACGCTTTCCACATGCCAAGGTCCCTTGGTGATGCGGTTCTTCATATTTCCTTGACCGTCATACAGATACAGATGCGCCCATCCGTCTCTTTCGCTCCACTGGATGATTTCCTTTCCATTACCGATGATGCGAAGAGGACGTGTCTCCTGATATGTGTTCATGCGCTCCTCGATTACCGGCACGATGCTGTCCTGACCGACGGTATATGAACATACGTCGATACGGTACAGGTCACGGCTGCTGCGGGTGAGGAAGAAACGGTCATTGTCGCCAAGCCATACCATCGACATATCCTCCATATCCCTCTGCTTCTGCTCGAATGGACGTGTCTCGATACCGAGATTCTGGTCCTTGTATGCCGCTGTCCTGATTTCCTTGCGGCTGTTGTCCTTCATGTCGAAGATGTAGAGGTGCTCGACAGGAGCCTCTTTTTCGCCCGGCATCTGGTATTTGTAAGTCTCGAGGGTAGGACGTGGCTCTGACATTACATTGATGACCCACAGGTCCTTGACGGCACGGTTGTCCGAAACTGTCATCGCGAAATGACGGGAATCAGGTGACCAGCAGCCATATACGCCTCTACGTTTTCCGTTGCAGAGCGTGTCTGTATTGATCATCTTGCGTGGAATTCCGTATCCGAAGTCCTTCTGTCCGTCGGTCGTAAGCTGGATCTCTACAATAGTCGAATCCTTCTCATCCTTCTTGGCCTTGAGGTAATCCTCGTAGCTCATCTTGTAAAGGTTCATATCCTTGGCATAGATCACAGTTTTTCTGTCAGGAGAAACAGAGCCCCATCTGAGTCTCTCCGGCTCTTCTTCCTTGTCTTCAAGCCAGGTGAGTTCCTTGGTAGGGTAGTCGTATGAAAAATAGAAGATTTCCTTCTTCTTGCCTTTTTTCTTGTCCTTCTTGTCCTTGTCCGTCTTCGCGTCCTTCGATGATGTCACCTCGAATGTGAATGTACGTCCGTCTTCCTGTGCCTTAAGGTTGGTGATAGGGAGGTGCTGTGCATCGAACGGATCCTTCACTATTTCAGTAAGCTGCGCTGCGATTTCGTCGCGGTCAAAAAGCATGGTTTTGGTCTTCTTGCCCGGATCGACCACATACCAGAAGCTCCCTTCGCTTGTCTTGTATGTGTACCAGAAGCAGTTGCCCTGCTGGAACCAGTGCGGGTCCACTGTTGTCGAGAACAGCATTGTGTTGAGTTTCTTCTGCGTGAATTTCTCTGCCTGAATATATTCGGGGAGTCTTTCCTGAGCATAAGAAGCACTTGCAGCTGACGTCAGGATACATCCTGTGGCCAGCAATGTCATCAATAATTTCTTCATAGTGTCTATCTGTTAAAGATTTCAGCTGATAAAAATACGATTTTTTTTGTATATTTGGAACGGTTTCTCCCCGCCACCGGACATTATGAAACTGCCGATTACAGATTCAGCATTGGCTTCAGTATTGAAGCAGATGGATATTCTGGAAATATCCAGTGCCACAATCCGCCAGTCCGGCGCGATTGCCCGTGCTCTTGAACAGACCACTTCCGTTGAGTTCCTCCATCTGGAAATGGGTATTCCGGGTCTTCCTCCGACGCGCGTCGGAATAGAAGCAGAAAAGAAGGCCCTTGATGCCGGAGTCGCATCCGAATATCCGAACATGTATGGAATACCGAGCTTGAAGAAGCAGTCTTCTCGTTTCCTGAAGGCTTTTCTTGATATTAATGTAGATCCGTTGGGCTGTATTCCGACCGTCGGCTCAATGCAGGGAAGCTTTTCTACATTTCTCCTATGCGCTCATCTTGAAAAGGAGAGAGATACAATTCTGTTCATCGATCCCGGATTCCCGGTACAGAGGACACAGGCCCGTATTCTGGGCATAAAGAGTGACTCATTCGACATATATGATTATCGCGGGGCGAAGCTGCGTGATATGCTTGAGAGCAAGCTCTGTAAAGGCAATGTCGCAGCTCTCATATATTCAAGTCCCAACAATCCTGCATGGTTCAATCTCACGGAGGAGGAACTCCAGATCATCGGTGAACTTGCGACAAAGTACGATACCATCGTCATCGAGGATCTTGCATACATGTGCATGGACTTCCGCAAGCCTCTGGGAAAACCATATGAACCGCCGTTCCAGCCTACTGTAGCCAAATATACGGATAACTACATCATTATGATGTCCGGATCGAAGATGTTCAGTTACGCCGGCCAGAGAATAGCCATAATCGCCATATCGGACCACCTGTTCAAGAGAGAATATCCGCTCCTGAAGGAGTGGTACAAGATGTCGAGACTTGGTGATGCCTTTGTCTTTGCTGTGCTTTATGCCGTATCTTCGGGTGCGAGCCATTCAGCTCAGTATGCCCTGGCCGAGATGCTTGGGGCCGCGGCTGATGGCGAACTTGATTTCGTTACCGCCGCAGCCGAATATGCCCGCAGGGCCTCTGTGACAAAGAAGATGTTTATCGAAAACGGCTTCCACATCGTGTATGATATGGACGGAGACGAACAGGTCAGCGACGGATTCTTCTATACTGTCGGATATAAGGATATGACAGGAGGCGAACTCATGGGCGAGCTTATCCGTTATGGAATCGCCACCATCTCGCTTTCAACGACCGGCAGCCGTCAGGCAGGTGTGCGTGTATGTGTATCTCAGCTTAACAGACCGGAGCAGTTTGACATGCTTGAAGAAAGGCTCCGTCTTTTCGCGCAAAATCATTGATTATGAAATATATGTCAGCGGCTGAGGCCGTACAGTTGATAAATTCGGGAGACAGCCTGTATATTCAAGGCAGCACATCCATCCCTGAGGTGCTTTCGCAGGCATTGGCCGATCGTGGCAATGAATTGAAGGATGTTACGGTTTATGCCGCATTTGCGGTAGGCAGATGCGAAGCTCCGTATTGCCGCCCAGAATACAAGGAGGCATTCAATGTCAAGAGCCTGTTTGTCGCAAATAATATAAGGCGTTGGCTAGCAGATGGATATGGTACCACTATTCCGGCTTTTCTCGGTGAGATTCCTGCCCTTTTCAGAGACGGGACCCTGCCGTTGGATGCAGTCTTCCTGAATGTTTCTCCGCCGGATGAAAACGGATATTGCTCATATGGAGTCTCTGCTGATCTGGCTGTGTCTGCGACTGAATGTGCGCGGAAAATTATCGTTCAGGTCAACAAGGCCATGCCTTTTTCGTATGGAGACGCTTTGATCCATGAGTCGCGTATAGATGCTGCAGTTGAGGTGGATGATCCTCTTGTGGAGGTTCCGACAGCTGTGCCTACGGAGATAGATATTGCCATCGGCAGACATATAGCGGAACTCATTCCCGACGGAGCGACGCTCCAGATCGGTGTGGGAGGAATCCCGAATGCTGTTCTTGCGGCTCTAAAGGACCATCAGCACCTGGGACTGCATACAGAGGCGATGACCGACGGAGTGCTTCCTCTGCTTGAAAGCGGGGTGATAGATAATTCGCTCAAGACCGTTTGTCCTGGTGTGTCAGTCGCATCGCTCGCCCTTGGCTCGAGACGTCTGTATGATTATATGGACTATCGCAAGGACTTGATTCTCAAGGATGTGGCGTGGACTAACGCGCCGTTCAGAATCGCGCAGAATCCTAAGGTGATGGCGATAAATTCCGCAGTTGAGGTGGATCTTACCGGACAGATATGTGCAGATTCCGTGGGAACGAGGATAATATCCGGAGTCGGTGGCCAGCATGACTTCATGTACGGAGGCTCTCTGTCTGAAGGAGGAAAGACCTTCATCGCCATACCGTCAATGACGGAAAAGGGACGTTCAAAGATCAATCCGGTGCTTGCTGAAGGTGCTGGAGTCGTGACCACCCGCCATATGATACAGAATGTCGTTACGGAATACGGCGTAGCCCAGTTGAGGGGAAAAAGCCTCGCCGAGCGTGCCAGGGCCCTGATTTCGATAGCCCATCCTTCGGTGCGCGAAGATCTTGAAAGGGCGGCGTGTGAACGCTTTGGATATTCTTTTCTGCGTATAAAGTAATATTCGTATATTTGTAGCTTAAACTTGAATAGATGAGATATCGCATTATTTTACTTGTGGGCCTGATGCTCGCAGTTTTGTCGTGTACTACTAAGTCACTGACTGATTATGTAAACCCGTTCATGGGTACAACAACATTGTGGGAACCGGAAGACTTGGGATATGTCCCACATCGTGGTATCAGAGCCTCGGGCGCTGACACATATCCTGGCGCATCATTGCCGTACGCAATGGTTCAGGTGTCGCCTGTAAACAACTATCGTAGCGGTTCAGGTTATCAGTATGAAATGATGACCATATACGGATTTGCACATACCGCAATGAGCCACTGGAATCTTAATCATCTTCCGTTCCTTCCTGCATACGGAGATATCAACTCAAAGGATTATGGCTCTCCGTATAGCCACGAGCGCGAATCTGCACGTCCTGGCTACTATCAGGTCTATCTTGAGAAGTATGGCGTGAA
>JAEIGA010009954.1_pt1 | contig 14406 bp, 15 predicted proteins | sample 9270691 | NCBI WGS metagenome assembly JAEIGA01 (sample SAMN17057246, study PRJNA624740) | gut metagenome | biome: biome; isolation source: fecal sample | host: Bos grunniens | place: China: Xizang | collected 2019 | reverse complement strand
TAGGCTTCGCAGATTGTTTCCGTCTTTTTAGCCGGCAGACCTATTGCATTGAATGACTGATAGCATAAAATGCCATTAGCGGTGTATAGGCTCATTTGAGTGTCGTCGGATATTTCTGCAACCCCATTGTGGTTGAGCACGTATCGTGTAATTCCGCTTTCGCCGAATCTTTGAACGATTTGCGAATAATTCAGAAATTCAACGGGATAGCCCAGGGCATCACCGACGGCTCCTCCAATCATAGAGCCAAGGACTTTATCTTTATACTTTGTGTTCATAATAATAGAAAACATTTTTTGTAATAACAATGGCGACAGGTCGCAATTGTGTTATTAGTAGATTGATATATTAATTTATAGGGAACAGTAATTCAACGATTCCATTATCTTGCATTTTTATTGCGAAATGTCCTTTAAGAGTATCGTTCTCACATTCCCATACCGTATAGTCCACTCGGGGATCATAGACGCTCTTGACAAAATGTATATCGTTGTAAATCAAATCAACAACTACGCTGTCAGCATGATTATCATATACTCCACAAAGATTGTTTTTATACACAATGCTATATCGTTCTGACTCTGTAGGCAGAATGCTGTCGAAGGGTTTGCGGGTGCAAGAAAAGCAAACAAAGGCAATAACTGCCAGCGATAAGATAAAAATGGGTTGTTTCATTAGTTTTATTGCTTTTGTTTTGTTTCCAGAAAAGACCTCTTTTGGGATTTTATCTACCTCTTTTTGGTACATACTGCTTAATTGGTGGTATAATAAGGTTAGTCATCAAAGTATCGATAAATACTCTTACTATGTTCAATCTCCTTGTTCATTCTTTTTCTTGCATCAATCTTAGCTACTGTATTTCTGAATGATTTGGGTCGTAACAATTTGTTCCACCCCTTATCGGACATAGCCACTAAGTACCCTTCATCATATCCCTTGTTGATTTCTCTATATCGAATAGCGGGGGCTGCTGTTCGCCGAGTATGTGTTAAAAAACAATCTAATGCATACAGATACACCAATGACATCCCTGTTTGTGTTGCCATTACCGAAGAATCAAAAAGCACCGAAGATTCTACACAAAGATCATCAAACACATCTTCCCGAGTAGCATATTCTTTCGTTAAAAAACCGATTATTCCATAATATCTTCCAAGATATCGCCATTTCCAAAAATCACATCGTTTTTTTTTACTATTTTGTGGCACCTGAAACATCAAAAAGAATAATTCTATTTGACTGGCGGACAAAGAAGTATCACTCGCCAGTCCTAATCGAACCTCTTCACAACAAAAATCAGAAATGATACCATCAATCCGCTCCACATCCCCCACACTAAAATAGTCTGCATCCACTTCATTTGAGACACGAATCATAATGTACAAATGGGTACTATTCGTATATTTTCGTAGAATATGTTTGATTTCTTTCCCACATTCCGTTAGTTGACTCACATATAATCTTTGGAAGCAAGCAAAGACCGTATTCGTATCTTCCTCCATCAACAAATCGTAATATTCTTTTTCTTGGATTGGAAGTGCATCTCCTGGAGACACCCTCATGTGCTCTCTTGCAGCATTCAACGCACATGTTTTTCCGTGTGATAAAATTCTCATATCGCTTTAATTTAGTGGTTTAGAATCTGTATTTGCCAGTAGTTGCAATATAGTATGGTAATTATCATCCAGAGTGCTTAAACATAATGTAATCGCTGTCTGTACAATTTGTTCATTGATAATACCCCCATCAAGAGTACATGTCATGTACGAAATCAACTCTCCCTCATCGGTATCAATAACTAATTTTCCAATGTGCTTACAGTTTAATCTGTTAATCAATTCGTAAAACACTTGCCATTTATCTTCAGGGATGTTCAATGGAAACACCGCCACAACTCCTAACAGTTCTGCCTTTTCTGAGATATGGATTTGCATACGATATGGTGTTTCCCCATATCGAACTCCAAAATCAATTGTGGGTTGTTCATCGGTCACTTTGTACTTGATATTCATGCTATCAAGTACTTTAACTACTGTTTCAAATATTATTGTCTTCATACGTATGTGCCTTAATGTATAAATTTCAGGAATAATGAAAATGATGAATCATGCGTATGCGTGATACTCCTCTGAATTTTGCGGCTGTGTCAAAGCTGTTGTTGTTCCCAACGCAGTCAAAAACTCGTGGAAATATTTTTCCATCGTGTTAATACCATTGCCGATGGCAACTATCACTATTGCCATATTTATTGCCCCCTTATCTACAGGGCAGACGATACGGAATGTAAGTTCTCCGTCTTCGGGATCTAATACAAAGTATCCGAGTTGCAATTTTAAGTTTAACTTATTCAGCAAATTCACAAACATGAAGCGTTTGTCCTCTGGTATCATAATAGGAAAGTTCGTAACAGAAATTAATATTTCAAGCTCCTCCAGTGGAAGCAAACGTTGGTAATATGATGTATTATCTGTAGGAATCCTATAGTCAAATACACCTGATTCTTCATCATAGTTGTAAGTGAGTTCTAACTCTTTTAGTGCACATAGCACTGTTTCATGGATTTTTTTCATAGTGATAATTTTAGTGTTATAATTAATTCATACTCGAAACCATAAAAAAGGGTTTTCATAGTGTAGAAATTTGTTGAGATTGTTGTTTTGATGTTGCCAACAACATATAGTTGCCATCTCCACGATAATAGAGTATCGGTAGCAGTTCTTCGGGAATAAGCTCATGCACCATACAGAAGTTGAAATAACAACTTATTTTATCCATAGCGGTAAGTAAATCGGATTTTCTTATTGGGTGATTTCGAAAGAAATAATTTTGATACGTTCGGTCATCACCAAGATCATAGTGGTCCAGAATAGGATAACTGTCATACAATTGCCCTACATAGATTCCATCTAATGGTTCTTGTTTTACTTTCGAAATTATAGCCTCCGCATAATGATAGTGTCCAATTATAGAACAATGTGATTTAATATCTTTTAAGCCATTAAATGTATGTCCTAAAATGGTAACTTTATCGCGAATATGATAGCATTGGATATCGTAGCTTGCCACTTGTTCTTCGGTTTCCCACATTTGATACATTGCATCAATCGCTCTTGTGTCTGTAGCAAATTGTGGACATTTATTTTTTAGGTATTCAACATATGCTTCTATCCCCATTTCACGCAGCATGTCGCGATGCTCAATGTTATAATACACAATTTCAGGAAGATATATATGTAGTGCATTTCTTTTAGCAAGATATACTACGGCATCTTGCAAAGAATTGAATGTCCCTTGCCATGGATATGAACAACGAATTTTTGACATGGTGATTAAGTATTTAATGCCTTCTCAGCAATTGCTAATGCTTTTTCATCAAGTTTGGATTGTTTGACCATGCCCCACACCTGTGCAATGACTACTGGTGAGAAAACGAACATGGTGATTAATGTTGGTATCAATTGTTGCTTTACTACACTAATGCCAGCTTTGAAAGCGATGTTGCCTGCTTTATCGGGTTTCATGGTAATCTCCAACGCTGTACGTAATCCAAGTGCTGCTTTGAATAGTCCACCTTTTGAGATGTAAATTTTCTCACCTGTTGCGGGATTTTCGATACGGACCTCGTAACCCTCGTTTACGAATGCTTGACGAATCTGGTCCGCCACTTGCGGAATGCGTGCTGTATCACCGTACAGCGTCTTTTTAGTAGAAAATGCTCCCATACTCAAATAGTTTTATTGGTTATTTATTACTATAGAGTATGGGAGGTGGGGAAATCTATCAATATTCTACTACATTTCTTAAAATCTGTTAATTTAATGTTCTAAGATATGTGGTTTTGAATAACTGGTTCTGATAAAATATATCGTCAATTTTCTCTAGTACTTGTTGCTTAATATCATCTGCACGTTGCTGTAAATCTATGATGTTAATTTTAAGGCTATTAGCTAATACTTCATTAGCAATGTTTTGATCCACAGATGTTATTATCTCTCTCACCTCATTTTGATCTTTTTCCTGATCCCAATCAAATAAAAAACTGAAAAATATTGTTGACTTTATGCCATCTGAAACTATTTTGTAAAAAAATCCGTTGGGTTCAAAATCTTCGTCTATAAATCTACCTACTAAAGGGTTAATATTCATTGCCACATCAGATACATCTATAACTATGCCAAACTTGTTTTGGATTGTACTTTTAAGGCCTTCTCGAATTTTTTCATTTATAGTGTCATTTAAAGCATTTACAACGCTGCTACAAAATTCAACATCTGTATTATCTATAGCTTTAATAAGTTTTATATATTCATCGCGAATTTTTTCTCCATTGGGATTTTGTATTTTTGCTATGCTTGTACTCCTTTTCGTGACAATATCTACAATTTTTTCTTTACAAACTTTAACATATACAGGCTCATATATTTCATCATATTTAATATCTGCTATTCTTTTTCTTAGGTCATCTAACGCCTCCATTTGCGCTTGTGCGTATCTTGCAATACCTTTTGCTACGACATATTCAGGATAATTGTCACACTCTATCTTTTTCAAGGGAGAAAAAATGTTATTAGCCTCTATTTTTACCCATTGCATGATACATGCGCCACCACTAAGTATTACTCTATCTAATCTTTCTCCATTAAGTGCTTTATCTATTTTCTTTTTTAGTTTACGGAAATCATCGATTACTTCATTGATGTAGTTTTCACATATACCCTCTTTTTCGTTGAAATCCCTAAAAAAACCATGATGTTTAAAGCTAATAGATTGAAAATCAACATCTCCAGTAGCTTTAGAAAGAGAGCAATCGAAATTATAGTCAAATGGGCGATGCATATTTGCAGGAAAATAGCCCGTCCAACCCTCTTCTTTAGAGATTCTACAAGCCAACTCCAATTCCGTATAAGGATCTATATGATTATTATCTGTTTGCCTCAACAATACCTCATTTCTCTGCATAGTCGCATCAAAGTTCATCTTATCCTTCATATAAGCGATTAGCATATTTTGTTCAATTTTTCTCGCACCTAATTCATTAGACCAAGAATCATCAGATACTTTTTTGCCGTGACTCATCAAGGTATAATCTATGGTGCTTGATCCATAGTCAATAACCAATACATTATTGCTATTATCACGGTGTGTAAAATAGGCAGCATCGCTCTCATTTATCACCCAAAAAACTTTTCTATTATAAGGTTTTAAGGCTTCATTAAAAAACTTTATATACTCCTCCTTTTCTTCTTCAGTCCATTTTGTAGGACTTGCAATACATAATTCAAAGTTCCCATCTTTTAAATGGTCATTATAATCAACGATACGACAATATATTTCTTGGATAAAAGCCTTAAAAGCTTCTTGGGTTGAATCAGACTCCTTTTTAATCTTCCTTTTTAACCCAATAATGACATTGCCAGCACCAAACATTTGGTACTTTTTGTCTTTGCCAAGACGCATAATAGTCCTCACCTTCATAGTGTGAGGTTCATTAGCGTTAAGAATTCGTAAATGTCCTTCTTCTATTGGGCAGTCTTTTTTTCCTTGCCAATATCTTGGGTTAGGAGTGCAATACGCAGCCGTTTCTCCATTACCAAAATCAATTCCTACTAAATACGCTTTCTCTTTCATAACACAATCATTTAAGTTTATTTATTTTTTCACAACGGAAATACAACATGTCCACGTAATATAACACTACCATTATCTAATAAATCACACAATGCGAGAACTGTCGTTTTAGCTGACTCTACATTTGCATTATTCGCATCAAAAAAATCGGCAGTTTCCGAAGTGTATTCTATAAATTTATAACCATATCTTAGCAAAATATTATCAATATCTTCCATTAAATCACTATTACTTTTTCTATCATCTTTTTTATACGCTATATATTCTTTAGAGTATAATTCTTGAAACCATCTAAGAATTTCGGTTTCAATTTTTCTTATCCGTTTGCTATCATCATCCTTTGTATTAAGATTAATGGGTGTTTTTTTGCATATAGAATCAAATGCCACTATTGATACAAACTGTTGATTAATCATATCTTCCAGATTATCTTTAGAGGATGTAATTTGTATCTTTGAACTTATTGCTTTTTTTGTAGAATGAATGTAAAAATATCCCGCCAAACAAATAGCAAGAACAGAAATAATATTAAGAGTAAAAATTAGAAACCATAATTTTCCTAAAAATGGAGTAACAATCATACATACAAATGCAACCCCAATACTTGTATAGAACTTGCGTTTCAGATCTTTAGAAAAAGAACATCTTTCCTCATTTACAATTTCAAAAGAAATAGGAAAGTAACAATTTTTTATAAAACTATTCACATTGTTTTTAAGCGATTCATTTTGCCATGTGTATTCTGTAAGTTTTTTCACTAATAGATTACGGCATATCGTTTGCACTTCATCGAAGGATAATTTATCTATATTCGACAAATCATGAGAAATTGAGTTGTTCATAATAATATGTTTTTTAGATGTTATACATTAATTAATATCATTTTTCGCATATAATCTTATTATTCCACCAGCACATATTTCTAACGCAATTGCTTCTTCTTGGTATTGACGAAGTGCTTGAATTTGGTGATTCGTAAACGACACATTATCTGGATTGTAGATTCTACCATTGCGTGTCATATATATAGGATGACCAAAACCATCAAAACCAATGGAGACTACATTTGGTATTGATTTAGAACCAATTGGTCTACGCATTTCCAAAGTTACCGTATCATTTATTCCGTCAGAAATAAGTTTTAGGGATGTATTCGTATGATTTGATTCGAGATTATTGGGCAATAACTTGTAACATTTATTTCCGCAGAATATGCCTATCACACATTCATTCGGTTCTAAGCGAATAGAGTTGTTATCCAATTTTACTTTAATAGGTTGTTTGGAAACATTAACAAACGCACAACGTCTTAGTGGAAATTCGAGTGAAGTTGATTCTAACTTAATATCTTCTTTACAATAATTAAACTCTTGGATTGAAGAAGAATTCGTTTTTTCTCCGAAAGTACACTCCAACCCAACAATATCTTCTTGGTGCAAATTCAAAAGCAGATACAACAAGATATAACCGATCAATACTTTGTGCTTTATCACATTCCTTTTCTCACTAACTATCGTTTGCAATTTTCCTAACGGATAAATCTGCATGTCGTCAAGATCGACCCCTATTTTTAACTCATTATCTTTCAATGTTACATTTAGCAACTCAGCATCTGGATTTAAAAGCCATTGAACATACTTCTGCAACAGATAATATTCCTCGTCAGTATCAACAAAGAAATGCTTGCTCTGCAATGCGTCTTTATTACACCCCGTATGTCGCTGTATCTCTTTTTGGAACAGCGATAAGAAATCTTGCTTTTTGCGTTCAAATTCATAATGATTAAAAAATCGGCGAAAATCGGTAATTCTCAATATGATTACTCCTTGTAATGTGACCATCATAATCCCTATTTTTTAGTTTATAAAATAATTTCATCAGCTAATGCATTAATCGTATTACGGACAATAACGTACAAACACTTGTCATAATCGCTTTCCAATTCGTTGTAATACTTTTCTTCACTTTTATCTCCGATTCTATTGTAATCATAAAGAAAGACCTGTTTTTCATTAGCATCTTTATTGGCTTTACCGATAATATAATCTAATTTTCCATAGCCCTCAAATGGAAGTAACATCTCTTTTGAGGCACTATTAAAATTATTAGACGCCAATTGAGAATAGCATTTAGCTATCTGCTCCAAATTGGTTTCTCCATATGTCTTTATTCCCTTGAGTGCCTCTTTCAAACAATTTTCAAACCTTTCCACATTAAATATTGCATCAGCACCTATATATATTGAGTCACTTTGGATATATAGTTTTTTTGCCACATCGATTAGTTGATTGATATCTGCACCTGTGAAAAATTTGTTGCGTCGATTCACACCTCTATCGGATAATCCATCTTCAGGAAATCCTTTTAAGCAAAGTTCTCTATCTTCAATTAATTTTTCAAACGATTGGGTTGTTTGCGCTATATTAAAGAGTGGTTTATATTGGTTATTATTACATTCTCTTGCTTTGTGTTGTTTATTTTGATATTTGAGGGTGGATTGAAAAATTTCCACGCATTCTTTAGCCGAAGGCATAAATGTGAAAAATTTGTCATCGAATCGTCCACTACGGAATAATTCAGGAGGCATCTTAGATACATCATTGGATGTCGCGAATACAAAACATGAGCATCTTTCTTGAAGCCAGGTAAGAAACTTACCGATATTTCTTTTTGAGGTTTCGTGACTATTATCATTCATTCCTGCAAATGCCTTCTCTATTTCATCAATCCATAATACACAAGGTGAAAATGCCTCAATTAACTCAAGTGCTTCATCCATATTTTTCTCGGATTCACCCACATACATTCCACCGACATTGCCGAAGTCAAATTTCAAAAGCGATAAGCCCAATGCGTTTGCTACATATTTCGCCATCATAGATTTACCCGAGCCCGGGATACCTGATATAAGCAATCCTTTAGGAGCGTTCATCATATATTGCTCATACATTTCTGGGCTTGAAACTTGTGATTTATGATTATCAATCCATTTTACAATATTTGTCAATCCTGCGGGTTCCTCTGGCGATGGTTCTTCAAGAGTTAGAGCTCGAGAAGTGTTAATCAACTGTGCAAATTCATGTTTGATGTTTGATATCAACTTCTTTATCTTATCCTCGAATTGGTTATCCCTCTCGTAGTATATCCGCCCCAATGCTATTTGACATCTACCAAGAATTGTTTTGATTTGAGCTGCATTTAAACACAACATTTGGCGGTATAGTCGCTTGAGATAATCACCATTTTGCACAAAGCTATAATCACCATCTGTGATTAAGTTTGCCCCTTCCGTTTTCGCCAAATAGGTAGAGACATACTCCTTGAACTCATTTTCAGCCATAAAAGGCACCTCAATGGTCACTGAATATGGTTCTATATAGGTTGGTATATCTGGTTTTGCGCTGACGGGAATCACAATGAGAGATTCTTGCAAATAAGTAATTTTTTTTTCTTGCCCCTTGGTTAAATTAACATTACAACCATTCAGCGAAGTGATGTGATTCACATAATTTACTAAAGCAGGTATTGGCAATTTGCTTGGATGCATTGTACATGCCTGCAGATAAACATAAAGCATCGGTCTATCAATCTCTTGCTTATCTTGCTTATCGTTCTGTATCTTCCACTGTCCTGTGATAAAATCATCTGCATCTACAAACTTTACGTTTACAATGGTTCTATCCTTACTTTGCTTAAGATTAGGAAAGAATGAAGCCGAACTAATCAGTTCTTCTAAGAACTCAGGTTCTGAACAGACAAGAAAGCATATGTGTTTGTCAGACACATACGCTTTCTTGATTTGTTCGATTGTTTTTCCTAATCGACTATTTAAATACTTAGCGGCATTCATGTTTCTACAATTCTGTTTCGATTATTCGTGAATATTCATCCTTCAGTTTATTTTCACGCACTTCTTCCTCCGCACAGATTTTTTGATATTCAGCCCAAACTTTTGGATTGTTTTGTTGTACTTGCCCCAATATTTCATCTACTGCCTTGGGTTTTATCGGCTCATGCTTCCCATACTCCAAGAAAGACAATAATTGGTTTAATCGTTCGTAATCTTTTTTCGCATGAGCTTTCAGTAGATCATCAAGCATTAACAATGCCGCCAAATCGTCAAAGCCATATTTATTGACCAAATCATACGATTTAATTGTCACATAGTTATCTTCTGATGTTTCCAAACAGATTTCCACAACAGGAAGGTCTTCCTCGTCTTTCCACTGTTTGATAGCTTCTTTTATTTTGGAAGAACAATGAAAAATACGATATGCAACATGCATCTTGGTTTTCATGGAGTCAATAGACTCTAATATATCTTTAATTTTCATATCAAGCAACTATTAATAATTATTATTTAAACACTTCATCTGCAAACTTATTGGCATCTATTTCTATAATTTGTTTCCTATATGCCTCATAACTTTCATAGGAGTCACCCTGAACATAGTATTTTAAGCTATATAAATATTGTGCTATTCTTACGTCTGAGTATCCCCATGTGTTATTCGTTAAAGACTGTATTTGAACACAATGTTTAAGTTCATGGCACATGGTTCTAATTAATTTTTCGGGATCGGCTATAAGTAACATTTCGTTCAGCCATATAGCTTTACCGTGTTCAGAATCAGTTGTTCCATATGTGTATTCACCTAAATTCTCAATGACCACCTCATCAAGTGTCACACTCATGCAATTCGCTAATTCATGAATAACTTCTTGCGCAAAAGCTTTTTTCTCATCAAGCGTTTCTCTCTTAGCAAATTCTTTCTCTATATCTCCATGAAATAACTCTTGGATAGTCGTTTGGCATTTGCTAATTAATTCATTGTCTGGCGTTTCCAAAGAGTATGTTTCAGAATATACCTCCAAGGAACGGCGAAACGCGTTTAGGGCCTCGTTTAGACGTTGCACTTCCTTGTATTTTTTTATAACAGCAGCAACAGCCGCAGTAACAAGTAATACTGCGCCACCTACTATAATCGTAATAAGTTCCATAATAAAGAAATAGAATAAATAAGCAGTGTAGGATATGGTATGACATACCCTACACGCAAGTTAATACTTATGCCATTGCTGGCTGCATTTGTACATCCGACTCGTTGGTCTGGGTTTCTGCCTGAGGGGCTTCTAACTGGGTTTCATTCTCAGTTTCCTTATTTCTCTGTAACGCACTTTTGGTTTTATTGGTCATTTCAACAATCCAATTTTTCAAAGCAGTAAGCCACATAGAAACTTTCTCAGTAATAGTACCAATGCAGTTATCATATACATCGTTACACATTTTCATGCAATCAGACCATATCTCCACAAGTGCTTCGCTGACAAACCAACCAATGTAACACACCGCGATGAAGGAAAGTATGATTGCCACGGTGCTGGTTCCGAATAAGCCCAGCAGCAGACTCATTGCTGCAAAACCAACATTTGCTGCCAATATAAAAACTGCGCAACCTAATGTAATACCCACAATAGCCCCCAAAATCCACTTCACTACTTTTTGCCATGTAGTCAAATCCATCTTACCCTCTTGTAAAGCATTGTTGGCAAGGAGCATTTCGATAGCAGCACCCGCCAAAGCACCAATGTTTTCTGCAGGCAAACCAAATTCGGACTCTGACACTTGCAAATTGCCTTTGCGTTGCTCAATATACAAATACACGGCAGCCATCAAACGGTATTCCTCTTTATGCAATTCAATTACGCGTGCAATTTGAGAAAGAGCTTCAGAAGAAACACCATCTTTAACCTGTGCTGTAAGCGGTTCTAACAACGAGTTGTCGTTCAGAGTTTCTTCAATTTTGACAATCAACTCTTCTGCTGACAATTTGGCATTTTTAGACAATGTAGCCTCCACATCATCTTGTGACATCTTGTCTGCATTCAGCAATTGAATAGCAGTAAGAATGTTCACATAGCAATTCTTGCGTTCTTCTTCTGAATGGTTCTTAGTCGCCTCATTGAGGTAATCTTTGACATTGATGGATTCTGTTTCCTTGTTTTGATTGAACTGAGCGTCAAAATTGGACAGACCTTTTTTCAAGTCGTTTACAATTTCTTCTGCCTCAATTTGAGCATCACCCAATGTGTCAATAATCAACTTCTGAGCGACTTCATCTACTGATAATTGAGAAGCATTTGCATGAATGGCATTAAACTCTTCTTGATGTTTCTTGATTGCTTCTACAGCCTTCTCGATTGAAGCATTGGTAAAATCTGTTGATTTCATAATTGTAGTATTTAAAAAAGTTAATATTATTTGCTTACATCTCTATAGAGAATAAGTTCTAACACTTTCGGTCAATCTTATTAAGTAAGATTTTCAAATTCTATACGTATAGAGATGTAGAACAAATAAAATCGAGCAATACTATTCTTCTTTTTCTGGAAAAACTTTATTCGCAACCATTCTATATTCATTGGATGAAGTAAATGGCTTCAAGCTGATTGTAGATGATTCCTTCATAGAAAAGTCATCCTCCCCTATTAATTCATTAGCATATTCCTCTAAGCCATTGTCATAAACACACTGCAGATGATATAGCAAACTCAGTTCACCGTTTTCGCTCAATTTTTCTTTTAGTCGCTTCACTTCATCTTTCGTAAGTTGCCCCTCAAGACAAGCAACTAATTCCATGTCTTTAATTAGATGTTTCATTTTTGCTTTTGATTTCTTTGTTCTACAATTAAGTTGCACAAATGCTTCTTCGCTCTACGCTTCATTAGAGACATAGCATCTTGTTTCTGCTTGACAGAGAATTGATCGGGTGAAATTTTTGTATCAACATACTGAATCATCTCGTCGAATATATCAAGTGGATTCGCATCTTGAATAACCAAATATGTCAAAATCAATTGATCTCTTTCTGGAAGTTTTGCCCACGCTATATCCAATTCTTTATATTCTTCTTTTTCTTCTGCCAATGAGATTTCATCAAATCCCTCGTACTCCTTTAGAATAGAAATAGTCATAGATTCGGGCATGTCATCCAGATTTTCCCATTTATTTTTATCCATTTTTTGTTTTAATGCGATAAAATGTCTAACCGTGATAACGTCCACATAGGTATAGAGTCTTGCCTCTGTTCCTCCTTTATTTTGAGTGGCTCTATACAACGAAAGTTTATGCCATGTAGGAATCGTGTTCTCAAATTTGGCACCGATAAATTCATAATATTCGCCACTATGCTCCATATAATAATGCACTTCACCATTAACCAAGCAACCTGGTGTGTTCATTATCTGTTTTCCAATGTAATCTAAAATAGGAGCTGAAAAGTCCCCTAAGAAGTAATTAACCGCAGCCGTATCATTTTCCACGACTCGTCTTGCAATTTCTAAATCGCTCTCTATACACCGTTGTTTCTTGAGATAATCTAGAGTTAAGTTTCGAATGTCTGTCATGTTTTTCATCATAATATTGTAAGTTATAAATATTGTTCTATTACATACGAACATATTCGGATAAACAGGCATACAAAAAAGCGCAAGGTTGCCCGTTTTGACGCCTATATACAAAATGTCTTGAAAGCCGCGACTGGGGTCTTTTTCAAACAAGTTGGCTTTCCGAGAGGGGACACTTCCCACCCCCTAAACCCCGACGTTGGACTTTCGACTGCAAATATACAACAATTTTTTGAATTGACAAAGAGAAATTGCAAAAATGTTAATTTTTTTCGTGGATAGGGTGATTTTTGTAGGGCGTAAGGTGTAAGGTGTAGAGTGTAGAGGCGGGGAATATTAACAAACAGCACTTTTTCGGTTTGGGCGGTGGCAGGGAGTTCTCAGGGAGTTCTCAGGGTTGTCGCTCGGTGAAATTACCGATCAAATACGGAAACGAAAAGAGAAAGAATCTTAACAAAACGCACTTTTCGCGCTATTTTGTTGCAAATGTGCATTATTTGTAGTACCTTTGTACCCGATTTAGATAACAAACACCTTATTGTAGTATGAATACGAAGATTGTATATTTCTCCCTATGTGCCCTACTTTTGGTAGCATGTGCGCCTTCTGACACCGAGCAAGCACAGGTATTAGTGCAACAGGCACAAACATTGGTCGATAATGGACAATGGCGACAAGCACGCATCGTGTTGGACTCTGTGCACGCTACCTACCCTCGCGAAGTAGCCCAACGCCGCATGGCAAAAGCATTAAGCGACAGCATCACCTATCTGGAAGCACAAAGCACACTCGCCTACGCCGACAGTATGCTGCCACCTCTGCTCGAACAGTCTGACAAACTGCTCAAGCAGTTCAAGTACGAGAAAGACGCGCAATACGAAGAGAAAGGGCGCTACGTACACCGCCTACTACACACCAATAGTAATACCGCCCGCAACTTCCTGCAAGCATACGTGCGCGATGACCGACAAACCATCGTCAAGAGCTACTACTACGGTTCGTACCAAGTGAATCAACAGCAAGTAACCCTCTCCGCACAAGGCGAAGAAGTGCGCTTCTCGGGTAGCAATCACGCTTTTGAGGTAGAAGGATGGCACGAGATCATGACGCTGGAAGATGAAAATGCCTTGCAACTGCTCAACTTCATCAGCGCACACCATAGCGACCGCGTTCGCGTACACGGAGCAGGCATCAAGCCCAACCATACCTGGGTGTATTATCTCAACGATAAAGAAAAAGAAGCGCTCTCAGCCACCTACCAATTGGGATTCCTAATGAAGGACATTCTGCGTCTGGAGCAGATGGCGAACACCGCCCGCAATCAAATAGCGCACTACGAGCGCAAATACCTCAGCGGAGCAATAGTCACTG
>JAEIGA010009953.1_pt1 | contig 14408 bp, 18 predicted proteins | sample 9270691 | NCBI WGS metagenome assembly JAEIGA01 (sample SAMN17057246, study PRJNA624740) | gut metagenome | biome: biome; isolation source: fecal sample | host: Bos grunniens | place: China: Xizang | collected 2019 | reverse complement strand
TCTAGCTGCTCATTAAATTGCGTAAGGGCTCTAGCTGCGTCTCTTATAGCGCCTGCCGCGGCGTAGAACGTCTGAGATATCATAATACCCTGGACGATACGGGCTGTGTCTTTTAAGCCTAAAGTATGACGCCTTAATACAGCATTTGCTTTTTCATAGCTGCTTGTTAAGTTGTTACCGAACTTACCGAAACGCCCTGCAGCATCTGCCAACTTCTTAGAGAAGTCTGCTGTATTAAGTCTAAGATTAGCGACAAGCGTTGCAACAGACATAAAAGTGCCTCCTTACCATCCAGGTATTTGGTCTATAAAACCAGTTGGTGCAGAAGGCTTACTGCCCCCTGCTCCGTACATTTGTTTCATGACGTTCTCATGCACAGCTACCTGTGATGCGAACTGTTTAGGCGTTAGTCGCCATACTTGCTCGTCTGTATAACCGAGCCATTTTCTCCCGACATATAGAATATATGGCCAGTCCCAACCATCTTGAGTAGTACTGGCCATTTCTCCATTGTCGGGACTTACGCGTTTGGGATGCCTACCACTGCATCGTCGTTAGCAGGCATATTTTCAGACATGGCACTTGTCATGGAATCGATTACATCCTGAATAGTTGACATGTCAATTAACTTACCGACCTGCATCTCTGTGAGGTTCTCATCTGAGTGAAGAAGACCTGCCCAAAGCACACAACGTATAGCTTTAAAGCTACCTGCATCAAGCGCGTCGAAAGCTTTCTGCACTTCACCATAGCGCTCCTCAAGTTCTGCCATAGCATTGAGCGTGAACATAAGCTCACGTTCAATGCCGTCATTAAGAGTAATCTTTGCTACTCTTGGTTTTACTTCATGAAGATTTGACATTCGATTTACCCTCCATAACGGAATGTTTTAGTTAAACGCCTACTGTTTCATTCGGGAAGATTGGCTTATTAAACCAATTTGTGATAGCATCTTCAGAAGCGGTTTCTGAATCGCCATCAAGCTCGTACTTCCAGACTTTCTTTTCCTTACCATTGACTGTGTAAGGCTTGCTAAGCTGAACGAACTGTCCGCTTATTGTATCAGACTGGAAGTTAATGCTGTCACCCTTTGTTTCATTATTGTCCTCAGGCTCTGTGAACTTGCCCTTGTAAAGCCAGACGTATCTGTACTTACCATTGGACTTAAGAGTTCTGAAAGCAATTGCAACCCATGGAGCAACGTCGCTGCTACCATAAACAAGAGCTCCGTTGGAGTCAATTTCATGACCGAGCAAATCAGCCTTATTCTGCGTGGTTAGCTCGTTCTTCTGAATCTCAACGTCAATCTTACCCATTGTAGAAGCGGTTTCCATAGGACCGTCATCAGCAAAGAGTGTCTCCTGAGAACCATTAGGGTTAATGTTGATAGACATGACACCAGGTGCTTTTACAACGTCACCGTAGACAGGTGCTGAATCAGCAGAGTCTTCAGCAGTCATTGGGGCATACACCAGATTATCACAACCTATTCTTGTTGCCATACGTAATACCTCCTATTCTAAAATGTTTGTTGTTATTCCAAGATTAAAGCAATAGATTACTCTATCACTGTCGTCTTGCGAGAGCTTAAATGGGACTTGCCTTATATAGACTTGACCCCAAAGAGAGTCCGCAAAGTATATCTGGCGGTCCTCTGTTGTATCACGAAATGCTTCACAAATTTGTACAGCCTTGGCTCGTGCCTGCTCTGCATCTACACTTCGTACTTTTATCTGAACTGAACGATGCACGTTAGATGTGAAAGGACTTAGCGGGTCACTGCTATACTCATGAAAGACAGCCACATTATCAGGCTTTTCTGGCATGAAGTCTCTGAAGCAATCTTCGCCGTCTCCTACAACAATATTAAATGTAGCAAGATACTGAATTATAGCTTCTAGCAAACTCATAAAGACTCACCCTTCCAGCTAACAGAGCCACGCCCAACAATTTTTGTTTCAAAGTATTCAGGCGAAGTAGAACTAATACGATACGCACCATAATTTCCAAAAACATTGCTCCACTCTATGGCATACTTCCAGTAATGCATAAGAGTTTTATTGAACTTTGAAGCAGCATAGTCACGCACCGGGTCCTCTAAAAACTTAGCTTTACCACCTCTTGGATGCGCCATGCTAAGGTCTTCATGTACGATTGGCGCATATGTTGATGCTGGCAAGCCTGTTTTAGGGTTTATTGCATTCTGTACGCCGTGACCTTTGACCTTATTAAAGCCATAGGTACCATTACGTTTGCCCTTTCTATTGTACTGTAATGAACCATATCTACTGCCACCTACATAATGCTTGTCTTGAAGCTTCTTAAACTTTGTAGTATATAGGGGCTCTGACGAGCTGCTACCGCCACCACCGCCATAAGCTGACTTAAGTACTTTGTCTTCCGCAAGTACCCGGGCCATCTGAGAAACCTCACGTTCTGAACCAGCATAACCAACATAACCAACAAATCTATTTGATGAACGTATTGGTACGCCAGTATTGCTGCGCCCCTCTGCAGACTCTACGTGGTACCATGCAGTAGACGCCAACGTACCTGTATCACGCGGTACTTGCTTTAAGCTATCTTCGAGAATAGCCTTACAAGCAGCTGTAGTAGCTGCTTTTGAAGCACTGCTGACGTTAGAAATAACAGCCTCGCAAGCCTGAGCAAAATTACCTCTTCCAGATTGAGATATATAGAAGTCAACCTTCATTAAAGGTACACCACCTTACAATCAACAACACCGTTTCTATAAAAAGAATTGATGCGATGAATAGGTCTCTTAGAGCCGTCAAAGTCAACTTCGTCAGTTACTTTTATCAGACATCTACCGTCAACATATAGCTGCGTTGTAGAAGTCACCTCTGCACCAGCATTATCTACTACTAGAAGCACTTCACCCACAGGATAGCATTTATCTTCAACAGCTTCGCCGAATATCTTTGTACCAGCACCGTTGCGCTTAATAAAGGGCTTAAATGTGAATGGCACGTTTATCCATGGCTTGATGCTATTAAACATAACCCTCACCGCCCCAAGGTGGGTTGCTGTGCATACCCTTGCGGAATATCTTTGGATAAGCAGGTGTTCTTAATGAAACACCGCCAACGGCAAGAATATTCCTGTAGTACTCAGCTTGACCCTGATAGTACTCAAGGCGTGACGTTGGGTCTTCGGTCTGTGGGCCTAGTGACCTGCGTATATCACGCGCGAATAATGTAGCAGCTCTGTTGAAGAGCTGGTACTTGCAGGAGTTTGTATTTGCACCGTAGGTGTCTATGATGTACTGTATTTCTTCATCCTGCATGATTGGCGCATTAGCATCAGTGTCGCCGATTAAGAAACGTGCAGCATCTAACTCGCTAGCGCTTGGGTCATTTGAATAAGAAAACGACATCAACTACACCTCCTTATACAGTAGCTGTAACTACAATTGGCTTAACTACAGGTGTAACGCCTTCTGGTGTTGAAGGTGTAACGCCTTCTGGTGTTGAAGGTGTAACGCCTTCTGGTGTACCTTCTGGTGTACCTTCTGGTGTACCTTCTGGTGTACCTTCTGGTGTACCTTCTGGTGTACCTTCTGGTGTACCTTCTGGTGTACCTTCTGGTGTACCTTCTGGTGTACCTGTAGTATCAGCGTTAGACTGCTCGATAGGAACGCCAAACTTACTGATGAAGTAGGCATTCCACTTATCAAAGTCATGCTCGCTGACAATGATAATGTCTCTGTCCCTTAGACGAGACTTAAATCGTTTGATGGAGCCCGGCTCCACAATGGAGCCGGGTTTCATCATCTGATTGTAGTTTCTGAAAGAACGTCTTACGACAAACATTAGTCGACAATATCCTTAAAGAATACACCGAGGTCGCCGCAAATCTTCTTGGCATCGAAAGCAATTTCGCCTTCGATACGCTCTGTGCCGAGGCCGAGCATATCCATCGGCAAGCGGACGATACGGTTACCGTAAGCGCCAGAGCCCTCAAGTCCAGTCCATGCAAAGATGTAACCAGCAGATGGCTTTCTGAGACCAGGTGTCTTATTGCTGTAGCAGAGAAGTGCATGTTTACCCATGATGAAGTCAACAGCACCTGCAGCACCCTTAGCAGCAGAGTTAACTACAGACCATGCAACGTACACATTTTCAACTTCGAAAAGTGTAGCAAGAAGGTCAGCAGTAACGATACCCTTCTGAGTATACTTAATGCGGTCAAGAATGTCTTCGTGGTTCTTAAGAGCATTGAAGGCATACGGAGAAAGAACAAGAGTGTTCGGCTTATAACCGGTAGCACCAGCCATAGCAACGCCGGCATCTGTGATTGTTTTGATTGGGTTTGAAGTTGCAAGGTTCCACTTAGCAGCTTCACCTTCACCGTCTGCTTCAGCACCTACAATCTCAGTGCCCCAAACGCCAGCCTTGAAGAAGTTTGTTGCCCACTGCATTTCGCGGCGGATAAGCATCTTCTGAGATACAAAGTCTGTAGCATCCTTGTCAGCTGCAAGTGGCTCGTCATAGTTAGTACGCTCCTCAGGGGATACGTCCTTATGGAAAGCATGCTTACGGCAGTAATACGGCTCACTTGCCTCGACGCCGTAATCGCCACCAGCAGACTCAGTTGCAGCGCCACGAACCTGAGCTTCGTCACGCATGAAGTCTTCCTTACTGTATGTATAGAAGACGTCAGACTGTCTCTTAACAGGGATAATCGGGAATACCTTATCTGCGATAAATGCAGAAGCATCCTGCAGATAGGAAACAGAAATGTTTGTCAACGCACGGTCAATGTGCGCACTTTTCATATCAGGCATTATCTACAACTCCTTTCTTACATTTTAACTGTGATGATGTCGCCTGCAGCTGCAGCAGCTGTAAGAGCGATACCGGCAACATTGCCAGTGCCTTCCGTAGCAGTAGCGCGACCGTCAGCCGCTGCATAAACTGCTGTACCAGGTGTTACTGCACCGGCAGCCTCAACCATTACGATGCCATCAGCGATTTCAAGAACTTCGTTAGTCTTAACGGTGTTCATAGCAACGCCGATTACCTGGGAAGCTGCAGTGGCAGTAATGCCTGCGCTGTCGCCGTTAATAGCGACAAAGTGATAACGCTTAACATCCGCAGCAGCAGGTAGGCTGAAGCGGGTGCCGGGAATTTCATAAGCAAACATTAACGTGCACCTCCTTCAAGATACTGTTTGTAAAGTTCTGGGTTTTCTGAAATAGCAATAGAAATTGCTTTTTCTTTTGTGACAGAATCACGCTTCTGAATTACTTCAGCAGCTTTTTCGATGTTAGACCAGGCATCTGCGCCTGTGTCAGCAGCACCGTTACCTTTGTTCTTACCGACCTCACCAAGCACGGCGGCTTCAATAGCTTCGCTTGCAACAGTGAGAACTTCAAGAACTTCAGGTGAGCACCCCTTAAGGATACCTACAAGCTTGTTCTGCTCAACAGGAATAGCCTTAAGTGTAGCAGCTTTAGCAATAGCTTCTGACTCGGCAGCAGCTTCTGCATTCTTGCGTACCTGTTCTTCAGCGGCTTCTTTCTGTGAGCGCATCTTAATGAATAACTCTCTTGCCTGCTCAGGCATGCTTTTGACAAGCTCTGTCTCATCAAAGGATGTAGCTTTCTTAACGCCACCGCATTCTTTGCACTTGCCGTCCTCACCGAGCTCTCCACCGCACTCACAGACTTTGTCCTTTGCCTTTAGCTCATCAAGTTCAGCATTAGCTTTTTCTAACGCTTCATTTGCAGCCGTAAGCTCAGCGTCTTTATCTGTAAGCTTCTGGTTAGCGTCTTCAAGGTCAGCATTTGCTTTGGTAACTTTTCCTTCAGCTTCATCGAGAGCTGCAGTGATTACCTCAGCGTGCTCTGGCTTCATCTTAGCCAGAATATCCTTGATATCCATCAGTTCACTTTTCTCCTTTCGTTTATAAAGTTCTATAAAGGCGGCTGAGTTAGCACCTTCATCGACCAAATCAACCCTGTCTATAACCAGGTCTTTCAAAATATAAGGCATAACAAACCTCCTATATTTATATTATATGCTGATGAGCCCGCATATATAACCGTTACTGCTTAACACGCTTTGCGGTACCCTGTATAGAAAACATACGGTACGTGCCATTCTTAACCTTTTCATAAACTTCTCTGTCATGAACTTTGACAGTTATAAACCAGCCTTCCGGTACGTATCCTTCAGGAATGCCTATCGCCTGCTGTTTCTCTTTTGTAAGAACGATAGATTCTACAACAGTGCCCTTGCTGACGCCTTTATGCATTTCACCACTGCCGCGGTAATCTAGCATAAATGCTATCGCAGCTTTTTCAAGCATCGCAGGCTCAATAATGTCATCCTGCCAATCAACAGGTGCGTTACCATCCTTATCAAGCGCAACGTTTGCCCAGCCACTTACAAGCTGCTCGTCATCGCGCGCTTTATATAAGTTAAAATCAATTCCAAGGTAGACGCCCTCATCAACAGGCACCTCGTCGATAATCTCTGTGACCTCAGTACGGCTAACACGCTGACAAGAACCGTCATCAAGATAGATGCTTGCATCTTGTGAGCGCTCGAAACGCTCTCTACTTACAACAATACCCATTGGTTACCTCCTATACATATCTCATATCATTTTGCTCGAAAGCTTTTTGTGCGGGGTCGTCAAGGTCATCAATCTTATTCGCATCATCGCCTTCTACAGGTTGTCCTTCAGACTTTTTCTTATCAGCCTGCGGAGCATACACAGAATTGAATACATCATCAGACATATTCGGGAAACCGAGTATCTGTCTTAAGTACTGTAGAAGCTCACTGTCACCTGCAATATTGAGGCCCATTGCACGTAGCATTAGGGCAAGCTCACTTAATGACGGATTCTGTATACCGCTTGGTACAATCTTAGGTATAGCAGTTATACCAGGAAAATCATTCATTTTAAATAGAATTGGTACAGCTCTTGAATTAAACACATCAGCAATATTATTAAGCTGTGCCTGCAGTGCCGCAGCAAGCAATGACTTCTTTGTGTCTGCAAGAGCAAATGAACCTGTACCATTATTACCTATCATAATGATGTCGGATAGCATTGTCATTGCTATGCGTGTGTCATATCGCTGTATCGTCTCACCAATGTCTATCTGTCTGCTAGAACCTGACGTCAAGAGTTTAATCTCCCAACCATGTGGTAGTAGCAAACCTTCCTCACTATCTCTACGCACGGAAGCTACGAGCTCCTCCGCGTCGCCCTTCATCTTAACCATTTTTGGGTCTTCGTCGTTCCATAGGTCAAGACCTTCTGGGGCAATTAGTACAGGAAAACCTGCGAGGTCACGCTCAATACCTATACCTTCAATTTCTTCAAAATGCTTCTTAAAGAACCAACTACGGTATGCATTGCGTAGTAGCGACTTACCCTCAGGGTTATCTTTACTTACTCTTGTACGGAATAATAGACCCTTAGTCATAGGAATGCGACGAGTATCGAAGTCTGGCTCACATCGCTGTATAAATGCTGTGACGTTGCCTTCTTCATCAAATTCCCATTCAGCAAGTGATGTCTGAGCTCTGCTTGGCAGGCTTCTCCAACCAACACGCCCATCGGAATACTTGCTGCGATACTTAGGATTGGTCTCATCAGGGCCTCTACGAATTTTATAGACAATTTCATGGAAGCTGAAACCATACGTCAGCATGGATATTACCTCAGAGATTACGTTGGCCCATGATACATCCATATCATCCATACAGCTGCGCAAAAACTCCGCAGCTTCTTCGTCAGCCTCTGTATTGCCGCCAGGTGTAACTGACCAAGTACATCCGCGTATGAGCATTTCAGCCAAGTACAGTATGGCACCTATGACTGCGTCATTATCGCTCATCTCCTGATAAACCTTACCAGCCCCTGGCCAGCGTAGTTCTGACAGGAATTCTTCATAAACATTTGGACCATATCTACGCAGGCCTGATACGCCTATCTGTTTAAGATTAACCATTCTGCCATCTTTAGACTGCATATTTATATCCTCCTTTATCTGTGAAATTTAGTCCAGTAGCTGCCACCAGACTTTTTAAGACCTGTTGGCACTCTCTGTAATGTCGGTGACCTGAAATGATTAAACGCACCAGAGAAACCGTCTATAGTATCATCGTGTGCGCCATATGGGAATAAGTCTGCCTCATCGAAGAATGGCAGCATATTTCTACACCTGTCAGATACCATGACACGACCGGCTTGTGCAGCAGCGGAAGCTGCCCTAGAGCGTTCTACCTTAGAACCTGTAGAAGTTACACCAGCAAAGTCATAACCAGCTAAAACATTTCTAGCATAATGGTCGATAGTAATAATACCTGAAGAGCCCGGCTCCTGCTCCATACGTATTGCACAAGAGTAGCCATCAATCGCCGCCGCAGCCTTGATAGTCTCTTCAATCTCTAATGGCTTCTTCTGTATACGAATAATGTCCTCTATCCAGTAGATGCCTTGATAATGCGCGAGCTTAAAACCTACAGTCCAGTCAGGGTCTCGCTTATTTCTTCCTTTACGCTTACTTGGGTCTGTACCAGCTAAGTCCCAGAACCTAACTCGTGAAGCGCTTGCCGGAATCTCATGATGAGGAACTATAGTGAACCAATGTCTGTCAAGCAAGTCTCCGTTAGCTTTTATCTGCCAGTTACCATGTAACAGCTGCTCTCGCTCAACCGGGTCAAGCTCTGCCAGAGCCTCTTTGTACTGCTCAGCGTCAAGATGTGGGTTATCATCCAATCCAGCTGATATGAATATGCGTCCGTTTTCTTTACCTTCTACAAAGAACCTCTGGTAGTAGTATTCACCAAACATACCACCAGGGTTTGTAGTAGCTCTAAACCGTAGAGGCACCTGCATAGTCTTTTTCTTACGAAGACGAGAGAACAGATACCTGTAGTTATCTGGGTCTATCTGAGTGCACTCATCTATGCCTATGTACTGGAACTCAGCTCCCTGATAGTTGTATTTATCATTCGTACTTTCTAAGTAACCGAAGCTAAGCGACGCATTGCCAGGAAATGTATACTTTTTTTCTTTCTCTGACCAACGGACTTCGCCGCGTTCTACAAAAGGCATAAGCCACTGCTTTGATAGGTCTATCAAAGCATTTGGCTGTGATAAGTCCGCGAATGTTCTACGGAACAATATAGCCGAATAATTAGGTACGTCTATGAACTGCAACGCGGCGGCAAGCTGAGCTACAGACTTACCGCCTCCAGCTGCCCCGCCGTAAAGTATTTCTTTTATATCGTTCATCAATAGAAACGCGCGTTGCTTTGGAGTAGGGTCTATTGGAATGTACTTAGTAAGCCTTGGCGTCAGTAGCTTTTGCAGCTGGCTAGAGTCAAGGTTGCTTAAATCAATGTCCGCCAAACTTATTCCTCCCCTGCGGCCCTCATAATAGAGCGCCACTTAAATATTCGATTCATTCTTTCTTGGCTAAAGAAAGGCTGTTTCATAAACCACTCGTGCCACTCTGTATTGCCCTTAGAGCAATTACAAGACGTGCAAGCAGGGACTACGTTGCTCTGTACCGTCTTTCCACCACGACTAATTGGCTCAAGATGGTCCCTTGTAAGTCTCTCACCTTTCTTCATTGTGCGACCGCAATATGCACACTCGCCACCAAAGAATATTACAGTTTCTTTCCACTGCTGATGATTATATTCCACGTTATCCTCACCTCTACGCTTCATACCACTTACAAATGAGGCATGACGCGTACGCGTTTTGTTCTCGCGTCTTTTAATATTATAGCATACTTTGCATTCAGTACGATAGTTTACAAGACCGTCTTTTGTTTTGCCGCTACGAGGAAACTCTTGCAGCGGCTTCACTTCGCCGCAGCAAGAGCACCTGCGCATTACTTTATCCCCCACAGTGATATCTTCGGTCTTATAGCTACCGTACATCCTTTGTGCACGCTTGCCCAAAAGTATCACTCATTTCTTAAGATATAATGAACTTACCCATCGGCCTGCGCCGATTTTGCACCACAGACCTTCCTTTTCAGTTACTGTGACAATATCTCCGTTATATAGCTTGCCTACCTTTGAAAAGCTAAGCCCGGGCCCGCTTCTGACGTTGAGGCTTGTCCTTACACTGACCCTTCGGACATCTCCGACATTTTTGACCCATATGCCGATAAATCCGCGAACTTTTCTTCCTGAGAAGTAATTCCCATCAGGTGCGTAGAACTGTGTCGAACCACCACCGTCGAGGTTTATCGCGTTCACGACCCCGTCAGAAACGAGACGTTGGCGAAGCTCGGGGAGAGTTGCACCCGCCTTGTCGGGGATGAGAATGACGTGGAGTGCATCACTCGAAAGCCCGAGCGCGGTTCTGCCGCGCCTGCCGCCTATCCCTGCTGGCACGCTCTTTTCCGCCTTGCCATTTCTGACAAGAACGGGGTATGCGCCGACATAGTCTTTTGCACCTACATTGTTCTTATACGAAAAAACAGCCGTTCTGTTTTCGGGAAAAGCAAAACCATACCCTTCCGTAAGGCGGACCTGAACGCCGTTTGTGACAACGTCACTCGCCGCGACGCGGGTCTTCACGTCGAAAAGCTCGGCGTTCATCAGAAAATCAGGTGCGCGGCCAAGGCTTTTTGCAATCCTCTTTGATGCGGACTTTATCTCCTCATTTCCTCTGTCTCCGTAGAAGTATCCGATGTACTCAACGTCTGCCAGTGGAATTTTATAGAGACGCCCGCCTTTGAAATTAGTTGACTTCAAACTACACACATCCTTTCTAGTTTATTAATGCTAACAGCTTCTTAAGCTGCTCTTCTGTAACTTTGGTTTCTCCAACTGTTATTGAATTATCATCGTTCACAGTGAAGGCATTTTTTCTATCTTCATCAGAAGAGCCGTTACCTACAGTAAGTAACGCGTGCTCATCTACACGATTGAACTTACCGAAAATTACACTGCTGTGACCTCTATCTGTTGAATTTGCTGTTTTTAACTGAATTCCATACAGTAAAGTAAATGGTGCAGTTGCTGAACTCTTATTGCCACCAACAAAGCTGCCTATAGCATTCTCGTCAGCATTACAGCTATATCCTCCCACAAAGCTGCCGGGCGCATTAGACACGCCGTGCACACCTATTACAAAGCAATACAGCCCATGAGCCTTGCTACCTTTACCGAATGCTGCAGCAGCATATGCATTGTCTCCAGACACTTCATTTTCTTCACCTGCTGCGAAGCCATGCGGTATGAGAACTTTATTTTTGTAACCAAACGCTGCCGCTGTTCTTGATTTTACAACAAGGTCAGCTCCAACAGCTATAGACGTTACTTCATCAACAGTATTGTTACCTATTGTCTTTATGCCTGCTGCCGTCAGTAAGTCACTTATTTCTGCATAGCTAGCTTTTAGCGTCTGGGCCTTAATAGTCGAATTATTGTTAAAAGAACCAGAATGCGTTATATTGCCGACAATTTCAATGCTGCCATTTTTCTTTACAACAATAGCATTTCTCAAATTGCTGGCAGAATCGCCACAAGCTATAATAACAGCCGCATCATTATCTTCCTTGTTATATGTACCAAGTACTGTTTGCCCGTAAGCGTTAGATGTGAGACAATGCCCTATAAGTCTTACAAAACTGGCGTTTTCTCCTAGCGTATTGCTCTCACCAAGTATTACATAATGATAGCCATTACCCTTATTGCCTGCACCAAGAATAGCACCCTGGTCACCATCTGCTTTGTTGTTTGTACCACCAGCGACAAACAAGTTCTCGCCGGTCTCCTTAACGATGTTATTCTGGTTTGCCGCAAAAGACCACTTACCATCAACTGTATTGCTATAGTTGACAGCAAAAGATTCTCTACCGCGAACTACAAGGTACCTACCGAATGCAGCAGACGCTTTACCAAGGACAGTGTTCCTCGGGAACTTGACCTCCTGTGTATTAGGGTCTATGTAAGGCTCATCAATCTCAGTGTCTATAACCAGCATCACTGAGCCGTCGCCGTCAATACCAGGCACTATATTATTTATAGGCTTAAGGTCCGCAAGATTGTTGACGCCGTCGCCAATCTTAAAAATGTAAGTTGACTTCTCAAGCTCGACAAGATTGCCATCTGCGTCTGCATAAGGCATCTTATCGTACTCCACGACATAAAGCTCCCCGTCAGCAGGTGTTATAGCTGACAGGTCTGCATGCGCTGACACGATATGTTTCGGTGGCAGCACTATGTCTGGCTCACCAGCGCCGCCAGTATCTGAGTCCTCGTCAATATCCTCTGGCGGTGTTATGCCCTGCAGCACCTTGCCGACGGCAGTTGTTGTGCTCCACTCATTAGCCTCCTGCCCGTCAACCTCACGGCAAGCACATATGGTAAAGCTGACGTCACCTACATGTCTTGTAACCTTCTCTGAAAGCTCCCAGCTAAAGATTATATTGTCGCCGTCCTGCTTAAGGTCTGTAACGCAGAAGCTACCGGGCTCCTCATTAGCGTTAGTGTAGTGCACCTTAAGTGAGCAAGCTGCGATAGCCACGTCGTTGCCGACGACGCTCGGGATGCTGAAGTACTTCCGCTCACCCTTCTTGTCACCCTTTACACCGAGCACCAGCTCGGTGCTAGGGACGTGTAGCTGCCGCGTCACTGGGTCTATATAAATTATGTCATTCACGTCTTTATACATGCTGTCCGACTCCATCGTCGCAAACAGCTCGTCAATCGTTGGCATCTACTAGCACCTCCTCTGTATCACTGTAATCGTATTGCAAGGCAGCTTGTCGTCGCCGCACTTGCCTATGACTGTCACCTTAAATGAGCCGCCAAGCAGCACCTCGCCAGGTATCTCACAAGTGTTGCCAAGAATTGGCCTCAGCTCCTCGTGCCCGTCGTGTCCTACAAACTTAGCGACCTTAAGGTAGCTTGACCAGTCTCTTGAAAAGTTGAACCGGGCCCGCAAGTAGCCGCTAGAGCCTGCAACCAGCCCACTGAAGTCACAGCTCGGTGACTTCGAAATAATCTGTCTATTGACATCAAAGTCTAGCACTCTCATCTATCACTCATCTCCCTTAGCTACAAGCTCCTCTGTAGTCGTTGTGGTCCGTCTGACCCCGATTTGCGTTATATCGCCGAGCGCACCAGCGTTGAGTAGTATCTTGACCACCTCGCCGAGGTCGCCCTGCTTTGTCGTGCTGACCTTGAGGTCTGGATTGTCATCTACACCAAGCGCTGCGACAGCAGCCTCGTGTAGCAACTCTTCTTGACTGATGGTATCCAGATGCGCTTTCTTCTCAAGCTCAGTCGCAGTTTTGAGTAGGCTGTTCAGGTCGCTTGGTCTCAGCGCCGCTGGGTCTACGAGGTCAATAGCTGCTCTCAGCTTTTGGCGCAGCACATAGGCCATTTCTACATGCTCCTTGTTCATATCAAGGACCTCTTGGCGCCGCTGCGCAATTGTCATTGCGTCACATTCGCTTATCCAAGCTTGCATGCGTACCTGGAAGTCCCAGCGCCGCGCCACCTTCCTGACAAAGTCCACTGTGGTATCTACAACCTCTGCAACCTTCTTGTAGCTCGGCTTTGCTCCGGGGTATGAGTCTCGATATGCTTGCCATATCGACCACTCGAGCTGCGTCTCTTGCGGCTGTCTCTCCCAAAGTTCCAACCCTGAGTCCTTCGCAACTTCTTGCCAGCCTTCATTTATCATTCTTAAATATGAATATCTATTATTATATGCTTTTTCACAGTCCTCACACCAGCCGGGCGTGTGCCTACTGGCTGGTTTCTGTTGTCCGCACTGCTTACATGTAATCATTTCGACTAAATTTTCCATATGCAAGCCTCCTATAACTATATTATACGCGGTTTGGTCAGAAAACATAGCCCTACGTGTAACGAGTTCGTAATAAATTTTAGGTTAATTATACTCCCGAGTTATTACGGACCTTTTACGAGTAACCCGGTATTATCTACAGGTATTTTATACGTTATTTTATATGTTATTTTACAACCTCACATTTTTCTGTCCACAAGGCAGCTCTGTGGCTCCATTTTTCTATAATTTTAAGCCTCTGCGGCGCGTCCATCCTTATATGCCACGATTTCAGGCTGCCTGGATTTTGCGCCGCCGCGCTTATTACTTATAGTTATATTGAAATAGCTTTACAAAGCTAGGCTAAAAGCACTACATATAAAAGATAGGTAAATGGAACTATGTACTTATCATCATTCTCAGTGTATAATTAAATTAAGAGTTAAGGTAATAAGCAAACAGTAAACAACTAGTAAAGGTGGTCCAAAGGACCATCTACTGGTTGTGGAAAGTCTCTGATTATCTTAACCAAATAAAAACAAAGGTGGATGATTACAATGGAACAACTAAATCAAATCAAAAAGGAACTTAAACGAATT
>JAEIGA010009952.1_pt1 | contig 14411 bp, 25 predicted proteins | sample 9270691 | NCBI WGS metagenome assembly JAEIGA01 (sample SAMN17057246, study PRJNA624740) | gut metagenome | biome: biome; isolation source: fecal sample | host: Bos grunniens | place: China: Xizang | collected 2019 | reverse complement strand
TGTTTCCAGGAGTTCCGGGAGAGTTCCGCGCGGGAAGTACAGCCCTGCTGCCGGTTTGATCTTCCAGTTTCCAAAAAGCAGCCGCTCGCGCTCGACGATGGAGAGGGCTTTCAGGTTTGAAAGATAGCCGGGGTCGCTCTTTAGCAGCACCTGGTTGTCGTAGATCGTGCTGGCCACGAAAGCCACAGACTTGATATCGCTGGCTTCGATGGTGACGTCGTAGTCCGCTTCCGCTGCGTGCTGCACGACTTCTCCGGGCGTGTCTCCCCAGACTATATCCTCGTTTACTCTGGCCATGTACCGAATCTTGCCGCTCCGCTCCTGGATGGCGTATCCGGTATCCGGGTCCCACCACCACTGGATGAAATTCGCTACCCAGCTGTCTGCGTCCGGGTTGCAGCTGCATCTGACGTATGGCCGCACTCCGCAGGTTGATCGGTTTCTGGAAAGCATATAGAAAAACTGTTTTTCTGAAAAATGCGTTAATTCGTCAAATTCCAGGAGGCAGATTTCCGAGCCCTGCCATGAGAAGACGGAATCGTCGCGCTCCAGGTGCCTGAAGTAAACCTTTGCTCCGCTGGGAAATCTCCACATCGGCGCTGGCGTCTTTCTCGGGAAAGCTCCCGGGTATTTCCGGTATATCTCCTGCGATGCGTCGTACAGGCCGCCTGCGTTCATGATCTGTGGGCTGTTCTTTCGGAAGATGACCGCGTTAAATCTGGGATTCCCTACGTGCCGCAGGCATTCGTAAAGAAGCGCCCAGGACTTCCCTCCGCCCGCTGCGCCTCCGTAGATTACGATGTCTGCGGGGTTGCTCAGGAATTCCTCCTGCTTCGGCTGCGGTCTGATCACTTCCATGGTCTCACTTCCTTCTGTGTATTCGCTGTCTTCTCTCTGTGTTTGTTCTGTTTTGTTTCCGGGCCAGTGTCCGCCCTCGCCCGGGTACAGAAACAGTCAACATGAAGGAGGTTATGAAAACGATACTACGAGGGTTTGAGGCTGGGTTCCCTTAGCGGGTCGGGGTTCCCTGATTGCTCGGGCGTGGATTTGCACCACGCATGATAGCCTTTACCTCGATCGAGGGTCGCATGGCTTTTGCCCTTGTTCTCTCGGAGTAACGTTACCTCTCCGATGGTAGCTATCTCCCTGTAACGCGTCTACCTATTCCGCCACCGAGCGTTTTTCGTTTTTGAAGACTATATCAAGACTATCAAGACTATCTATGCGCTTTACGCACAGTTTTGTCGCTTCTCCTGCGACGTTTCAGTCCAGGTAGTTTTTTCCGAAGATCCGGATGAAGTCTTCTTTTGTCCAGCCCTGGTCGTGCATCGCTTTTCGTTGTCCGCATCTGTGCAGCAGGTCTGCGGTCTCTTTGCATCTGTGCGCTGCGTACACTCCATTTTCATGACACCTGTCATGGCAAAGGTAAACGACCAGGCCGTACTTCTCGGACAGCTTCCTGTTCGGCCCTCCGAAGATGTGGTGTTTGTCCAGCGGGTCTACGTTTCCGTTTCTTCCGCACAGCCAGCAGTGCTTTTCTTCCGTCCAGCTCATTTTTACTCCTCCATGGTTCCGAGCACGCCTCTGCGGAGCCGGTCTTCGACTCGCATGTTCATCAGCTTCAGTGCTTTCTCGATGTGCATCAGCGCCTGGGCGTTGTATTCCGTGGCCATATCTCCTTTCTGGAAGGCTTTTAGCCGGTCCCTGACTATTTCTAGCAGGTCTGCGTCTAAAACGCCCGTATGGCTCCCCTGCGCGTTCCTGGGGCCCTCCTGAAATGATACCTGCAGTACGATCTGCCTCGGCCATTCCTCGAAATCGTAGCGCGGGTTTCTTCCGCTCACGATCATGTAGTCATGGTAAGCTCCGCCTGGTCCAGGTTCTCCGATTGTCCACACTTCATTGAGCTTCGCCTTCTTCTGTATCGTGTCCAGTTTCCGTTGCATGCTCTATCTCCTCCGGTTCTTTTGTTTGCCTGTGATTGTCCGGCATGTAAAACTGAACGATTGGCGTGGCGGTTCCGCCGTCTCTTTCCTCGACGACTTCGCCTACATCGCCTCTGCTGATCCTTTCCAGCTTCGCGGCCGTTTCAACCATGCGGGAGAGGTCTCCGGCTCTTATTTCGTCCTCTGGGAGTCTCTGCAGGGCCTTTGCTGCTTTGACCAGCATTGCCGTGGCCATATCTGCATGGCGCTTGCGCATCTTCTTGATTTCGTCGATCTGCGCCTGTCGTGCGAGTCTGTCCTGCTCATCGTCCCAGGCGGCTACTCGGTCTACCCACTTGTCTTCACGGCTCCACCGACATATCAGTCCGGTACTCTTGCTTAACTCCTGCGCCACTTTTGCCAGTGACCGCTGCGGCATGTCTCTGTACTTGCAGAATGCCTCATACCGTTTCGTATTTTCCCCTTTTTGGCGTTCCCATGGCTCAGGCAGTATATTTGCCCTGGTCATCGTCATTCGCCTCCCTGTGCGTCCTCATCGGCCTCCTGGCCTGCCTTTACGATCTTCTTAATGACGACCACCGGGGTTCTCATGGCGTTCACTTCTTCTTCTTTGCCGTTTTCCCTTGCCCACTCTTTCACGAGCTGAATGTAGGGGATTTCTTTTTCGTCTCGGATGCAGGTTGCTCCGATGTTTCCGGTCTGCGTCACATACCTGGAGACTATAACGTCACAATAGACTGGATCCAGCTCCGTGGTGAAGCACCGGCGTCCGGTCAGCTCTGCTCCGAGGAGTGTGCTTCCGGAACCTCCGAAGAAGTCCAGGACGATCTCTCCTGGCTGGCTGCTGTTTTCGATGGCTCTGATCGGCAGCTCGACCGGCTTCTGGGTCGGGTGGAGTGTGTTTGTCTCCCGGGAAACTTCCCAGACTGTCTGCATTCGGTCCTCCTGGAAAAGATCGACGGGCTTTCCTTCCTCCATGCGGATGTAGCGCATCTTCTTCCCTTTCGGCGGTTTGTCCGTGATACAGAGCTTTCCTCCGGTGCCGTCGGTTAAAACTACGCCGCTCCCCAGGACAGTCATCATGCTGCCGTCTTTCCGGGTGGTAACGCGCCAGACGGTGTGCTGGGCTCTGTCTCCGTAAAAGTTCGGGGATATTCCTGCTTTGGAGGCATAGAAGCATGGTTCGTGGGCCCACTGGTAGTCTGCTCGGCCCAGGGCGATTCCGTTCTTTACCCAGATGATGTACTGGTTTTCCATTAAGCCTGCGGCTGTCATGGCGTCTTCAAAATCCCGGCGCGTACTTGACGCATGCCAGATATAAAATGCTGCTTTTTCGATGGTATGCTTCCTGTAGAGGTTGAAAGCCGGAAGCAAGAGCTTATAGAAGAGTTCGTCGTGGGTCTTGTCGTCGTTTTTGATCATTCCGAAGTTGCCGGACTGCGTTTCGTAGGATACTCCGTAGGGCGGGTCTGTGTGGACCATGGCGGCCTTTTCTCCGTCCATTAAGCGTTCTATCGTTTTTTCGTCCGTGGCGTCTCCGCAGATCAATCTGTGCTGCCCGAGGATCCAGAGGTCTCCTGGTTTGCTCATGGGCGGCAGTGGTTGTTCGTGTTCATTGTCCTGGTCGTTCGGTTCTGCGTCCTCCGCTCCGGCCATGGCGTCTATGATTCCCTGCAGGTCGTCTTCCGAGTAACCGGTCAGCTCCAGAGGAAATTCTCCGGTGTCGATTTCCTGCAGCAGGTCTGCGAGCATGGAGGTGTTCATCTCTGCGAGTTCTGCGAGGCGGTTGTCTGCGGTCAGATCGGCCCATTCCTCGGCTTCTGAGGTGTAGTCCTGGTATTCGACCGGGACTTGCTTCATTCCCGCTCTAATCGCCGCAGCGAGCCTTCCGTGGCCTTTTACGACGTAACCGCTCAGCTTGCTGATTGTGATGTTCGCTCTCCAGCCGGTTGCCGAGATAATTTTGGCCAGCAGCTCCACCTGGTCATCCGGGTGTGAGTTCGGGTTGCGCGGGTTTCCGATTACCTTTTCCGTGGCCAGCAATTCGTCGAATGTGCAATATACCGGCACGTCTCCGATCATTGCTCTGGGCTCTGCGCTGGACTTGTATCTTTTGTCCATGGTGTCTCCTCCTCTGTTTCTGGCTTGATTATATCACCTTTTATTCATTTTTTTCTGTCAAATTGTATTTTTTTACGATGTATTTATCTGCGTTTATCAGGTAGTGGAGCCCGTACTTCCGGTCGTTCGATGGTACTTCCCATTCCGGGAGGAGTTCTTCCTCTCTGATACTGAATTTTTGCGGGATATGCCACTCCTGGCCGAATGCGTGAAGGTTGACGTTCTGGGTCTTGTCGTTCCTGCGTACTCTGATTTCGTATGCGAATCCCCAGAAGGCCCATGGTACTGCGTAGAATCGCTCGAGGCCGAAGCTGATCAGGACGAGGCCGATTGTCCCAGTCTGCTCGGTGAATTTGTCCATGTAGTTTGCCTGGTGCGGCTCGATCCGGTCAAAGCGTATATATTCGGCGTTCGTGTTCTTTGCCTCTATGGCTATCGGGTATTTCTTGTACCTGCCTATAAAGTCCACTTTGCTCTTGTGGTCCACTTTCGCGCTGCAGATCTTCCCGCTGCCGTTTCGGATCGGTATAAACTCTGTCGGCAGCTTTTCTATGATTGCGATTCTGTCTTTTTCGTATCTGGTGTTTGCAAATCGTATAAATTCCTCCAGGGGTGCTCCTCTGTTCGCGTATCTAAAGTCTTTCATGGTTGCCTCCTTCTATCTGTTCTTTTGCTGTCATTATAACAGATTCGCTCTCTTTTTCAATCTCTTATAAGTGCGTCACGATGTTTCGTCTTAGATTAAGGGCTTTAGCCTGGTGGGTTGATCCAGGGCTGTTACCTCTGGGTGCGTCATCATGTTTCGTCTTAGATTATAGGGCTTTAGCCTGGTACCTTAAATATGTTTTTTTAACCTACGGACTGTGGGTTCGGACCAGCCTAGTGCAGCAGCTCTCTTCCGGTTTGAAAGCTCCGGGTTTTCCTGGATGTGCATCCGGAGGATTTCGACCTTCCCCATTTTTGCCTCGTGTCGTTCCTGGTTGTATTCAGCCATGGGCCGGATGCCTTCTTCCCTCCGCTGCTTTTCTTTTGCGATCAGGTCCCTCCTTCTCTTTTCTTTCGTTCCGATGATGGTCTTCATGTGAGTCTGTTCGTCTGGCGTAATGTCCAGCCAGTCTATGATTTTTGCATTGGAGATCCGGTACCCCGCGCCCGGGTATCCCATGGCTTTTGCTATTTCGTTTGCTTTCGGGTCGCTCTTTGCTTCATATGCCTTCTGTGCGCTCACAGTCGCCCTCACGACCTCGTTTTCCTTCAAAGGGTGAGTAAACCTTCGATTAAATTCTATAGTGTGCTGGAGGGCCGTTTCCGGGTCTCCTTCGAAGCAGCAGGACCAGTAACGGTATAAAAAGAGGGTGAGCTCTCGGTATCCGTACATGTCTCCGTTTCTGATGGTGACCAGCTTGTCCAGGTCTCTCAGGCGTGCTCCGTGTAATGTGTAAAGATTGAACAGGTGGATGATCTTCTTTTTCCGTCCGGGTTTTGGCTTTGCCTTTTTTGGCGTCAGCTCCGGTAGGTATCCGTCCTGGATTTCTCTAAGTGTGTACTGGTAATCATGGCGGTACTGCACGTAGACGTCTTTCCCGTTCTTTGAGCTGGTGGATCCGGCCATGCGGAAGATCCGGGCTGCGTCTGCGGCTTTCGGGTCTCCTCCCAGGGGTTTTAATTGTTTGATGAGATAATTTTGGATAGCCTGCCAAAGCGGCAGGGCCATGTACGGCGCCGGTTCGATGGTCCAAATCAGGACGATGCCCTGGCCTGAGAAAATGATCAGGTTTGGTTCCGGGATTGACTGGTTGAAGTAGTCCTCTTCCAGCCAGAACAGGATCTGCTCCGGTGCGTAATTGAAGATATAAAAGTCGAGGTCGACGTAAAGGGACCGGAGCTGCCTGACCGTTTCGATCCTGCGTGCTTTCCTGTAGAACGTGTTCTGTGAAAAGAACACATCCTCTCCCATTACTGTAGTGAGGTGGTCTGCCAGTTCGGCAGGTTGATAGAATTGCTGCACGAATCTCCCAGTCTGGCTGTTCTTCGTTGCGATGGTTATGTATCCCTGTGTTGTCTGCGGGTTATGCTGGAATAATACATGATGTTTCGCGGCGTCGAGTTTCTCCGCCAGGTTCGTAAAATTATACATTTTTTCTCCCCTTTTCTATGGTCAAGGGGCGCGGGTTGTGATATAATTGACTATATAAAATCAGCTTATGCCAATTGCGGCGATTGATTTTCTGTCAGTCGTTGTGATTGTGCGCCCCATGAACCGACCTGTCCGCCAAGACTTAGGGTCGGTTCTTCTTATTTCTCTCATAATACCATCTTTTAATCTCCTAATCTATCACTTTTAGGGGATTTTGTCGTTTAGTCAGATTTTGAGCTTCTGGCCTGCGTAGATCAGGTTCGGGTTGGAGATGCCATTCTTCTTCGCCAGTGCGCTTACGGTCGTGCCGTATTTTGCGGCGATGGCTGAGAGCGTGTCTCCGGCTTTCACGGTGTAGATCGTCTCCTTCTTTGTGGCCAGGATCTGGTTCACTTTGTCCTGGATCTTGTCGATCTCTGCAGAAGTAAAGCCCAGCTTTTTAAGCGCTGCTACGCGTGCGTCTCCGTTTCCGTACTTTCCTGCAATAACATTATTAGCAGCTACAGCGATGGATGGCTTTTTGGGAGTTGCTGGTTTGGTTGTGGATGTGGTGTCCTTGCTCGGGGAGCTTGTGGTAGTGGCCGGGTAATTCGGGGTTACAAATCCGCGGATATAGCGGCCGTCTACGGCCAGTGTGCGGGTTCCGCACTTGTTACTCATGTTTCCTTCGATGACGGTGATTTTACCGCCAGAAACGGCCTTTACGATGCCGACATGGTCTGCTCCGGTGGTGTCTTCTCCTCTGCCGGTATCATCCCAGTCGTAGAGGATCCAGTCTCCTGGGCTTGGGATGTATGCGTCGTTCTCTACCCAGATGCCCATCTTCTTTGCTTTGTTGATGATGGTTCCGCAGTTCGCAGAAAGAGGGAAGAGCTTAGCTGCCTGCGTCTTTCCGCACACTTTGATTGCGATGGCAGAAACGAAAGCCGCGCACCAGGCTGCGGTGTAGTTCATCGGCCAGCCGTCCGGCTGCACGGTATTAAACACATCGATGATCTCTTTGTGCTTTGCGTCTCCTCGAACGCTTCCGACGTAGGATTCCGCCAGCTTCACGATCTGGGTTCTCATGGCGCCGTATCCGTTCCGGCCGCTTTCTTTGATTCTCTTCGGGAAGTCCGAGTATGCGTAGTCCTGGTCGCACACGAGCCCGGCGATCTTATTGCTCCGGACGAGGTTTGTCTCTCCTCCAAACTGCCACATCTGGCACTCCGGCTTGTCTTTCTCTTTGCACCACGCTGCAATCCAGGAGGAATACCTCTTGATCAGCTTTGCCTTGTCGGTCTCTCGGGCCATGGTGGACGCCGACATGTAGATGCCTGCGAAGTATCCATTTGCCTCCATCGTGTTGCACCAGGTCTCGATGACTTCCGTGAGGGCTGCCCTGGACAGGCTGATCATGATTGAATCCTCCACGTCGTAATAAATCGGGTAATCAAACTGCTTTCCTGCGAGACAGTTCTCGATGAAGAGCTCCGCCTCCTCTTTGGCCTGGGCCTTGTTCTTTGCGCGGCCCCACTGGTATGCTCCGCATCCGAGTCCATGGGCCTTCACCTTTTTGTAGTTGTTCTCGAAGGCGGTATCCTTTGCGTTTCCGTACATTCCGCGGATGATCACGAATTTAACGCCTTCTGCTTTGGCTTTCGCCAGGTTCATGTCTCTTTGCCAGACAGAAATGTCGATTCCGAAGATTGCCATATTGTAGCCTCCTTTTTTTCTACAATATACACCCTTTTTTCTGGAAATTAAAGCGCTTTCAAAGAAAAAGAGCCGGATGGCTCTTTTTCTTTTATGCTTTCTTTGCGTATTCGACCGCTTCCCACAGGTCGTCAAAGTAGTGTCCCCAGGTCCACTGTGCGCCTACTGGCATCTCCGGGTTGTAGTAGCTGCAGACTACAAATGTTTTGCGTCCTTCCGCTGTCTTCTGGCGCTTGTCTGTCGTAACGATAAGTACCAGCGATCTTCTCTCATCAATTTTTTTAAGTTCCATTGTGTGTCTCATGGTGTCTCCTCCTTTACGCTATTTTCTCTACCTGGGATGCTGCGAAGAATGCGGCGGTCTTCATGAACATTCGGGAGTTTTCTTCGCCGGTCTCTTCGTTGATCTTCGAGGTGTGTTTCCAGATGGTCAGTTTCGTGATCGCCTTTTCTCCCTTTTTCACTATGTATCCGAGCTCTTTCCAAGCCGCGAAGGTGTGGATGTCTTCTGCCTCCGGGAATGTTAGCGGATTCCCTGCTGCGTCGGTTATCTCGATCATGCGGCCGGTCGGTTTCAGGATCCCGGCCTGCAGGAGTTCCTGCTGCGCTGTAAAAATGATCATGTTGTTTGTCATGGTGGTTCCTCCTTCTTAGATAAAATCTCTAATGCTCATCCCAGGTGCATCCCAGGGGTTTGACGGTCCGTAGTCTCCGTTTGTGGCCGAGGGTGTGTAGTGCTCCTCTTCCAGGCAGCTGGGCGTTCCCTCCTCGTATCTCGGGCAGTCCGCCGCCGCTTTGATCTCTTCCTCTTCGGTGCATGCCATCTCGTAGTCCATGCAGCATTCTAATCCAGACCAGCTGTTGTGCATCCTGTATTTGCAGTTCCCGCATTTCTTCATGTTCTTTCCTCCCCTTTAGTCAAATGGTAGTGGTTCGTCGGCTCCGGGCATTCCTGCTTTTACCCAGGCGTCGTATTCTTCTGCGTCTATTCTGGCCTGCTCTTCGCTGTCAGGCTGCGGTTCCCAGTATCTTGTCGGCCATTCGTTTCTAGGTGTTATTGTCATGTCCGTTTCCTCCTTCTGCCGGGTTTCCCGCCCGGCTCGGGTTTCGTGTTATGCCTCCGGGAGATCCTCTCCGGTCAGGTACCTGTATGTGCTTTTCGGGTTCTCGGTTGTCTGCCAGTCGTCCAGGAGCTTCAGCGTTGCGTTGAACCGGCGCTTCAGCTCTTTTTTGATCGATGCCTGGGCGATCTCGCGGTCCCTCTGGTTGATGCGCTTTGCTTCCCAGGCGTATGCTTCGATCAGCTCCTCTGTGGTCCAGAGTCTGTAGTTGCAGTATCCTTCTGCTCTTGCTTTGCTTCTCATTTTCGTTTCCTCCTTCTATCGGGCGCTTCCGCTTTCTGGCTTCTGCTATCCGTCCCAGGCGCTAGGCTCTGGATCGGCGGCTCCGCTGGTGTCGCGGCTTGCTGTGTGTTTTCTGTTTTCTTACTGTGATTTTACCACTTTTCTGGTGAATCTCAATATGCAAAGTACACAAAAAAGAGCCTGTTTTTTTGACAGGCTCTTCCCGGTTTCCTCCTGGTGCTTCACTCCCACAGCCGGTACATGATCACCGGTGCGTTCTCTCCTGCGTATGGCAGTGCTCGGATGGTGTTGTAGTCGATGAATTCGACGGCCTCGTCTCTGGTCATACCGTCCTTCTGGCACAGCTGTTCGACCATGGCCTCGTAGTCGTAGACGATCTTCCCTTCCTCTGACACACCGATGATGGCTGCGTCAAAGTCCGGGGTTTCGAAGACCACCGCCTCTTCGTATCCCATTTCGCAGATCGTCTCACGCTTTGTCATCCTGGTCCTCCTCTACTTTTGTGTAAAACGATTCCTGCATCTCAAAGGTTACAAACTGCGAGGACTCGCTTTTCTTCCACTTCCAGCAGGTTTCGTCTTCTGTTTTTTGAAACCATTTCATTTCGCTATACTCTTCCGGCATCTTAAAGCTAACTCGAGTGATTGTCGTAATGTACATTTTTCTCCTCCCGCATGGCTGCTCCGCAGTGCGCACAGAACGGTGTCTTGCTGTCGCTGTAGTGCCCGCACCTGCTGCATCGGTATGGTGCGAAGTCACCGAGTGGATTGAACCAGTGACCACGCTCTGGCTGTGCGGGTGGCATGTTTTCAATCACAACGATCGCGCTTGCAGTTGCTCTGATCGCTTCATCCGGTTCTCTCGGTGCAGCAATAATAATATTTCTTATCGTTTCCTCTGCATCAATCAGTTTCTTACTCATGGTGTTTCCTCCTACGCTTCTAGCCCGGAGCGCTTGGCCCCGGGATCTGTTGTTATGACATGATGCTGATCCCGCATCCGTTGCATCTGCATCGCAGATGATTGTTGATGGTGGCTCTTTCCCACCAGGCTTCTCCGCCGCAGAGAGGGCAGGTGAAGTATTTTTTTCCTGCCTTCTCTGCTTCCTGGCGTGCTTTCATAAAAGTAAACATTTGGCTTTCTACTTCCTGAAATCCTTTTATCTGCTGGTCTGTCATTAGAACACTCCCTGCAGATCGTCGGCGGATTCGTGCTGCGGTTCCGGCTCCGGCTGCGGTTCCGGCGCTGCGGGCGTCTGGATCTGCGGGACCTGCGCCATGGTCGGTTCCTCTGCGATCTCCTCGCTTGCGTACATGCCCTGGAGCTCGTCAGGGAAGGCTTCGCGCAGGCTGGCCACCAGAGCGACCTTCCGAATCATCACGCCTGGCTTGCTGGCCCACATCGTGTTCAGGCTGCCGTCCTTCTTCCGGCCTGCGTACTCATTGAAGCTCACGGCCGTTTCGATGGGCACAGTGTATCCGGAGATGTAGGTCTTTGCCCAGCCTCCGATCAGCTTCTCGTTCGGAAGGAGGAAGGCTCCGGTGCGGTAGTCCAGGTCCCCGTCTTCTTTCAGGACGATGACTCCTGCCTGGTGTCCGGCGTACTTCGGGTTGCGCATCGCTCTCTTCATGATTGCGTCTTTGCTGGTTACGATGGTGGCAGGCTGATCTCCGTACTTGATCAGGTAGGCGTCTTTGATCAGCGGGTTGAGTCCCTGGTATTTGCAGAGGTTGATGAACATTGCGACTTCCTGGTCCGTGACCGCTCCGTTGCCGTTCGTGAGATAGTTCCGGACGATGCTAGGCGAGAGGCGCACATTTGCGCCGTTCACCTGGTATTCGATTGCTCTGTCTGCCATAGGTTTTCTTGCTGCGATTGAATTTGTTACTGCCATGGTGTGCCTCCTTAAATCTTTTTATATTTGATGTTTTCGTTGTCGAGGAAATTGCGAAGCGCGAGGGCCTGCGCTCTTGTCAGGTTGAATTCCAGCCGCAGGCTGTAGAGCTTTTCCGGTTCCGGTTCTACCGTTCTCGGCATCGGTTCCGGCTGCTCCTGGGGCTTCTGGGCGGCCTCTGCTGCCCTTTTCTCCTCCTGGGCGATTCGTTCTGCCTCTCTTGCCTGAAATGCGGCCTGTGCGGCCTTCAGCGCGTCTCTGTGCTTAATTGCCGCGGTCACGTCCAGCGTGGAGATGTACTTCTCCTTTACCGCTGCCTGGTATTCCGGTTCCACCGTATCGAGCGCCAGAAGATCCGCGTTCACTCTCCGCGCCCAGGCTTCCAGGTCCTCCTGGATCTTTGCCATGGTGGCCGTGGCGTTCAGCCACTTCGGGTTGAGGATTCTCTGCGGCGGGATGATGCCCTGCAGGTCTTCCGGGATAGTTTCATGGTAGAGGTCCAGGACCTTCTCCTTTTTCTCTTCCTTCCGGCGTTCCTCAAAGTCCGACAGCTGCGAGTCGATTGCCCGGATCGGCTGGTCAATCAGGAGCGTGATCTCTTTGACCCTGCTCTCGAATTCGTTATACGGGCGCAGGTATTCGCGCTTGATATCTTTCCGGCGCGTGTCGATGGCTGTGCGCAGCTTGTTCAGCTTTGCCCGGTCCGCCTTTGCATCTTTGATTCCGTCCTCCGTGACGATTAGGCCGTTGTAGTGGTTCAGCCGCTCGGCCAGTTCTGCTTTCAGCTCCTCGAAATTGAAGCCGATTTCTGCAGGCACAGCGGCCTGCAGGTCTGTGGTCATTTTCAGTTCCAGCATGGTTCCTCCTTCTGCCGGGTTTCCCCGCCCGGCCCGGGTCTATTTTACTTTTGCGATCAGTTCCAGCATCTCGACCTTTGTTTCGAGGTCTTTCGTGTTCTTCAGGATGTCCTGCACCTGCTGCGGGAGCTTCAGAAGTTCCGGGGCTCCACCGATTCTTTTGATTGCGTCCTGGTATCTCTGTTCCAGTGTCATTGTCGTTCCCTCCTTCTATGCTGTGAGTCTTGCGTATTCGTTTTCGAGTCTTGCGAGCTCTTCCTGGTATGAAGCTCTGAGCATCTTCTGGTCTTCGCGTTCGCATCCGTCCAGGAAGCTGATTGCTTCTTTGTATCTTTTGATCTGGTTGTACTTATCCGTGAGCTGGCCGATCTTGATGATCAGGCTCTGTTTTGATGTTCCGTAGAGTTTTTTCCGGTTCGCTCCCATTTCTACCGCCAGGTCTCTGAGCTGGTTCGTGTTGAGTTTGCTGAGTGCTGTCATTTTCGTTCCCTCCTGTGTGTTTGCTGTGCGTTTGCTGTTTTCTTACTGTTATTGTACCAGAAAAGTGGAGGAAATCAAGCGGTTTCTGCGTTTTTGCGCACTTTCGGCATATTACACAAAAAAGGGCCGACGCTTTTGACGCCGGTCCCTTTCCTTCTATATTTCCGGCAGGATCAGCGCCGGGCACGTCTTGCTCTGGACGTGCTCCCAGAAGGCGCACAGCGCCTTTTCCAGGGCCTTTATGTCTTCCTCGACTTCTTCTCTGCTTATGTAATATTCGCGTGTCTCTGCTCGTTTCTCGCCGTCACGCGTGGTGTATTTGATCCTGGCTACCAGCCAGACAAATTCCCAGCCTGCTGCGAGCATCTGATGGCAGACCTGTGCGTAGTATTGATCCGGGATTCTGCCGGTCCATTCTTTCCACTGGCCGCCGTTCATAATCTCCGTGGTTTTGATTTCGAGTCCGCCATGGTGACCTTCCGAATCGACCAGTTCACCGTCCGGGGTGCAGAAGATGAACGGCTTGTCGTCGCTGCGGATGATCTTGTACGGGCTCTCGTAGCTCACTTGGAGTTCCGGATGGTCGAGTGCGAACAGCGCGCGGATGTGCGGTTCTGCGTTGTGGCCGTACTGGACGTATGGACGGTCCGAGATGTCCTCCGGGTCTCTCTGGCCGGTCTTCTCGGCCCACAGCTGCACGTTTGTTTTCCACTTGTTTACTCCGATGATGGTGCCTGCGTCGCTGGCTCCGAGGCCGCTCCTGCGCTCCTGGAGCCAGTCTTCATGCGTCTGCGGTATTATTACGCTCATTTCATTTTCCTCTTTTCTGGCTCGTACAGGACTTCTATGGTAGACCACCTGGATTTGCAGGCCGGGCAGATCCGGCGTCTGTATACGTTTCCCCAGAACATTACTATTGTGTCTAAGATTTGCGATTGCTTCCTGCCGCACACCGGGCAGTACTTTGCCCCTTTCATTCCTCTCCCTCCAGTTTCCGAATGAAATCCTCCAGGTCCTCCAGGGTGGCGTATCCGCCCTCTCCATGGGCGGTCAGCCTGGATCTCGATTTCACGAATGCATACGCTTCGTACCGCTCGTCGATGTATTGAGTCAGGAGGATGTAGCGTTCTTCGTTTGTCATGTCCTTCTTGATTCCGATCATTCGTCTCCCTCCCTCCGGTAAATCACGCACTCTACGTCTTTCATTGTGTTCACGATCATTGCCAGCACTTCGTCCCAGTCTCCGCCGCAAATGCCGCAGGAGAGTTTCCATGGCAGGGCCACGCTGGTGTTGAGGTTCTGTGCGATTATTGCCAGGCCCTTCAGCGCGGTTTCTAAGACATGCGGCCGGTAGTCTTCTCCTGGGTAATACTGGCCATACAAGTTCACGATGATGTGGCCGTCCTTCTGCATGCCTGTGGGCTGCGCCATTCCGAGCAGCGACCAGCCCTGGCCCCCTGCGTCATGGCACCGGTCGATGATCTGGTAGTAGTCATTTTCGGCATCCGGATATTTTTCAAACACAGCCGCGGCCAGTCCTCCGGCCGCTCCGCAGCAGTTCACCTGGTGTGCGATGATCATTTCCTCTGCCTGCAGCAGATCTCCTGTTTTGATTTTTACCATTTCTTTGTCTCCTCTCTGATGATGTTCACGCATCGCTGGCAGACGAGCTTCTCCTCGCTTAAGAACAGGACTCCCTCATTGAGCTTTGCCGCTCCTCCGCAGATGCAGCATCTCTCTTCCGCTGGCTTGATCCGGATCTCTCCGTCTTCCGTCATTTCGATGGTGACCGTGCTGTCCTGCGCCAGGTTCAGAGCTTTCCGAATGTGGGCGGGCAGGATTACCCTGCCCTGGCCGTCCAGTCTTCTTACACTTTTTGTTTTCATGGTAGTTCCTCCTTTTTAGGTTGCCGGGGCC
>JAEIGA010009951.1_pt1 | contig 14411 bp, 14 predicted proteins | sample 9270691 | NCBI WGS metagenome assembly JAEIGA01 (sample SAMN17057246, study PRJNA624740) | gut metagenome | biome: biome; isolation source: fecal sample | host: Bos grunniens | place: China: Xizang | collected 2019 | reverse complement strand
GTGAAGATGGGCTGCGACGTGGAGAACCACTCCTTAACACATCGCCACCTGCCCCAGCTTTCGGCCGAGGAGCAGCGCGAGGAGGCAGCACGTACCACGGCTCTGATTGAGCAACATACTCATCGCACACCGCAACTCTTCCGTGCGCCATATCTTGATGCTGACTCGGTGACGCACGCCGTAGTGCCACAGATATTTATCGGTGGTGTAGGTCCCTCCGACTGGAATAAGGATGTAACAGTGGAGCAGCGCATCGAGGGCTACCTGAAGGCGGCCGAGGATGGCATAATATTTCTTATGCACGACTTCGAGGGCAACGATGCCACGGCCGAGGCTCTGGAGGTTATCCTGCCCCGATTGAAGGAGGAGGGTTATAGCTTTGTGACGGTGGCCGAACTCTTTGCCGTAAAGGGTGTAACACCGCAGAAGGGCATAAGATACGACAAGGTAGAGTAAACAGGTGTTATAGGTGCTATAAGTGTTATAACAATATTACACCCATATCACCTATTACACTTATTACACTTAAAAAAATATTCCCCATTTTCGCTGTGAAAATGGGGAATATTTTTATCTGCCAAAAGAGCCTTGTTAGACGATTTTTATGCCAGTTCCTTTACTATTGCACACATCTCATCATACTGACGCTCCATGCTCTGCAGGAGTTTGTACTGCGCGCGGGTGCGGACAAGGTTGTGGTCGGGGTAGGCAATCTTATAGTACTTGTCGCCGTCGATGTAGTCCATCAAGAATCGCAGCACCTGCTCGAAGGTGATGTAGCGACCCGCAAATGCCAGCCACTCCTTCTCGCTCGCGCACATAGACTCGCGCTGCTCCGAGAGGTAACCCTCGGCATAGGCACGGAACATATCGATGCTCATCTCCACATTCTCCAGACACTTGTCATCCTCGGCACCAGTGTTGGTATATGAGCGGATGGCGTCACCAAAGTCGTTGAGCGACGTAGAGCTCATCACAGTATCGAGGTCGATGGCACACAATACGTTGCCCGTAGGACGATCGAAGAGGATATTGCTGATCTTGGTGTCGTTGTGTGTTACGTGTGTAGGGATCTCGCCCGTCTCTACCTTCGACCAGAACGAAAGCATCTCTGCGCGGCGCGACTCAACCCACTCGATCTCCTCCTGCAGATCCTTCACGCGACCCACCGGATCGGCGGCGATGGTTGCATCCCACTGCTCAAAGCGCCAGCGGATATTATGGAATCCCTTGATAGTCTCATTCAGAGGCTTGTCGAAGTCGGCCAAAAGAGCCTGGAAGCGGCCAATGCCCACGCCACCCTGATATGCCAATGCTGTAGAGTCGGCACGATCGTAGGTTACCGTATCGGGAATAAAGAGGCATACAGCCCAATAGTTCTCGCCATCCTTGTGGTAAAGTTTGCCATCCGTGGCGGGCACCACGGTAAGGGTCTCACGCATAGGGTCAGCCACCTTTGATTTGATGTGCTCGGTAACGGCCAGTATGTTATCCATCATGCCCGGCACATCGGGAAAGACAACGTGGTTCTTGCGCTGAAGAATGTAATTGGGTGCTGAGCCCTCGGTCTTCACCACAAACGTGTCGTTGATAAAACCCTCGCCCAGAGCCTCGATAGAGGCCACTGCACCCTCAAGGGCAAAGTGCGAGGCAATCTCAAAAAGTTTTTCCTGGTTCATATCTTCATTTACTGATTATACCAAATCTACTATGCCGAAGCATTCGGGACGATGGAAGTTAGGCTCGGCGCTATCCACAGGCGACCAGCTGAGGTAGTGCGGACGCTGGCAACCGTCGCCACATTTATAGAAGTTGCATCTGATACTCTTCGGGGCACGCTCCACGCCGAGCAGCGAGAAGGGTATGATCTCCACCATCCACCAGCGCTGACCCTCGCCCACGGAGTCAATCGGCGCATGAGGCAGCGAGCCGAAGTGACGCACACGCGCCATACGCTCCTCGTCGAAATGGTCGGCATCGGTGCGTGAACGACGAAGAGCAGCAAGGGCTGTGCCGATGCAGTTGATCTCGAAGTTATAGTAACCCTCGCCCGCAGGATTCTCCACAAAGAACTCCACGCAGCTATCCTCCCACACGGGGCCATTCTCGTCGAGTGTCACGGCACGCAGGTGCTCCTCCTCAACCTCGAACAGGAGCGCCAGGGCATCGTCCGAGTGGGCTATGCGAAGACTCACGCGCGGAGCGTAGGGAAAATCGCTCCAATTGACACACTCGATGGGATGCGCCTCCAGACGGTCGCGCATAACAAGACGCACCTCGTTATCGCGAAGGGTCTCGATATTGCGAATAAATGGGGCCTCGATGTGGCGGGGCTCACCGCATGTGGTTTCGGTCATGGCTTCGGATAAAAACATTTAACACTCAAATTTAATATTTTCCCGCGAGAAAGACAAATTTTTTTTGATGCGCAAACAAAAAAAGTGCCCGACCAAAGGGCCGAGCACTCCATATTCCGAATATACACTCTCTACTTCCAGCGCTTAGCTACAGCTCGCATTGCAAGATATGCCACGCCACCCGAAAGAAAACCGGTCATCAGGCCCAGGGCGATATCCACAGGGAAATGATAACCCAGATAGATGCGCGAATAACATACAAGCGCAACAACGCAACACATCAGCCAGGTGAACCAGCGACGGCCAATTGAGGGGATGGCAATTGTTGCCATAGCCATCATCGTGGCGGCATGACCCGAGACAGTACCATACTGGCCTCCCTTCTTGAGCACGTTGCTTACCAGACCCTCCAGCTCGGGGGTGTACATGGGTCTAAGGCGCGCAGGGAACTCTGCCCACAGGTTTTTCAGCAGGCCCGTATGCTTGAATATGCCGGCAATCATGTCGCTCAGTGCAACGGCCGCAGCCGCAGCCATCAGCAGAAGGACAAGGCCTCGCCAGCCCGCCTTGCGCCACACTATATATAATATGAGCAGATAGAGCCACGCCCACACGGCAGGTGTGGAGATCAGCAGCATCAGGCGATCGATCGGCGCGGGGCCATCGACATTGAGCCAGAGGAAGAGTGGATGATCAAAGGTATAATTCATCTCCAGGATTACTTAACACGCTTGCCAGAGGCATCGAAGTGGTTGTAGATCACTACGGGGCGCTCGCGGCGAACACTCATCGTGGGGAACCACATATCCTCAACCGTCAGGCCACACTTCTCAACAGCCTCGAAGCAGTACTCCAGACGGCCGAAGTTGGCATCGACGTTATTTGTTCCGAAGGTGAACTTGATGCCACGCTCCTTTGCCTTCTTGATAATATCGAAGCTGGGGATCTTATAACGTGCGCTGATCTCGAGTGCGATATTGTGCTCCTGCAATACATCCAGCACGCGATCTACACGCTCTGGGGTCCAGTACTTGTCGTAGTCGGCATTCATATCGTCGGGGATGTAGGTAGCATTGGCGAAGATGTCGGCAGGCTCGTTGGTGAGAATCTTCACGGTCTGATCGACGATCTGCTCCATATACTGATCCATAGTCACGCCATCGCGGATAACCTCCTCGGCACGGTAGATGCGGGCATTGCGCTTCTGGTGGTCGATGATTGTCATAGCATCGGTGAAGAGATAGTCGAAAATACCCAAAGCCTCCTGCGAGAAGGTCTGAGTCCACTTGCGACCCTCACCCTGAACACCAAAGAGGAAGGGGTGATTCTTCACCTCCTCGTAGTATGCGCGTACCTCGGCATCGTCAGCCAGCATACGGCCTACGCCACCCTCACCGGCATTGGGAGCAACACCGTAGTTGATACCGTAGTTCATCGACATAGCGTGAGCCTGCTCCTTGGTAAGGCCACCCTTCAGGTGCACGTGGTAGTCAATAGCAGGAAAATCCTTCTGCTGGAAACGGATGATGTGGTCGGTCTGCTCGTCGATGGCGGGCATAACCAGCTCCGACTCGTTGCGAGCATCGGCAGCCAAAGCCTCAACGCTCATATTGCGGAAGCGTACGTCGCCCTGAACACCCTTCACAGCAACCTTACCCTTGCCTATAAGCTTTGTGGCGTGCGCTGCCTCACGGTAGGGAGCGGCAGGCTCGGTGTAGCATACTACATCCACGCCATTGATCTTCACGGCTACATTCTTGCCGCGTACGGCCACCTCGAAGTCGAACCACTCACCATCGGCAGCAAGTGAACGGTAGAGGTTACGCACGCTGCGCAGACTACCCGTCTTGATTGAGCCGTCCTGTGCGCCATTGCGGATTGTAATCTCATAGCCCGACTCGCCATCCGAGTGGAAGAGAATAGCTGCCTCGGCACCCTCCTGGGTAAGAGCCTGGCCCTTAAATACAAAGTTTTCGTACTCAGCTCCTGTTGCAAGGCTTACACCCTGCTGCACGGCAAGCTCCTCGCCCGAAGCAAAATAAGAGTCCAACTTACTTCCGCACGATGCGGTCATCACTACCACAGCCGACACCATCGTAAGGCGTACAAAGGCTGAAAAGATGTTCTTTAGCTTCATAATATTTTAAGTTTTAGGTTTTTCTACTCTACCACTACTTCATCAGCAGAATCACATAGGCTACATAGATGGCCAGATAGATCACTCCCTCGAAGCGAGTAATACGACGCTGGCCTATAGCCAGAGCCGACAGGAGCAACAACACTGACGAGCCGAATACCATCCATACGTCGAGCGGCGTGATGCCACCCATCGTTAGCGGTTTGATAAGGCCGCTGGTACCCAGGATAAGCAGGATGTTGGCAACGTTTGAGCCGATGACATTACCCAGCGCCAGCGAGAGCTTGCCATTGGCGATAGCCGAAAGGCTCGATGCCAACTCGGGCAGTGATGTGCCGGCAGCAACGATTGTGATGGCGATAACGGCCTCGCTTACGCCCCAGGCACGGGCGATCGACGTAGCCGACTCAAGGCAGGTGTTGCCTCCATAGATCAGACCAGCCAGACCTACGATGATGTAGATAATTACGCGACCCCAGCCCATCGTTGCAGAGTCGTCGGCACTCTCCTCCTCGGGCGCACCCTGCTTAGCCGAGCGTACAGAGTACCAGATAACGGCTACATACAGAGCCAGCATGATGGCACCCTGCCAGCGGCTGATACCCTGACCAATATAGAGGGCGAAGAGAAGCATCAGCAACGATGCACCGATGCAGATAGGAATATCGCGTCGTACATTCTCCTTGGTAAAGACCATCGGGCGCACCATCGAGCAGATACCCAGGATGATGAGTGTGTTGAACAGATTCGAGCCCGTAACATTTCCAATAGCCATATCGGTGCTGCCCTTCAGGGCCGACATAACACTTACTGTAAGCTCGGGCATAGAGGTACCCACAGCCATAACGGTCAGACCGATGACAAATTCGGGTACACGGAATCGGGCTGCCATACCTACACAACCCTTTGTCAAAAGTTCAGCTCCCACGGTGAGGATCACCAAGCCAAGGAGCAAAAATAAATAATCCATTGTCTATTTTAATTAAACACTATTTCCTACTTCATAAGCAGCACCACATATCCGACATAGATGGCCAGATACATAAGACCCTCCACTCGGGTGATGCGACGGCGGCCGATAGCCAATGCCGAGAGCAACAATATTACTGCCGCGCCAACGACCATCCACATATCAATCGGCGTAATGCCTCCCATGGTCAACGGCTTGATAGTGCCACACATACCCAGAATAAGAAGTATATTGGCTACGTTCGAGCCGATGATGTTACCAAGCGCCAGCGAGAGTTTGCCGCTTGCCGTAGCCGCCACACTCGATGCCAGCTCGGGAAGTGATGTGCCGGCAGCAACGATAGTGATGGCGATGATAGCTTCGCTAACACCCCACGCTCGGGCGATGGCCGTAGCCGAGTTAAGGCAGAGGTTACCACCATAAATAAGGCCAGCCAAACCGATGGCGATAAAGAGGATCACTTTACCCCAGCCCATCGTGGTCTCCGTCTGCGTGCCATCGTCGGTGCCTGCCTCCATGTCGGGAGCATCCTGCTTTGCCGAGCGGATAGAGTAGAGTACAAATGCGATGTACAACAGGAACAGGATAATACCCTCCAGGCGACCAATACCCTCGGGTGAGCCGATATAGAGAGCCATCACCAGCAACAACGCCGACACAGCGATGCAGATGGGTATATCGCGGCGGATATTCTCCCTGGTAAAGACCATCGGGCGCACCATAGCGCAGATTCCCAGGATGATAAGTATGTTAAATATATTGGAGCCGGTAACATTGCCGATAGCCATATCGCTATTACCATTGATGGCCGACAGGGTGCTCACGGTAAGCTCGGGCATAGAGGTGCCCACAGCCATCACGGTAAGTCCAACAATAAATTCAGGAACACGGAAGCGTGCGGCCATACCCACGCAACCCTTCGTCAGCAGGTCGGCGCCCACGGTAAGCAACGCCAGACCGACGATTAAAAGTATATAATCCATTTTGCTTTTTTACTTTCTGCTTCGTGCGAGCAACTCGCCCAGCACTGAAATATTCTCTGCGATAAGGTCGGGCTGACGTGGCGCCTTGTCGGCCACATCGAGCGTCGTCTCTCCCGAAAGCACCAGCACACCGAAGGCTCCTGCATTGAAGGCCATCTCGATGTCGGTATAGATGCGGTCACCCACCATAGCCACCTCGTCGGCGCGCACACCGTAGCGCGACTGCACACCTGCCAGCATCGTGGGATCGGGCTTGCCCAGTACAATGTCGGGCTGACGGCCCGTAGCATGCTCGATGCACTTGCAGATAGAGCCGCAATCCACCAGCACGGTAGGCTGATCGGTCGGGCACACGCGGTCGGGGTTGGTAGCAACGTAGGGTAATCCCTGCTGCACCCAGTAGGCCGCGCGGCACAGGCGATCGTACTCGAGCGTCTTGTCAAAGGCCACCACGACAGCATCGGGACGGTCGTCAGCCGACTGAGACGTAGGCTCAAAGCCTGCACGCACGAACTCCTCTGTCATCGAAGGTGTACCCAGAATAAAGAGTCGACGCGCGTCGGGATAGCGAGTGCGGATGTAGTCGATGGTGGCAAGAGCCGTAGTGTACATCTCCTCCTTGGTGGCTTCAATACCCATACCCGCGAGTTTTTTCAGGTAGTCGGCAATCGAGGTCGAGGGGTTATTCGTCAGAAACGAATAAGTGATACCCATCTCGCGCAGACTCTGCAGAAAAGGTCGCGTATAGGGAAAGAGCGACTGCCCCATGTATATGGTGCCATCCATATCCAGAGCAACATGACGAATATGCGAGAGACGCTCACGCAGCGCCTCACTGTCATATATCGATCGAAACTTATTAAACATTATTTTATCTTTAGTAAATTTGGGTTTTTATTCAATTTGCTATCCTCGCGTGGCAAGCTTGCCGAGGATTTTCCTGCCGAGGCTACTTGTTCATTGCCTCATCGCGGCGTATCTCACGCAACTCGCGTGCCGGCACGCCGCCCACAATCATATTCGGAGCCACATCCTTATTGACAACCGCACCAGCGGCGATGATAGCATTCTCGCCAATGGTCACACCCGGCAGAATCATCGCACCCGCGCCAATCCACACATTACGACCAATGTGGATGGGTGCCGTTAGAAGCGTATGACGCCGTGCAGGCTCCTCGGGGTGTCCCTCGGTGAGAATCTTCACATCGGGGGCGATGAAGACGTCGTCCTCGATGGTGATGCCGCCCTGATCGAGGAACGTGCAGCCAAAATTGATGAATACTCCCTTGCCTACGCGTGTATTCTTGCCGAAAGCTGTGTAGAAGGGCGGGAACATACGCACCTGCAGATCCTCCTGCCCCCAAATCTGTGAGAGCAACGAGGTGATCTCGTCGGGCGTATGATATTTGCCATTGAGCTCAGCGACAAGCGCACGAGTCTTCTCAAACTCCTGCCACAGCGCGGGATAATCGGGGTCGTCGTGTGTAATCAGATCGCCACGACGCATACGCTCAATAACGTTACTCATCTTTTGACTCCTCCTCTGAAATAATAAAATCCGTTATATCCATCTCGCGCATCTGCGTGATGGCCTTGGGGAAGATGGTGCGGAAACGCATCATCTCGATGATGGCCTCTTCCTTGGTTAGGTACTCACCCGCAGCGACATAGAACGAGGGGCTCTGGTAGTACATCTGTACCTCGATGTCGGGAAAATTCTCCTCGAACTTCTCCTTCGCCTCCACGGCATTCTCTCGGGCACGCGACGAGTTATCCGAGAGCAGCAGGATGGTGTAGCCATTCACCTTGGTGCGGCGCGGACGGCTCTCCACCTGACGCACCGACTCCGACACATCGCTCTGCTCCACGACGGTGACCTTATTGCCACCCACAGCCAGACGGCTCTTCATGGCCGACACGCTCTGCGCCGAGGCATCTACGGCAAGCACTGCAAAGAGTGCCACAAAAAATATTTTCATCAATCGCTTCATATCTATTTCGTTACTTGTTTTCACCACCAATCAATTGCCACAGCATCTGCAACTGCTCCGGACTGAGCACCTGCTCCAGCGGCACGGGTTCCTGCTCATGCCTAATGTATGCCATGCGTGAGCGCAGAGCCACCTGCCAGTCTATGGCTATCTGGGCGGCCTGCTCTCTCTGCAGCGCCTCACGAAAGGCCAGCGTCTGCGACGTGCGCTGCACGGCAAGATGCAGAGGCAACTCCACAACGCTGCGACTGCGGGCCGGCACTACTACCTTATCCTCGAGCGAGAGCATAGCCACACGACGCGAGGAGTAGCTTATCCTGCAGCGGGCCGAGAGCAGTTTGATGCGTGCCGAGGGGTTTTCCACATCAACGCTGAGGAGCATATGCGACGGCCAGCCCTCCTGCTCATCGAGAGTCTGCACCTCCACGCCATGAACTATGGGCATAGCCTCGTGGCCACACCCGACAAGGAGCAGGCAGAAGAGTGCTATGAACCCTGCACGCCACATCGTTATGGCTTTTGACCGATATAAATCTGCGCAATACCCATACTCAGGCTCTTGCGACGACACTCCTTAAAGCCGGCATGGCGCATGATGTCGAGGAAACGCTCGGGATCGGGGAACTCCTCGATCGAGTCGGGCAGGTAGTCATATGCCTTGCGGTCCTTCGATATGAGGCCACCCACGGGCTTCATCACATGGTTTGAGTAGAGTCGGTAGAAGTATCTTACCAGCGGGTTACGCGGCGTAGAGAACTCCAGGATGACGATGTGGCCACCAGCGCTGAGCGCGCGGCCAATCTCGAGCAGCGAGCCATCTATATCGCCGAAGTTACGGACACCGAATGCCACCGTCACAACATCGACAACGCCATCGCCTACATCCAGGTGCTCGGCCTCGCCCTGATAGAGGGCTATATGGTCGTCCAGACCCTGACGGCGCACCTTCTCGGCCGCCACAGCGAGCATCTTCTCCGACAGATCCACACCCATGATGTGAGCCTTCGGGATTCGTTTTGCCATTTTGATTGCCAGATCGCCCGTACCTGTTGCCAGGTCGAGGATACGCTGGGGCTTCATCCTGCGCACAAGGCGCACCACACGACGGCGCCACAGCTTATCGATCGAGAGCGAGAACAGATGGTTCAGACGATCGTATGTAGGTGCGATGTTGTCGAACATCTGCTGCACCTCCTCCTTTTTGGTTTTTTGAGAGTTATATGGTTTCATAATCTACAATTTATAGCGCAGTGTACGCTCGGGCTTGATGCCTGCCACCACCACCGAGGGCAGAAGCATAACCACGATAGCCACTGCAAACGAGCCCACGTTAAGCCAGAGCCACCACCAGCCAATATCGATGGGCAGCACCGAGAGCATATATCCCGTAGGATCCAGCCTGATCACCTGCCACTGCCACTGCACCAGTGCCAGCACACCGCCGATAAGGTTTCCCCACACCGCACCACGCACAAAAATCAGCGCCGCGCGATAGAGGAATATGCGTCGGATGGCTGCCGTACGCAATCCCAGAGCCTTCAGCGCACCGATCATGCCTATGCGGTCAAAGACCATGATGAGCATAGCCGCCGCCATATTGAAAAGCAGTACCACCATCATGATGATGATCACGACACGTGCTATGACCGTATGTGCCTGCATCCAGTCGAAGATGACGGGATGACGCATCTGCAGCGTTGCCGCCAGCGTTGACACGAAGCCCTCATCCTGGCCTGCCTGCTGGAAGATCTCCTCATCCAGAGCTGCCGCCACGTCGTCCACCTGATAGCCATCGGCAATGGCCACATCGTAGCCCGACACCCGATCATCGGCTATGGTCACCTCGCGTCTTACGTCGCGCTCATCGCACAGAGCCACTACGCGGTCCATCTCCTCGAAGCCGGTATGATACAGTCCCACCACCTTGAAGGCATCGCGACGCGGACGGTTATCCTCCACAAAGAGCATCTCCACTCTGTCACCGACGCCTATGCCCAACTGCGATGCAGTCTTGCGCGACAGGAGCATCTGCCTGCCTCGCTGTGCGGCCTCAAAATCGGGCAATGCGCCCTCAACAAGACGGCTCTGCCACCACTCGGTGTTGTAGGTTGGTCCCACGCCCTTGAGCTGCAGCCCCACTACATTGTCGCCACACTTGGCCATACCCTCCGTAGCGACATAGGGCGCTACCCAGGCCACGCCATCGGTCGCAGCCACTCGTTGCAGCAAATCACTGCTCAGCGGAATTGACTTATCCGTACCCGAGAGCGTAGCAACATCGACAATGCGGATATCGGCACCAAAACCGCTCAGGTCGGCATAAATCTGCCCACGAAAGCCCTGCACAACGGCCAGCGTGAGTATCATGGCTGCCATGGCCAGCGCCACCGTCACGGTAGCAATGCGCGACATGACCGAAGTTCGCGATTCGCTGTCGCTCTGAGCCGTGCGGCGGGCTATGAGATACTCAAGACTCTGCATCTATTTTACTTAAGGCGCAGGCCCCGGGCCCACGATACTTATTTATAATAAAAAATCTGTACAAAGTTATGCAAAAATTTCTTACTTTTGCACCATTAATGGATAGTGTGATGCCTTTTCTCGCCTTTTTGTGCGTCGGGCGTACGTTTTATTGCATTAAAACGTTATTTTTGAAACACTGGTATTAAACTAAAAACAAAAAGCGATGTTAGATTTATTGCAAGCAGTACAGGATTACTACTCTTATTCATATGCAGACCCCTCGATGGGTATCTCTTCAGGCGGATCAATCATCCTTATGGGTGTGATCGGTATAATCGGCTACATCGTACAGGCACGTCTGCAGTCGGTATTTGCCAAATATTCGCAGGTGCCATTCCCCAACGGAATGACAGGCGCCGAGGTAGCCGAGAAGATGTTGCGCGAGAACAACGTGCACAACGTGAAGGTGACACACGTACGCGGACAGCTCACCGACCACTTCAACCCCTCGACGATGACCGTAAACCTGAGCGACAGCGTATATGCCTCACGCTCAATAGCCGCCGCAGCGGTGGCCTGCCACGAGTGTGGTCACGCCATACAGCACGCACGCGGATATGCGCCCCTGGTGATGCGCTCGGCACTGGTGCCCGTGGTGAACTTCTCGTCAAAGATCGCCACGTGGGTAATCATCGGCGGTATTGCGCTGATGGCATCAGGTATGGGCTCAACCATTTGCTGGATAGGTATCTGCTTGATTGCTATGTCGGCACTCTTTTCGATTGTTACGCTGCCCGTTGAGTACAACGCATCGGCACGTGCCCTGGAGTGGCTCGAGTCGAGCCGATTGCTGCAGGGTCAGCAGTTATCATACGCCCGCGAGTCGCTGCGCTGGGCAGCACGCACATATCTTGTTGCGGCACTGAGCGCCATCGCAACGGTGCTTTACTACGTCTCGCTCATATCGCGCAGAAATGACTAACCCCCAGGATGATTTCACCTCGCGTGGCTGGCTTGTAGCCCTGGCCACATTGGCAGTGCTTATCGTTGTAAGCTTCATTCCGCCCATCAGCGTGGGCGGTGTGTCGTTGCGCCGTGCAAGCATCATATCAGACCTCATAACAATGCAGAGCAGTGCCCCCGCCGATGAGGCTCTGGCTGAGGCTGCACCCGAGATAGACGTGGAGGAGTTTGAAGTCGATCTGGAGCAGGTGGCACAGACCGTGGCACGCACCACCGCCACCGCATCGCCTACGGGCGAGGCTACATCGGCATCGTGGGAGGGAATCTTCGACGAGCAACCCACAGGCGGCGACGTGGCCGAGAGCGCACCCCTGCCGCTGGAGGCAATACTCACGGCTGACTACTCGGATATTCTGCCCGACGAGGCTCTCATAACCAGTGTGGAGGAGTTCCGCGGTGACGACTTCGACACTCCGCTCAACCGCTTCTACGAAAAACTGCTGGCAGGACAGGAGCCTGTGCGAGTGGCATTTATGGGCGACTCGTTTGTCGAGGGCGATATACTGACGGCCGATCTGCGTGAGCTTCTGCAGGATACATTTATGGGTGGCGGAGTAGGCTTTGTACCCTTCGCATCGCCCTTCACCGGCTTCCGCCAGACAATCAAGACCACATCGAAGGGTTGGACACCCTACAACATAATGCAGCGCAAATCCGTTCCCGAGCCCTACGTGGGCGACTTCTTCGTATCGGGATGGGTGGCACGCCCTGCAGCGGGAGCATCGACACGCTGGGAGATGTCGTCGAAGCGTCGTCATCTGGAGGAGTGCTCGCGCGCAAGACTGCTCTTCATATGCCGCCAGGCGGCCAGCATAGGCCTTACGCTGAACGATGGCGAGGAGCGCATCTTCGAGTTCGAGGCCGACGATGTGGTGCGACAGATTGTCGTGGAGGAGGAGCGCATCACATCGCTCGAGATGAAGGTGCTGAGCGGCGAGGCCGGATTTACGGGCATAGGCGCCGATTTCGACTCTACGGAGGGTGTGGCCGTGGATAACTTCTCGATCCGCAGCAACAACGGTCAGGCTATGTTCTGGTCGTCGGCAGCGGTGAATGCACAGATACACACGATGCGAGCTTATGACCTGGTGATCCTGCAATATGGACTCAACATAATGCAGGCCGACAGGCACAACTACTCGCTCTACGGCGAGCAGGTAGAGAAGATGATCCGCTATGCGGAGAGCTGCTTCCCCGGGGCGGCAATCCTCGTGATGGGTGTGAGTGACCGCTCACAGCGTGGTGAGCAGGGCATAGTGCCCATGTCGTCGGCAGTGGATCTGACAGCCTCACAGCGCGAGGCCGCCGAGAAGTGTGGCGCATCGTTCTGGAACACCTATGAGGCTATGCAGCGACTGGGTGGCATGACCCGCTTTGTGGAGAATGGCTGGGCCGGTAAGGACTATACGCACATCAACTATGCCGGTGGTCGTGAGATTGCACGCCAGCTCTACTATGGTCTGCTGCAGGGTGCGCAGAACCGCAGTCGCACGCTGCGTCAGCGTATGGAGGATGCGCAGCCCGTGCTGCCCGAGCGAGAGCTGGAGATAGCCGAGCCCGAACTAAATATTGATAGTCTGATTACCATCGAATTGTAGAGATGCAACTACCCATAGAAATAGAAGAACTCCTCGGCCGAGCTTGTGAACTGCTTGTTTACGACAGCTCGGCACCGCTCATATTCAATAGCGGTCTGTTCCTGTTTCTGTTTGTGGGCTTTATGACGTTGTATCTGCTGATGCGTCGCACCACTACGCTGCGCATACTCTACGTCATTGCTTTCTCGCTCTACTTTTATTATAAGTCGAGCGGGTTGTACTTCCTGCTGCTGCTGTTCGCCTCGGTGAGCGACTACTGGATAGGCTTCGCCATAGCCGCATCGAAGGATCAGGTGGCACGCAAGCAGCTGGTGGCACTCTCGGCAATCATAAACCTGGGTATGCTGGCATACTTCAAGTACACCAACTTCTTTATCGAAATTGCCAACAGCGTGGTGGGTGCGGGATTCCTCGACTTTAGGAATATATTCCTGCCCGTAGGTATATCCTTCTTCGTATTCCAGTCGATGAGCTACACCATCGACATCTATCGTGGACACATCAAGCCCCTGACACGCTGGACTGACTATCTGTTCTACCTCTCGTTCTTCCCGCAGCTGGTGGCGGGCCCCATCGTGCGAGCCAAGGATTTCATTCCACAGATACGCAAGCCGCTGATTGTCACACGCGAGATGTTTGGCCAAGGCATAGCCTTTATTATCATCGGTCTGGTGAAGAAGGCCATCATTTCGGATTACATTTCGCTCAACTTCGTCGACCGCATCTTCGACGAGCCGGCCCTCTACTCGGGCTTCGAGTGCCTGATGGGTATCTACGGCTATGCGCTTCAGATCTACTGCGACTTCTCGGGTTACTCCGATATGGCCATAGGTATTGCCCTGCTGTTGGGCTTTAAGTTCCCCAAGAACTTCGATGCACCCTACAAGTC
>JAEIGA010009950.1_pt1 | contig 14413 bp, 7 predicted proteins | sample 9270691 | NCBI WGS metagenome assembly JAEIGA01 (sample SAMN17057246, study PRJNA624740) | gut metagenome | biome: biome; isolation source: fecal sample | host: Bos grunniens | place: China: Xizang | collected 2019 | reverse complement strand
CTCTGGAAGACCATGAACGGCTGGGTGTACGAGGGATTCGACAAGACATATGCAGATCTCGGCATCAGCTTCGACAGAACATATTATGAGTCACAGACTTACCTCTTCGGTAAGGCTCTCGTGCAGAAGGGACTTGAGGCAGGAATCTTCGAGACTCAGGAGGATGGCTCTGTGTGGTGTGACCTTACTGCTGACGGTCTTGACAGGAAGCTTCTTCTCCGCGGTGACGGTACATCTGTCTATATGACTCAGGACCTCGGTACTGCTGAGCAGCGTTTTTCCGAGTATAGTCTTGACGAGCATATCTATGTCGTAGGTAATGAGCAGAACTACCATTTCCAGGTTCTCAAGCTCATTCTTGGCAAGCTTGGTTTCGATTGGGCTGACAGCATCTATCACCTTTCATACGGTATGGTCGAACTTCCTGAGGGTAAGATGAAGTCCCGTGAGGGAACAGTAGTCGATGCGGATGACCTTATCGCAGCCATGTACAACACTGCAAAGGAGACTTCAATGGAGCTTGGAAAGATCGACAATCTTTCTGCAGAGGAGCAGGATGCTCTCTTCAAGATGATCAGCCTCGGTGCTCTCAAGTACTTCATCCTCAAGGTGGATCCTCGCAAGACCATGCTCTTCGATCCTAAGGAGTCAATCGATTTCAATGGTAATACAGGTCCGTTCATCCAGTATACTCACGCACGTATCAAGTCTATCCTCCGCAAGGCGGATGCACAGGGAATCGCGCATGATACTTCAGTGCTGTCAGACAGCATGGAACTTTCTTCTAAGGAGATCCGTATCATCAAGATCCTGAACACTTTCCCTGCCAAGGTTGCTGAGGCTGGTGCTGCACATTCTCCTGCTCTTGTCGCAAACTATGCGTATGAGCTTGCGAAGGAGTTCAACCAGTACTACCACGATACACCTATTCTTCGCGAGGAGAATCAGGCTGTGCTTCAGTTCAGACTTGTTCTTATCGAGACTATTGCAAGGGTTCTTGCCAAGGCTATGTCTATTCTTGGAATCACCCTTCCTGAAAGAATGTAATTCAATACATTTTATATGGAGACCGGAGCAGCTGCACAGTTGTTCCGGTTTTTGTTTTCAGGGGACCTGTAGCACTTTCGTTGGAAAACTGCTCGCGGTCCCTTCAGTATGAGAGACGGTCTGATGTGAAGGTGAGTTCTTGCCCGGTTTCGGGGTGACGGAAAGTTATGCTGAGGGCGTGGAGACAGAGTCGTCCGGGAACTCCTTTTGTGCTGGTAGCCAAACGATTGTCAGCGTTGCAGTCGTATACCGAGTGCCCTCCATAGAGCAGGTCACCGACGATGGGGCGTCCGAGGCCAAGATGATGGGCACAATGGACGCGCAGCTGGTGTGTGCGGCCTGTGTGAGGATGCAGTAGCAGGTCAGCTGTTCCGTCTCCGTTGATGCGGATGATTTCGTATTCTGTGTGTGCAGGCTTGCCTTGTCTGAAATCGATTTTCTGACGCGGGCGTTCATCATAGTCCGGTGAAAGCGGCAGGTCTATTGCGCCTTTCCCTGTCTTTGATGGGATATCCGTGCCGGCAGAGACTCTTGCCATGTAGGTCTTGCGGATGGTGTGTTCCTCAAACTGTCTTCGTAGGTTGACTGCAGCTTCGGCAGTCTTTGCAAATATCATTACTCCTGAGGTGTCCATGTCGAGGCGGTGCACGGCGTGGATCCTGACAGGGGGTCTTGAACTGTCCTGATGGTGGCTGCTTCTCGCTTCAAGATGTTCCTGAAGGGATATCCTGCCGTCCAATCCCGGTACCGATGGCATTCCGCTTGGCTTTTCTACGACTATGATTGAGTCGTCTTCGTAGAGATTGCCGATCGTGGTCGGCAATGACGTCTGCGTCACCTCCGGTTCGACCGGTGATCTCAATCCTTTCGTCATGTACGCGAGAAGTGGCCCGCACTTGCTTGTGCATGACGGGTAGAAGTGCCCGTGTGTACGCACTGCAGTGTCAGGTGAGGCTCCATACCAGAATTCACCCATGGCAAGCGGTTCAAGTCCATGTGCAACAGCGTAGTTCAGAAGCTTTGGAGCAGCGCACTCTCCTGTGCCTCCCGGAGGAACAAGTCCTCCGGCTGAAAATATATCCCAGATTGATGACGCTTCTCCAGCTCCGTTATGAACGATGGCGTTCTCGAATATCCATTTCTGAAGGGCGTCAGACTTCTCGGCCCTTCTGGTCTTGAGCTCCTGAATCGTCTCTTCAAACTCGCTCAGCCGACTTTCGATTCCGCTTATGTGTGCTTTCCATCTGTCCTTGCATCTTTTGAGTTCCGCTTTCTGGAACTGGCTTTCTCGGATAAGCTCATCAAGCTTTGATGGGTCTGCCGTTTCGCTTCTGATCTCGTCACGCTGCATCTTGGCAAAGCGGATCCTGTTCTGTAGGTTCTCGATTTCTGTGTCTCGGGCAGAACTGGCGTCGAGGAGCTCTTTCTTCAGACCGTTATATTCAGGAGATGATAGGATGATTTCTATCTCTTTGTTGAGCAACGAGATGACGGCTTCTTTTCTTTTGAAGTGACCGTTCTTCTCTGTCAGGTCTATGATCGGGGGCACGAAACCGTCAACCGATGCAGTGACGTTGCCGTCCGGCCCTTTGACTGTTCCGGAAAATGCAGCCAGAAAACCTGTCCGGCAGACCAGGACGCCCAGCATCTTGCCTTCAGCAAAACTTCTTTCAAGATTCCTCTCCGTGGTGCCCTCCGGCATTGATGCCCATTCGGCAAGACGGCTGATGATCATCTGGCCTGCATGCAGTGTAAGAGTATCAGGGACATATCGGAACGGATCGGTGAATCCTGTACCGGCAAGCCGCTCAAAGTCGACATCTTCGGAAAAGTTCCATAGGTATGGTTTCTCCGAAATCATATCTTGACGTTGTTCAGTGTGTATTCGCGGCAGAATTCCTTGATGCCGCATGAGTTGCAGTCCGGTTTACGTGCCTTGCACACATATCTGCCATGCAGGATGAGCCAATGATGTGCCTTTCCGCGAAGTTCTGCAGGGAATCCTGAGGTAAGATCCTTTTCTACGGCTTCCACAGTGCTTCCGTCAGAGAGTCCGATACGGCGTGACACTCTGAACACGTGGGTGTCCACAGCGATGACCGGCTTGTCGTAGATGACTGATGCGATTACATTTGCGGTCTTCCTGCCTACGCCTGGCAAGGTCTCGAGATCTGCTGTCTCTGATGGTACGACTCCTCCGAACTCCGAGACCAGTCGTTTTGCCATTCCGATAAGATGTTTTGCCTTATTGTTAGGGAAGGATATGGACTTTATGAGTCCGTAGACTTCTTCAAAAGATGCTGCAGCCAGATCTTCCGGCTCAGGGAAGCGGGCGAATATTTCCGGAGTGTGCATATTGACGCGCCTGTCGGTGCACTGGGCAGACAGGATCACTGCTATAAGAAGATGAAACGGAGTGTCGTAATGAAGCTCCGTTTCTGCAATTTCCATATTGGTCGAGAACCAATCGGTTATGTTTCTGAATCTGTCTTTTGTGTCCATGGGTGTTTCCGGGCTGGGTTACATCAGATTGTGAGTTCAAGGTCGATGACGTCCTCTTCCTTCTGCTCAATGCAGGTCTCGTCGCGGCACACCATGACTCTGCCCTGATATTTCTCGAATATCTGTCTGTTGTGGGTGACCATTACTATGGCTGTTCCTTTTTCTTTGTTGATGCCTGTCAGCAGTTTCATGATTCCGTCAGCGGTCTCGTTGTCCAGGTTTCCTGTCGGCTCGTCAGCTATGATGACTTCCGGATCGTTGAGAAGAGCCCTGGCTATGGCGATTCTCTGCTGTTCTCCTCCGGAAAGCTGGTACGGCATCTTGTGGGCCTTTCTCTCCATTCCCACTGCGCAGAGGACTTCGCTTATACGTCTGTTCATCTGCTCTTCTGATTTCCATCCTGTGGCCTTCAGGACAAATAGCAGATTCTCCTCGACACTTCTGTCCATGAGAAGCTGGAAATCCTGGAATACGACTCCCATCTTTCTTCTCAGGAAAGGTATGTCCTTCTCTCGGAGTCCGTCAAGTCGGTATCCGCATACATGCCCTGAGCCTTTTTTCATCTTGCTCTCAGCTATGATAGTTCTGATTATTGATGTCTTTCCGGTTCCGACCTTTCCTACGATATACACAAAGTCTCCCGGATAGATGTCCATGTTGAGGTCATAGATTACTGTTGAGTCGCCTCCGGCAATGTCAGCGTTCCGGAATGATATGAGTGGGGCTCTTTCTTCCATTTTTAGAAGCAGTTTCGTTAAATTTCACCTGTATAGTCATACAAATATAGTGGAAAAAGGTTAAATTTGTGAAATTTTTGTGAAATGATGAATGTGAAGACTTTAACAGCAGCCCTCTTGGCTGCCTTGACTCTTGCGACGGTTTCTGAAGCATCGGCTTCGGCATCTCATGAGTCTGATGGGCAGAGAGATCTGAAAGAGTTCAGGGAGGCTGTCAGATTATATGATGCAGGATTTCTGAACCGCTCAAGGATGCTCTTCGATGATCTTTCCCGGAGAGAAGGTGGGGCAGATTCCAAAGGATATTCAGTGTTGTGTGATGTGTCTATGAATGTGCCGGGCTATGAACTGACCATGATGGAGTTTTTCAAGGCATATCCGTATTCCGTCCACATTCCACAGATCAGATACCGTCATGCCCTGAATCTTTTTGATGTTCAGGATTATAAGGGAGCTTCAGCCGAGTTCTCCCAGATTAAGGCAAGACATCTGGACAAGAACCAGAGGACGGAGTTCATGTTCAAGAGGGCTTACAGCGATCTCGAGAACAAGGAGCTCGACAAGGCTCTGGAGCGTTTCCATGAAGTGGAGAAGCTTCCTGTGTCGGACTATACAGCTCCATCCAGATATGCAATAGGATTCATAAACTATCAGAAGAAGGATTTCAGGGAGGCTCTCGCGTGGTTTGAGCAGGCCGCTGAGGACGGACGCTTCGAGACCATTTCGAAATGGTACATAATGGAGTGCCGCTTTATGATGCACGATTATTCTTACGTGGTCAAGTATGGTCCTGAAATGTATGAGACTCTTGCCGCGGAGCGCAAGCCTCATCTGGCCCGCATCATTTCCGAGTCATATCTGGTACTGGGCAACGCGGATGCGGCGCGCAGGTATTATGGCCTCAGTGCTGACGGCGATTCACCGAAATCGAGGGCGGACTGGTTCTACAGCGGTTCTGTCCTTTATGCTGTGGAGGATTACAAGGGCGCTATCGAATGTTTCAACAACATGGGTATGCGTGCCGATTCCATAGGTCAGGTTGCAAACTATCATCTGGCCTACAGTTATATCCAGACCAAGAACAAGGTGGCTGCAATGGATGCGTTCAAGGACGCGTCATTCTCCAGATATGATGAAGATATCGCTGAGGACGCATATTTCAACTATGCCAAGCTGGCATTTGATCTGAACAATGATGCGTCTGTCTTCCAGGACTATATGAGGACATATTCCAATGTGGAGAAGGGAGACAGGATCTACAGTTATATGGCAGTTGCGGCTTTGTATGACAGGGACTATGCCGGTGCAATCGAAGCATATGACAAGATTGATGAACTTGATGACAATATGAAGGACAACTATATGAAGGCGAATTTCCTTCGTGCAGTCCAGCTCATCAAGTACGGATCCTACAGAAAGGCTATACCTTGTCTGAAGGCTGCTGTGTATTATTCTGACAAGGGCAGCAGGTTCAATCAGCTCTCGAGATACTGGCTCGCAGAGTCTTATTACAGGAATGATGAATTCGAGGCGGCCGGAAGTCTCTTTACGGAACTCTATAATGTGTCTGCCATGTACGGAGAGAAGGAATCGTCGCTCATTCCGTACAATATAGCATATTGCTTCTATAAGGAACGTAATTATCCTTCTGCCGTGAAGTGGTTCAGCGAATATCTTGACCAGCCTTCTGTGAAATACCGCAAGGAGGCTCTCGTGCGTAAGGCTGACTGCCATTTCATATCGAAGCAGTACAGGATGGCTGCAGAGACATATTCTCTTGTGATGACGGATTATATGAATGCAGACGATGTGTATCCTTATTATCAGGCTGGTCTCTCGTATGGACTCGACAACCAGTCGGATAAGAAGATAGAAGCTTTGTCGAATGTGCTCAATGCGTCTCCTGATGCTCAGTTCTATCCTGAGGCTCTCTTTGAACTTGGACGAGCATATACTCTCAAGGATGATGACGAAAATGCTTTCGGATGTTTCAGAAAGCTTGCTGACAGTGTCAAGGACAGCACATATGTGGCAAGGGCATATATAGAAATGGGATCTCTTGCACGCAACCAGTCCCAGTTCAATGAGGCACTGGGTTACTACAAGACAGTCATCGAGCAGATGCCTCTGTCCGGATATGCGGATGATGCCTTGCTTGCTGTCGAGTCGATCTATCAGACCCGTAATCAGCCTGAGGAGTATATTGCCTATATCGAGACAATCGGAAAGGGCGCGACAAAGACTGATGATGAGAAGGAGAACATGATATTCAATTCTGCAGAGCAGATATTCCTGTCTGAGAATTATCAGAAAGCAATCACTTCTCTGCAGTCATACAAGGAAAAGTATCCTAAGGGAGCAAATGTGTATAAGGCTGATTTCTATATAGCGGAATCATATAAGGCTTTGGGCAAGAAGGAACAGGCATGTGACAGCTATAAGGCCGTCATTGCGGGTGGTCAGGGTTCGTTCGTGGAACTTTCAATGCTGAATTTCTCTGTCTTGTCATACCAGCTTGAGAGATGGGATGATGCATACAGCGGTTATCAGAGTCTCTATACAGCCGCGAAGCTTGAGAATAACAGATCCGCGGCAATTGCCGGTATGATGAGGGCTGCCTTCAAAGGACATGAGTGGGAAAAGGCTCTGTCTGCGGCTGATTCGGTGCTTAGGGACACCCGTACAGACAATTCTCTGAAAGAGGAATCCGAATATGTCAAGGCCAAGTCCTTCCTGGCTGTCAGCCGTAGAGATGAGGCGTTTGTGATACTGAAGCAGCTTGCGGAAGATATGTCTACTCCTTATGGTGCAGAGTCTGCTTACATGCTCATTCTTGACAGTTATGACAAGGGTGACTTTGAGGATGTGGAGAAGAAGGTCTACGCATTCTCTGACTCTGGCTCGAGACAGACATACTGGCTTGCCAAGAGTTTCATCGTATTGGGCGACTCGTTCGCAGAAAGAAGCGAACTGTCGCAGGCAAAGGCTACGTTCGAGAGCGTGAGGGACGGTTATACACCGTCAGGTGAAGATGATGACGTGCTGGATAATGTGCGTGTCCGTCTTGCCAAACTTGAGGAAATGATTTCAGAACAGAATAACAGATAAGGATATGTTCAGAATATACAGATATGCATTGTCGTTGGTTGCGGTGACGGTTTCTGCCGTGTCTCTTGCGCAGAATCTCGATCCGACCGTGGAGGTTTCCAGGGCATACGAAGGAAATCTTGTAGAGGTTCATAAGCCTTCGCTGGAAGTGTCGGTTCCTGACACGGTACAGCAGTTCAGGCTTGATTTTGACTATTCGGTCTTTGATAGTCCATACAAAGGTTCTTATGAATTCAATCCGTATATGGCGAGCATGAGGCCTGCTTCTTCTGCCGTGAATCCGAAGACATTTTATCTCAGAGCCGGTGCTGGATACAGGCTTAATCCTGTAGCCGATATTATCTGGTCTCCTGCCTTCAAGAAGGGGTTCAGGATGGATGTATATGCATCTCACCGCTCTTATGTGGGTGATTACAGGGCGATTGTTCCTGAGGTCAGGGACATGCAGACATTTCTTGTTCCCGGTGGAAAATGGAATGGATATGATCTGAAGACGGATGCAGGAACGAGCGGATGTTATGAATGGACTCGCGGTGTCATGGATTTCGATCTGGCGTATCTTGGGATCCATTCAAAGGATTATATGAAGCCAAGGTCTTACAATGCTGTAAATGCATCTGTGGGTGTCGCTTCAAAGGCATCTGGAAATTTCTTCTATGATGTGGATCTTGGCTACAGGTTCGCTGCGGACAAGAGTCTTCAGAGAATCAGGGAAAATTTCTTCAGTCTGGATGCAGATCTTGGACCTAAGATCAAGTCTGTGCACAAGATACTTTTTGACATGGGGCTCGATATGGCTCTTTACTCAAATGCTTCGGATTGGGGTACCGCCCGAATGAACTTCACGCCGCATTATGTGCTTGAGAAAGGCCGTTGGAAGTTGGATGTGGGATTGAAGATCGACTTCCTTGTAGCTTCAGATGATGATTCGGAGTCTGAGTCTGTGGACAGGCAGCAGGTGGTATATCCGGATGTGAAGGTGGAATTTGTGGCTATCGAAAATGCGATGAATCTCTATGCTTCAGCCACTGGCGGCAATTATCTCAACACATACACTGATGTCGTAAGGCGCAATCATTTTGCTGATGCAAGCTTCTTCTATGGCAACGGCCTGCAGAGTACTGTGGAGCGCCTCAATGCCCGGATAGGTGTGAAGGGCCGCATCGGTTCAAGATTCAGTTACGATCTCAGGGGAGGATATGCAGGGTATGGAAACATGCTTCTTGATGCTGTGTATGTGTCTCCGGACCTGGAGTCACCCGCCGGTATAGGTTACTCCGGTTGCAGCAAGGCTTACGTGGGACTGGATATGCTTCTTGATACGGAGAGGTTCAGATTTGATGCAGATCTTGCATATGCCCATTACTGGGGATTTGAGGCAAAGCCACATCTTTTGGCGCCGGCATCTTTCACCGGTGAAGCATCGGTAGAGTATAATATCCGCAAGAGGATTTTCTTCGGGGTCGACTGCTCTTTTGCGTCTGCAAGAAAGAATCTTGTCCCAGTCAATTACATTGTTTCTGTAGACAGGTATTTCCGAATCCCGGGGTATGCGGATCTTGGGGCTTTTGCCGAAGTGGTTACCAGCCGTAAGCTTTCTTTCTGGGCACGTGGAGGCAATCTCTTGAATATGACCATTCAGCGTACTCCTCTTTATGCGGAGGGAGGCATCAGTTTCACTGTCGGAATCTGCTTGAATTTGTAGCCATTCGATTTGATTTTTTGCCGGATTATTGCTATATTTGTCCGTTTATTTGGCGCCCCTGAATCTATGCGTTTTAGGGCCATTGAGATTGAAAAACGGATAAATATAACATAATGAGCGAAGAAGTAATCAACAACTCTTCAGCGGAGCAGTATTCCGCGAACAGTATTCAGGTGTTGGAAGGCCTGGAGGCCGTGAGAAAAAGACCATCGATGTACATCGGAGATGTAGGCGAGAGGGGTCTTCATCATCTTGTGTATGAAGTGGTTGACAACAGTATCGATGAGGCTTTGGCAGGATACTGTACCCATATCGAGGTCAGCATCAATGAGGATAATTCAATTACAGTAAAGGATAATGGACGTGGTATCCCTACCGGAATGCACGAGAAGGAGAACCGTTCGGCTCTTGAAGTCGTTCTTACAGTGCTTCATGCCGGCGGTAAGTTCAGCAAGGACAGTTACAAGGTTTCCGGTGGTCTTCACGGTGTGGGTGTGTCCTGCGTGAATGCCCTGTCCGACTATCTCAAGGCAGAGATTCATCGTGAGGGCAAGATCTTCGTCCAGGAGTACTCTCAGGGTAAGCCTTACAAGCCTGTTGAGGTTGTGGGTGAGGCCGAAGATACCGGTACAATGGTGACATTCCATCCGGATCCGGAGATTTTCCAGGTTACAACTGTCTACAAGTATGATACTCTTGCCGCACGTCTCCGTGAGCTTGCATATCTTAACAAGGGCATCCATCTCAGCCTTACTGACAGGAGAAACCTTGTGAATGATGTCGATGAGAACGGAAATGAGCTTGAGACTCAGCACTATAGAAGTGATGTCTTCTATTCTAAGGAGGGTCTCAGAGAGTTTGTGGATTATCTTGACGGTGGTGCAGAGAAGCTCATCGAGACTCCGATTTACCTCGAGACAGACAAGATCATCCCTATCGAGATCGCTCTTCAGTATAACACAAGCTACACTGAGAAGATCTATTCATACGTAAACAACATCAACACTATCGAAGGTGGAACGCATCTTCAGGGATTCAAGATGGGTCTTACCAGAACCTTGAAGAATTATGCGGACAAGAACGGTATGCTCGCAAAGCTCAAGTTCGATCTTGCTGCTGATGACTTCCGTGAAGGTCTTACCGCTGTCGTTTCAGTAAAGGTCGCCGAGCCTCAGTTTGAAGGTCAGACAAAGACTAAGCTTGGTAACGGCGAGGTTGTGTCTGCGGTGTCGCAGGCTACAGCAGCGGCTCTCGAGGCGTATCTTGAGGAGAATCCGAAAGAGGCCAAGATGATTGTAGAGAAGGTGATTCTTGCCGCTACTGCGCGTCATGCCGCAAGAAAGGCAAGAGAGATGGTCCAGAGAAAGACTGTCATGTCAGGCGCAGGCATGCCGGGCAAACTTGCTGACTGTTCGTCGAGGGATCCTGAAGTATGTGAACTCTTCCTCGTCGAGGGAGACTCTGCGGGTGGTACTGCAAAGCAGGGCCGCGACCGACTCACACAGGCTATCCTTCCGTTGAGAGGTAAGATCCTCAATGTCGAGAAGGCTATGGAACACAGGGTGTTCGAAAGTGAAGAGATCCGTAACATCTACACAGCTCTCGGTGTCACCGTAGGAACTGAAGAAGACAGCAAGGCTCTCAATCTGAGCAAGCTGCGTTATCACAAGGTTATCATCATGACCGATGCCGACGTGGACGGAAGCCACATTGCAACTCTTATTCTGACATTCTTCTTCCGCTATATGATCGACCTGATCAAGAACGGATATGTATATCTTGCAACTCCACCTCTCTACCTTGTGAAGAAGGGTAAGGAAGAAATCTACTGCTGGACTGAGGCGCAGCGCAAGGAAGCGACCCTCCAGCTTGGAAAGGGTTCGGAGAAGGGAGTGTATGTGCAGCGATACAAAGGTCTTGGAGAGATGAGTGCTGAACAGCTCCAGAGCACTACAATGGATCCTGAGAAGCGTCTTCTCCGCCAGATCACAATCGAGAACGCAGCTGAGGCTGAACGTACATTCTCGATGCTGATGGGTGACGATGTCCCTCCACGTCGAGAATTCATCGAGCAGAATGCACATTATGCAAACATTGACGCATAACATAAACTGATATTCAGACGCGTTATCAGTGTCGTCACAATGTTGGCGGCGCTGATAATGTGCTTTTATAGGATACTTAATCAACTCGTCACAAATGGAAAAATTAAGGTTTCCAAGCAGTTTCAAGGTCTATTTTCCTCTGATCATCCTCTTTGCCCTTCTTGCATTCCTGATGCCGAAGGCTCCAAAGTTCATTTATGATTATCAGAAAGGTTCTCCATGGATGTATGAGACCCTGACGGCACAGTTCGACTTTCCGATACTTAAGACCGATGCTCAGATACAGCAGGAGATGGAAAAGGCGTGGCAGTCTGTGATCCCGTATTACAGACTTAACAAGACCGTATCCGTACAGGCTGAGAAAGCTTTATTTTCTGCAGATCTTGGAAAGTATTCAGCTTCAAAGAGTGAATTGGCTGTTGCCCTGAGGTCGGTTTATGATAAGGGCATTGTTTCTGTGCGCAATATTGATGAGACAAAGTCGCTGAGTTCGGATCTCCTTTATATCCAGAAGGATAACAGGGCTTACAAAGTGCCTGTCTCAGAGGTTTATACGACTGAAACTGCTGAGGCAATCTTCAGGGAGTCTGTCGCTCAGATCTGTAAAGGGGCTGACGTGGACTCATTGTATTCGGCGGCAGGTCTTGCTCAGCTGATACAGCCGGATCTGATCTTTGACCAGCAGACAACCGATCTTGTCCATGATGAGGCTGTCAATTATATTTCGCGTACCCAGGGCGTTGCCAGAGCCGGCCATACTATTGTTTCGGAAGGAGAGATCGTAACTGCTGAAATAGCGCAGCTGCTGGACTCATATAAGCTTGAATATGACAGGAGTATGGGAACAGAAGGCCATTCTGCTTATCGTATAATCAGTACTATCCTGATTGCCTTTTCGTTGGTGATTGTGCTTTTTCTTGCGATATATTATTGTAATTCAAGGATTTTTACCCAGTACAACAAGTATCTCTATCTCCTGATGGTCTTTGCTCTTTCGGCTGTTGCATCTTCTGTGACAAGCCGTATAGGACAGGAGTATTTCTATATGGTTCCGTTCACGCTGATTGCTCTTTATCTGCTGGCGTTCTTCAAGAAGAGGGTAGTGTTCACTGTGTATGTGATCTCGCTTCTGCCGCTTCTGATCTTTGCGCGTGAGGGTGTTGAACTTTACCTTATATATCTGGTCGCCGGTGTAGTGGGAATGCTTGTCTTCAGCTGGTTCAACAGAGGATGGCTGCAGTTTGTCACTGCGCTGGTCGTTTTCCTTGTGATGGTTCTTGTATGGGGTGCATTCAATCTGTCTGATGGCTTGAGTGGTCCGGTGAACTATCGTATGATACTTTATATGTCATTCGGAGCGCTGCTTTCGGTAGCCGCCTATCCGTTGATCTACCTTTTTGAAAAGATATTCAAGCTTGTATCAAATTCCAAGCTTGTCGAACTGAGCGATACGAGCAATAAGCTTCTCAGGATGCTTGCAGACAAGGCGCCAGGCACATTCCAGCATTCGCTTCAGGTCATGAATCTTGCTGATGCCGTCTCAAGAGCCATCGGTGCAAATGTCCTTCTTGTCAGGGCTGGAGCTCTGTATCATGACATCGGCAAGATTGCCAATCCGCAGTGCTTTACTGAGAACGAAACCCCTGGTGTGCGTTATCATGAGGGACTTTCTCCTAAGGAAAGCGCTCAGGAAATCATCAGGCACGTTTCCGATGGACTAGCACTGGCAGAAAAGTATGGTCTTCCTTCTATGGTGAAGGATTTTATCTCGACCCATCATGGAACTACCTGCACGGCCTATTTCTATAACAAGCACCTCGTGGAAGGCGGCTCTGAAGAAGAGAGACCGGATTTTTGCTATGATGGCGTCAAGCCTAAGACCAAGGAGCAGGTGGTGCTTATGCTTTGCGATGCTGTGGAAGCCGCTTCGCGCAGTCTGAAGGATTATTCTCCGGACAACATATCTGAACTTGTGGAAAGGATAATCAATGGAAAGATTGATGACGGACAGCTCTCTGAATCAGAGATTTCCATGAGTGATCTGAGCACTGTCAAGGAGGTTATGAAGTCCTATATCCAGCAGATGTATCACGCCAGAGTGGCATATCCCAAGAGGCTTGCAAGAGCTGCAAAGTGATATTTTGAAATGTCGCAGGGATTGATTAATTTTGCAGGCTTTTTATGGGCATTTGAATTTTGAAGGAAAAATGATTAAATAATTTGATATATGAAAATTGAACAGAACAGAATCGATGATCTTAATCTCGAGCTCAGCCTTACAGTGACTAAGGAGGATTATGCTGAAAACAAGAAGAAGAGACTTAACGAGTACAGAAAGAAAGCTGAATTCAAGGGTTTCAGAAAGGGAATGGTCCCTATGTCTCTCGTAGAGAAGATGTATGGCGGCAACGCTCTTGTTGACTCTGTAAACGACGTTATCGCTGAGGCACTCAACAACTTCATCAAGGAGAACAACCTTAAGGTTCTCGGTGAGCCGCTTCCAAGCGAGGACACTCCACACAATGTATGGGAGGATGGCAATGATTTCAACTTCAAGTTTGACCTCGCTCAGAATCCTGAAGTTTCTTTCGAGCTTTCATCAGCTGATGAGGTCCCTTATTACACAATCACAGTGACTGAGGCGGCCAAGAAGGAGATGAAGGAGAACATCCTCAAGCAGTACGGTTCACTCGAAGAGGGAAAGAAGGCTAAGGCTGATGACTTCCTTATCGTAGATTTCGAGCAGGGTGACCTCAAGGTAGAGGGTACTTATGTTGCAATCCGCAGCATCGCTGAGGCAGCAAAGGCAGCTTTCGTAGGTGTGAAGGCTGGTGATGTTCTTGATGTAAACGTTAACGAGGCATTCGAGAACGAGACAGACCGCGCTGCAATGCTTAAGGTAGGCAAAGATGAGCTTGCAGGCATCGAGCCTATGTTCAAGATGACTGTAAAGAACGTCAAGACTTTCGTAAACGCACCTCTTACCGAAGAGACATTCGAGAAGGCTTTCGGTGTTAAGACTGAAGCAGAGTTCGATGCAAAGATTGAGGAAAGAATCCGTGCTGAGTATGCTCAGGAGGCTGATTTCCGTTTCAATAAGGATGCAAGAAACTTCCTCGTAGAGAAGGCAAACGTTACTGTTGCCGAGAACTTCCTCAAGAGATGGATCTATGTAATCAACGATGGCAAGTTCACTATGGAGGATATCG